>OMGU01002191.1_pt1 | contig 11911 bp, 9 predicted proteins | sample 1646121 | NCBI WGS metagenome assembly OMGU01 (sample SAMN05578581, study PRJEB25193) | human gut metagenome | biome: Human Microbiome; feature: human-associated habitat; material: feces | host: Homo sapiens | place: USA:Birmingham
GCTCCGAGATATTCCTACTGGCATTCCGTGTTCCGCGTATTTTTTAAGAAAAAAATCAATATTGCCGTACTTTGCCTCCTGGGTGTGATTCTGCTGATGACGTATGTGTATCCGCTCTTTGTGGAGTACGACCGTTTCGCCAATCTGATGAACGGCGCGACAAAACATCTGTCTCCAAGCAAAGCATTGCAGCAGCTTGGATTCAATATTCACTGGATTTTAGGATCCGGTGCTTCCGGACAGTCGACCTTTGATGCTGTCTGGTTTGGTTCCAGAATTTCAGTTTCCCTGGCATTTATCTGTGCGCTCATCAACCTTTCGATTGGTGTGATTGTCGGATCTGTCTGGGGATTTTCGAAGAAGGTTGATGTCTTCATGATGGAGGTTTACAACATCATCGGAAATATTCCGTATGTACTTCTGATCTCCGTCCTGGTGCTTATCTTTTCTCCGAGCTTCTGGACCATGGTATTTGCACTGACCGTTACCGGATGGCTTGCCATCGCGTACTTTATCCGTACGCAGGTCGTTATCATCCGTGACAGAGAGTATAATCTGGCATCAAAATGTCTTGGAACTTCGATTTTCCGCATTGCGATGAAGAATATTCTCCCGTTTATGACATCTGTCATTGTTACTCTGGCGGCAACTGAGATTCCGTCCTACATCTCTTACGAGGTGTTCCTGGCTTACATCGGTATGGGACTTTCTGACATGTCTCTGGGAAGACTGATCTATGAGGCTGAGGGTGCCATGCTGACACCGGGATGGGGATTCGAATTCTGGAGTCCGGTTGTTGTCGCTTCAATTATCACCGTAGTATTATATGTAGTTGGACAGAACCTTGGAGATGCGTCCGACCCGAGAACACATATGTAGGAAGGAAAGCCGCATGGAAGATAAAAAAGTATTATTATCGATTAAGGACTTACAGGTAAAATTCCGTGTCCGCGGCCGTATCCTGACGGCAATCCGGGGCGTAACGCTGGATATTTACGAGAATGAGTCCATTGCTATCGTAGGAGAATCCGGTGCCGGTAAATCCGTATTCACAAAAGCGTTTGCAGGAATGCTGGACAGCAACGGCTTCATCGATCAGGGAGATATCATTTTTAACGATGCCGAGCTGAGCGATACCGTTGTGCCGCTGAATTCTTATGCGAAAAAGACCATCGCATCCACCTGGGAAAAACTGAATGAGTATTCCAAACTGGAATATGGTTCAGAAGTATTCCTGAAAATGAAGGCGCTGGAGCAGGAAAAAGAAGAAAAAATGACGCTGAGCGAGGAAGAGCGTGAGAAAGCAGATGCTGAAATCAAGGAACTTGTAATAAAGAGAACCGAACTTTTCAACTATAAGCAGACACTCGATACTTCCAAAGAAAAAGCGAAAATCAAAGAGACATCCGCGGAGATTTCCAGACTGGATGGAGAGATTAAGGCTCTGCAGAAAGCAAAAGAAGAAAAAATCAAGGCACACAAACAGGCTGCCATGAACGATACGGCCTACAATCAGGCGTATGATGCAAAGATGGCAGAGTACAAAAAAGAGTATGCCGGCCTGACAGCAAAAGAAATTACGGACGAGACAAGAAAGAGAAATGAGATTCTTGCCAAAGAGATCTATCTTTCCGTTGGACGTTACAAACTGCGCAAAAAAGTCCGCATGATCAAAAAGCTGCACGAGGCATTCAAAGCTGCAATGGAGCGCGGTGTGGATCTGAACGATGAGCAGAAGCGAAACGGCGTTTTTGACCAGGCTACCTTCCGCGTACGCTATCTGGATGAGACACCGGAGCAGCTTCATGGAACCTGTATCATCAATCTGGCAAAAATCCAGGATCCGAATGACTGGGGTCAGATCCGCGGTAAGAAAATTGCAACCGTATTCCAGGATCCGATGACTTCCCTGAACCCGATCATCACAATCGGAAAACAGATTACGTCTGTTATCATGAAGCATCAGCATGTCAGCGAAGTGGAAGCAAGGGCACAGGCGCTTGAGCTGATGGAAAAGGTTGGTATTCCGAACGCAGAGCAGCGTTTCGATGATTATCCGTTCCAGTATTCCGGCGGTATGAGACAGCGTATCGTTATCGCGATTGCACTTTCCTGCCGTCCGAAGATCCTCATCTGCGATGAGCCGACAACTGCGCTGGATGTTACGATTCAGGCGCAGATCCTGAAGCTGATCAAGGACCTTCAGAAAGAGTACAACTATACCATCGTGTTTATTACCCACGACCTTGGTGTCGTAGCGAATATCGCTGACCGTGTTGCCGTTCTGTACGCAGGACAGATCATCGAGTTTGCGAATGTAGAAGAGCTGTTCTACGACCCGCGCCATCCGTACACCTGGGCGCTGCTTTCTTCCCTGCCGCAGCTTGCGGAGCGGAATACAAAGCTGTTCTCGATTACCGGTACCCCGCCGTCTCTGTACAACAAGATTATCGGAGACCCGTTCGCACCGCGTAACCAGTACTGTCTGAAAATCGACACACTGGAAGAGCCGCCGATGTTCAAAGTAACGGATACCCATTACGCCAAAACCTGGCTGCTGGATCCGAGAGCACCGAAGACGGAGAAGCCGGAGGCAATTCAGAATATTCACGAAAAATTATTAAAAGCATACAACTTATAGGAGAGTTTGAAAGTGTCTACAAAGCAGGAAAGCAAGACCACTGTTTCGCATCTGCCGGAGCATGGTCCGATTGACGAAAATGGAAGAGAAATCTTACTGCAGGTAAAAAATGTAGATATCACTTTCGGCAAGGGCGATGACGCAGTCAAAGCGGTAAAAAATGCTTCTTTTGACATCTACAAGGGAGAAACCTTCTCCCTCGTAGGCGAGTCCGGTTCCGGAAAGACCACGATCGGCCGTGCGGTCATTCGTGTCAACCCGTGTTCCGCAGGAGAGATCCTGTACAAGGGTGTTAAAATTTCCGGCAAGATTCCGCATTCCCTGGACCGGGAGGTTATCCGAAACATTCAGATGGTATTCCAGGATCCTGCCGCATCGTTAAATGAGCGTGCGACGGTCGATTACATCGTATCCGAGGGTCTTTACAACTTCCATCTGTACGAGAACGAGGCAGACCGTGTGAAAAAGGTAGAGAACATGATCAACGAAGTTGGTCTTCTGCCGGAGCACCTGACCCGTTACCCACATGAGTTCTCCGGCGGACAGCGCCAGCGTATCGGTCTGGCCCGTGCCATGGTTATGGAGCCGGAGCTGGTTGTAGCCGATGAGCCGATCTCCGCACTGGACGTATCGATCCGTGCCCAGGTCCTCAATCTGCTGAAGAAATTCCAGAGAGAAAAACAGGTTACTTATCTGTTTATCGCCCATGACCTTTCCATCGTACGGTTCATTTCCGACCGTATCGGTGTTATCTACAAAGGAAATATCGTAGAGGTTGCGGACGCAGAGGAATTGTTCAACTTCCCGCTGCATCCATACACCCATTCCCTGATCTCTGCGATCCCGATTCCGGATCCGCAGCTTGAGAAGAACAAAGTGCTGTACACCTACGATCCGTCCATTCACGATTATTCCGTGGACAAACCGGAGTTCGTGGATATCGGACACAATCACTTTGTATACGGAAACAAGAAAGAGATCGAAGAGTACAAGGCACTCCGTGAAAAGGGAGAGCCGCTGCAGCCGATCACCATCAGAAAGCCTGGCGAGAAAGTAAAAGAGGAGAACCACGAGGTTCATCTTTCCAAGGCAGAAGATGAGTTCCTGAAAACTCCGCTTCACGATACCGGAAGCATCTGGTACAAAGTGCTGTCGTTCTTCTTCCCGATCATCGGTATTATCGCAGCAATGGTATACAAAAAGAAACAGTACTATCACAACTATAAAGCATGTAAGCAGGGCGCGCTGTACGGATTCGCCGTACTGGCCGTGATTCTCCTGATCTTTATTATTGCATTGATTTTGGTTGTCCTATAGCAGACTGTGAAAAGCAAAGCAGTGTCAGAATCGAAAGTCTTTTGATTCCGGCGCTGCTTTTTTTGTGCCGTTTTACTTGACGGGAGACATATTTTCTGGGACAATAAAACACAGTGCGAATGAAGGGGAGAACTTAAAGTAAGAGGAGTAAAAGAATGGGAAGAACAGTAAAAGATCCAAACAGACGGCAGCCGAAGCCGGTGCAGAAAGTTCAGCTCTCTGAAAAGAATGTCGGACGGCGCATCGTGCTTGTGGTACTGTTTCTGGCGATCGGATCCGGTTTTCTGGTGTATGGTTTTATGAATTTTCTGCGCGGCGATTCCGGCTGGCGCGAAATCAGCGTGAAGGCGGGCTCGGAGCTGAACTGCAGCGAGGATTTCACACTGAAATATAATGTCGGTGCAGGCGGCGTATCGGCGGGCGGGGAGGCAAAGGCACTCTCGCTGATTTATACCGATGCGGCGGTGAAGGGCTACCGGCTTTTCAATATCGACGAGAGTTTCGATGATGTGACAAACCTGTACGATATCAACCAGCATCCAAACGAAGTTATGACGGTAGATCCGGTTTTGTACGATGCCCTGAAAAAAGTATCCGATGCCAACTGCCGGGAAATCTATCTGGGACCGCTGTACGCGTCACTGGAAAATCTCTGCATGAGCAATGATGATGCGGCCGCAGCACAGTTCGATCCGGAGAAGGATGATGATGCGGCAGAGGAAGCGGCAGCCGTCGCAGCCTTTGCGCAGAACCCGGATGACATTTCCATGGAATTCCCGGGAGAAAACCAGGTCTGCCTGCATGTGTCGGATGCGTATCAGGCATATGCCGCAGAGATGGGCTACACGGCGTATCTCGACTTTTTCTGGATGAAAAATGCTTTTTTGATTGACTATCTGGCGGACACGATCCGCGGCGAGGGCTATCAGCTCGGCATTATTTCCAGCAAGGACGGATTTGTGCGCTGTCTCGATGAAACAGGGGAAAAAGAGTACCAGTACCCGCTGTACCATCTTTCCGGGAATGAAATTCAGTCACATGGAACGATGATGTACGAGGGACCGAAAAGCATCGTATTTTTCCACGCTTACCAGGCGGGCAGTCCCGATACGTACCGCTATTACCAGTATCAGGACGGAACGATGCGCACGCCGTATCTTAGCGCGTCAGACGGAAAAGACCACACGGCAGCATCAGAACTGATCGTCTATTCTGGTGAATATGGCTGTGCTGATACGCTGCTTGCAGCATTTTTCGATTATCAGGCCGAATCGCTTTCCGGGGAGCTCCTGAAAACACTGGCTTCACAGAAAATTTACAGCGTCTGGTTTGAGAACAATGAGATTCAGACCACAGACGGAAAGTTTTCCGTGACAGCGGTGAATAAATAAAAAACAGAATAAAAAAACAAACCAGATTTGCATTGTACAATCGCGGTTAGGATGGTAGAATAAAATCAGAGTTTGAAAAATCATTTCCACAATCTGCAAGCCCCACTTCGCGATCTGTTTTGACCTTATCCGGTTGCTGCAGACCGTTTGGGCTGAAAATGGGACTCGCAGCTCACGAAAAGCTTTTTTCAAACACGCTCTGGCATGAATGAGTGCTTTTTTATGCGATTTTGTATGGGGGAAGCAGCAGCGAGAGCACGTAAAATAAAAAAGGAGGGGTTATAATTTTGAAAATGGAAGAAAAATTATACGATTATATGGATTGGGCGGAAATAGAAGCCGTGGTCTATTCCGAGGAAAATCATCCAAGAGACATCTTGGGACCGCGCGTAACGGAGGATGGTATTTTGATTCAGGCGTTTTTCCCGGGTGCAACCCGTGCAGCCGTACATACGATCCGCGACGGAAAACAGACCGAGATGGTTTGCGAGGATGAGGCGGGATTTTTCGCTGTGCTGCTTCCAGGAAAGAAAATTCCGTCCTATACGCTGATCTACTGGGACGGCGACGGAAACCAGATGGAGCATTACGATCCGTACGCCTATCCGATGCAGTTCACCGAGCAGGAACAGAAACAGTTTGAAAACGGCATCTGTTATTCCATCTATGAGAAGCTGGGTGCACACCCGGTAAAAATCGACGGCGTCAGTGGTGTTTACTTCGCAGTCTGGGCACCGAATGCGATCCGTGTCAGCGTTGTCGGAAACTTCAATAACTGGGACGGAAGAGCATATCAGATGAATCTTCTGGAGTCCGGGATCTACGAACTCTTTATCCCCGGTGTCCGCGCGGGCGACATCTATAAGTACGAAATCAAGGCCAGGGGCGGTCTGACGTATCTGAAATCGGATCCGTACGCAAATGCGGCACAGCTGCGCCCAAACAATGCAAGTGTTGTGTTTGACCTTGGAAAATATGCCTGGCAGGATGAGAACTGGATGAAGAAGCGTGGTGTCACACAGGGCGACAAAGCGCCGATTTCTGTTTATGAAGTGCATCTTGGCTCCTGGAAAAAACCGGACGATGGCCGTGAATTTTATAACTACCGTGAGATCGCTCCGATGCTGGCTTCTTATGTGAAAGAGCTCGGCTACACCCATGTAGAACTGATGCCAGTGATGGAGCATCCTCTTGACGAGTCCTGGGGGTATCAGGTAACGGGCTATTACGCACCGACAGCACGTTACGGAACGCCGGATGACTTCCGCTATTTTATGGATACGATGCATCAGAATGACATTGGTGTCATTCTCGACTGGGTACCGGCACACTTCCCACGTGATACTTTCGGACTTTCTGCTTTTGACGGTACATGCCTGTACGAGCATTTCGATCCAAGACAGGGATCCCATCCACACTGGGGCACGCTGATTTACAATTACGGCAGACCGGAAGTGAAGAACTTCCTGATCGCCAATGCTCTTTTCTGGGCCAAAGAGTATCATGCCGACGGAATCCGTATGGATGCGGTTGCTTCGATGCTGTATCTTGATTATGGCAAGCAGGACGGGGAGTGGGTCGCAAATATCTACGGCGGAAATGAGAACCTTGAGGCGATCGAATTTTTAAAACATCTGAACTCCATCTTCAAAAAAGAGTTCCCGGATGCGCTTCTGATTGCAGAGGAATCGACCGCATGGCCGAAGGTGACGGGAGACCTAGACGACGAAGGCCTTGGCTTCGACTACAAGTGGAACATGGGCTGGATGAATGATTTTACGGAATATATGAAAAACGATCCGGTATACCGCGGGGCACATCACGATCAGCTGACTTTTTCTATGGTATATGCATACTCGGAGAAATTCATGCTGAGTCTGTCGCACGATGAAGTGGTTCATCTGAAGGGATCCATGTATACCAAAATGCCGGGTACACCGGAGCAGAAAATGGCAAATCTTCGTCTGGCGTACGCTTATCAGATGGTGCATCCCGGAAAGAAGCTTCTGTTTATGGGACAGGAATTCGGACAGGAAAAAGAGTGGAATGAGAAACAGTCCCTGTCCTGGGAGCTTCTTGAGGACAAGGAACATCTGCAGTTAAAGAACTATATGGCAGCACTGCATGCGTTTTACAAGGCAAATCCGGCACTGTATCAGCTTGACGAAAAGCCGGAGGGCTTTGAGTGGATCAATGGCATGGAGTGGGAAAAGAATCTTCTGATCTTCCTTCGCAGAACAAGGAAGAAAGAAGATACGCTGCTTGTCGTATGCAACTTCTCGAATGTCGAGTACGATGATTTCCGCATTGGTGTGCCGTATCCAGGAAAGTACAAAGAGATGTTCAACAGCGATGCGGAAAGCTATGGCGGAACAGGCGTCGGAAATCCACGCGTGAAAATGTCGAAAAAAACAGAGTGCGACGAGCGGAAAAACTCGATTACCGTAAAACTCGCACCGCTTTCTGTTCAGGTATTTTCTTATACGAAGCCGGAGACGGGCGCTGCAAGCAATAAGAGCGCAAAGGCAAAAACTGCAGCGAAAGCGGCAGCAGAGAAGAAAACCGGAAAGAAGGGAAAACCGGCTGGAAAAACGGAAGAAGCAGTAAAAGCAGTAAAAGCAAAGAAAACAACAAAGACTGCCCAAAAAGCAGAGAAAAAGGTATCGGAAAAAACGGTGAAAACCGCAGAGAAAAAGCAGGGAACTACGACTGCGACAGAGAAGGTGGAGAAAGCCGTAAAGCAGGCGATTGATAGCAAACCGGTGAAAACGGTAGAGCAGACGGTGGACAAGCTGGTGAAAGCCGGAAAATCCGCAGCGGCAGAGGCAGCAAAAGCCGTGGAAAAATACCGCGCAGCCGCCGATCCGGAAAAGAAGCCGGCTACAAAGCCGGAAACAAAGCCGGAAACCAAGTCGGAAGCAAAATCAGAGGCAAAACCAGAGACAAAAACGAAAAAAAGCACAGGCATGAGTGAACTCGGCGAGGAGCTGCAGAGAAAATTCGAGACAGAGGAGAGATAACACATGGTGAATCTGACAGCGGCGGAACGCGTCTATGAATACTGGATCGACAAGGCCTCTTCGGCTGCCGATCTGGTGCTGAAGATCGTGTTTGCGGTAATTCTGTTTCTGGTTGCACGCAAACTGATCCTGTGGCTCTGTGGTCTGATCCGGAAAAACATGCGGCGTTTTCACACGGAGGAGGCGGTGGTCAGTTTCACCGTTTCCATGGTGAAATACAGTCTGAACACGCTGCTGGTGCTGACCATTATCGTTCAGCTCGGTATCGTATCCGAAGCGTCGATCGCAGCAGCCATCGCCTCCGCCGGCGTTGCCGTATCCCTGGCACTGCAGGGCGGCCTCTCAAACTTTGCAGGCGGCGTGATGATTCTGCTGCTGAAACCATTTAAGGTCGGTGACTACATCATTTTTCCGGGCGAAGGTCAGGAGGGAACGGTTAAGAAGATTGAGATGTATTATACGACAATCAACAGCATCGACAACCGTACCATCATGATCCCGAACGCTAATCTGACGAACCACACCATCATCAACGTGACGGCGATGGACCGGAGAAAGCTGGAGATCAAAGTCGGCATTTCTTATGAGTCCGATATCAAAAAAGCGAAGGACATCCTGCGCCGCCTCGTTGAGGAGGAGCCGCATTTTCAGTCGGAGGAACAGCAGTTTTTCGTAGATGAGCTGGGCGAGAGCGCGATTACGGTCGGTCTCCGCGCCTGGGTCGCAACGGAAAATTACTGGCCGGTCAAATGGAAAATGAATGAGCGCATCAAAGAAGAGTTTGACGCGGCGGGAATTTCCATCCCGTATAACCAGCTCGATGTCCACATCTGCCCGGAACCGGCGAACAAAAAAGCCGGAAAAGGCGATAAATAAAGGATATTTTGAAAATTAACCCTTGCAATTGCACGGAAAAGGTGCTATAGTAAAGTTGTTAATAAGTGACTGTTAAGGAGTGGACGATTTCGTCCACTCTTTCTTGTGTACAGGGAAATGAAAGAATTTTTCGAAAGTTTCCCTGAATCAAAAAGGTGGTGAGGATTTGAGCAGAAGAGAAGAATACGAACAGAAGGCAGAAGAACTGATCACTCCGATTGTAGAAGCCAATGGTTTTGAACTGGTGGATGTGGAGTATGTCAAAGAGGGCGGTACCTGGTACCTGCGTGCTTACATCGACAAAGAAGGCGGAATTACCGTGGATGACTGCGAAATCGTCAGCCGTGCATTTTCTGACCGGCTGGACGCAGAGGACTTTATCGATGACGCCTATATCATGGAGGTCAGCTCCCCGGGCCTTGGACGTCCGCTGAAAAAAGAGAAAGACTATAAGAGAAGCATGGGAAAAGAGCTGGAAATCCGGACATACCGTGCGATCGAGAGAAACCGGGAATTTTACGGAATACTCACCGCATATGATGATAACAGTGTGACCATTTTGGAGGAGGACGGAACAGAGCGCGTCTTCCAGAAAAGCGATATTGCATTGATCCGTTTAGCATTTGATTTCTAAACAGACGCAGATACAGGAGGAAAAGAGAAAAATGAATACAGAATTAATGGAGGCCCTTGAAGTTCTTGAGAAAGAGAAGAATATCAGCAAAGATACCCTGCTTGAGGCAATTGAGCAGTCGCTGATCCAGGCCTGTAAAAACCATTTTGGCAAAGCAGATAATGTAAAGGTAAGCATCAACGCCCAGACTGGTGATTTCAAAGTCGTAGCAGAGAAAACTGTTGTTGATCTGGTACAGGATCCGATCATGGAGATCGCCCTTTCCGATGCAAAACGTGCAGACTCCCGCTATGAACTCGGCGATATCGTTCCGGTAGAAATCAAATCCAAAGAGTTCGGCCGTATTGCAACCCAGAATGCCAAAAACGTCATTCTTCAGAAGATCCGTGAGGAAGAGCGTAAAGTTCTGTTTGATCAGTACTTCGAGAAAGAGCACGATGTGGTTACCGGTGTGGTACAGCGCTATGTAGGACGCAACGTCAGCATCAACCTCGGTAAAGTAGACGCTCTGCTGACCGAGAACGAGCAGGTCAAAGGCGAGAAATTTGAGCCGACCCAGCGTGTGAAAGTATACGTTCTGGAAGTAAAGAATACAACCAAGGGACCGAAGGTTATGGTATCCCGTACCCATCCGGAACTCGTAAAACGTCTCTTTGAGTCTGAGGTTTCCGAGGTTGCGGAAGGCATCGTAGAGATCAAGAGCATTGCCCGTGAGGCGGGAAGCCGTACAAAAATGGCAGTATGGTCCAACGATCCGAACGTCGATGCAGTCGGCGCATGCGTCGGTATGAACGGAAGCCGTGTCAACGCGGTTGTCAATGAGCTGAACGGAGAGAAGATCGACATCATTACATGGGATGAGAACCCGGCACTCCTGATCGAGAACGCACTGAGCCCGGCAAAAGTTATCTCCGTTATGGCAGACCCGGAGGAGAAGACCGCAAAAGTAATCGTTCCGGATTACCAGCTTTCCCTTGCCATCGGTAAAGAGGGACAGAACGCAAGACTTGCCGCACGTCTGACCGGATTCAAGATCGACATTAAGAGCGAGACCCAGGCACGCGAGGCAGGAGACTTCGACTACGTAGAAGAAGAGGAATACGAGGAAGAGGGCAATTACGATGAGTCCGCAGCAGAGGAGGAAACCATCTCTGCAGAAGAAGACTTCGACGAGAATGATGTAGAAACAGCAGAGAAAGCCGGAGACGAAGAGTAATTAAAATAAAAACAAAGGCGGGATGAGCATTTGAGTACAGTTCGTAAAGTGCCGCTGCGTAAATGCATTGGCTGCAATGAAATGAAAAACAAAAAAGAAATGATCCGCGTGGTGAAAACCACCGAAGGAACGATTGTTCCGGACACAACCGGAAGAATGAACGGACGCGGTGCTTATGTCTGCTCTCTGGAATGTCTGGGGAAAGCAATGAAAAACAAAGGACTTTCCCGTTCTCTGAAGGCAGAAATTCCATCAGAGGTTTATGAGCAGTTAAAGGAGGCATTTGCGAAGATTGAACAGTCAAAGTAAAGGATTATCCATGCTGGGCCTTGCCATGAAGGCGGGTAAGGTATCGAGCGGCGAATTTGCGACCGAGCAGGCCGTAAAGAGCGGCAGTGCATACCTTGTCATTCTGGCGGAAACGGCGTCGGCCAATACACAGAAGAAATTTCGCAATATGTGTGCATACTATAAAGTGCCATGCATTCTTTTTGGGGACAAAGAGCAGCTTGGAAGAGCCATCGGAAGAGAATACCGTTCTTCCCTTGCCGTATGTGAAGCGCATTTTGCAGAAAAAATAGCAGCATTGTTGGCAGAAGCGTAAGGCGTAAGGCCGGAAAGGTCGGTGGATGGATGCAGGAAACACGAAAACCGCAGAAAGAGGAGAAAAGATCATTGGAAAAGAAAGATACAGAAAATATGGAAATGAAGAAACCGGAAGAGCAGGCAAAACCGAAGAAAAAGAAAATTATTTCCGTTGTGCGTCCGCAGAACGCAACAAGTAAAGAAGCAAAAGAGTTCACAAAGAAATCCATC
>OMGU01002192.1_pt1 | contig 11906 bp, 8 predicted proteins | sample 1646121 | NCBI WGS metagenome assembly OMGU01 (sample SAMN05578581, study PRJEB25193) | human gut metagenome | biome: Human Microbiome; feature: human-associated habitat; material: feces | host: Homo sapiens | place: USA:Birmingham
CACGGGGCCAGCCACGGGGCCAGCCACGGGGCCAGCCACGGGGCCAGCCACGGGGACAGCCACGGGGCGTGATGAGCCGTGCTCGAAGGTCCTACCTTGTGTTCGCGACGATCTTCCGTCGCTTACATCACAAATGCCGCCGCCATGGCAACGACAACCGCGGGGAGCATGTTGGCCACGCGGAAGGTCTTGGGCCAGATCAGGTTGATGCCGATGCAGAAGATGAGGATCGAGCCGACCGTCGAGAGGTTGGCGAGTGCCGCGGCGGTCACGAGCGGCTGCAGGAAGCTCGCGAGCAGGGTGAGGGCGCCCTGGAGCGCCAACACGGGAATCGCGGCGAAGATGCAGCCCTTGCCCATCGACGTCGTCATGGTGCACACGAGCAGGGCGTCGATGACGCCCTTGATGGCGAGCGTCGTCCAGTCGCCCATCGTGCCGTCCTGGATGGCGCCGACGATGGACATGGCGCCGATTGCGACGGAAAGCGACGCGGTGACGAAGGCGTCCACGAACTCGGAGTCGCCGCTGCTGCCGGTCGCATACTTGAGCCACTCGCCAAAGCGGTCGATCTGGCGTTCGAGGTCGAGCATTTCGCCGATGAGCGACCCCAACGCGAGCGAGACGACGACGAGCGCCGAGCCGCCGGCCGAGATCTCGCCGCCGGATACGATGAGCATGCCGCTCATGGCGCCGGAGATGCCGATGAAGATGATGGCCACCGCGGTTGCCTTGAGAAGGGTGTCTTGTATGCGCTCGTTGATGAATCGTCCGAAGGCGAGGCCGGCAAAGCCGCCCAGGAGGATGAGCGTGACGTCGATGAGCGTTCCGAGTCCGATCATGGGGGCTCCTAGCGTACTTCGATGCCCGGTAAGAGAGGCGCGTTGATTCCGGTTACGTGCTCGAACAGGGCCGAGCAGCCCTCTGCGATATCTCGATAGGTCGCGTCGAAGTCCCCGGTATACCAGGGATCGGCCAAGTCGCGGTTGCTTCCGGCAAATTCCAAGAGCTTGTGGCAGGTGCCGTTGGGATCGCCGTTGAGAATGCGATTGAGGCCCCGTTCGTTCTCGCGATCCATGTACGCGATGAGGTCCCAGTTTCCGTATTCGCCGCGCGTGATCTGGCGAGCGCGATGCGCCTCGACGGGGATGCCGACTTCGCGGAGTTTGGAGACGGTCCCGCGATGCGGAGGGTTTCCGATCTCCTCGCGAGACGTCGCCGCGGAATCGATCGTGAATTCGCCCTCGAGCCCGGCCCTCCGCACGAGTTCCTCAAAGACGAACTGGGCCATGGTGGAACGGCAGATGTTCCCATGGCAGATGAAGAGAATGCGATGCATGTCGCAAGCGGCCTTTCAATGGATGATTTCACAGCACAGCTTACCAGAGCGCGCGAGGGCGGGACGGCACGGTGCCGTGCGCGGCAGCATGGCTTGCGCGTGCGGCGGTTTTGCCTCCAGTCGCGCGGGCTCGGCCCCCAATGGTTTGCCTCTGGTCGTCGAGATCGGCTTGGCGCGCACTCGGGTGAGGATGGCCCGGCGGTGCGTGATCGCCTCCGTGCCGCCGCATAGGGATTGCATGATGTGTCCCAACGGTCGGGTAGGATGTAATGCCTAGCCGAATTCGATGGGAGAGTCTTCACATGGCCGAAACGAACAACGTCGACATCGCCTCCATCATGAATATGGTCGCCACGCTGAGCCCGGAGGGGAGCGGCGCGCGCAAGGATGTCATCATCGAGCCCGCTGCGCCAGCGCCAGCGCCCGTTTCGGACCCCGCGCCTTCCGTGGCACCGGTCCGTGCCGCCACGGTGCGCACCCTCGGCTCCGCCGGCTCGCTCACCGCCGACGATGTCGCGGATGCCCCGGCGACCGGTCGCCGCGCGGAGACTTCGCCCGAGGAGCTGGCGGCCCGTCATAAGCGCATCGTCGCGGCCCTCGCCTCCGAGTTGAACCAGCCCACCGCTCGCATCGAGTCCGTGATCTCGCTCATCGATGAGGGGGCGACGATCCCGTTCATCGCGCGCTATCGCAAGGAAGCCACGGGCGGCATGGACGACGTCGCGCTGCGCACGCTCGATGATCGCCTGTCTTACCTTCGCAATCTCGAGCAGCGCAAGTCCGACGTGATCGCGGCGATCGACGCCCAGGGCAAACTCACCGAGGAGCTGCGCGCGAGCATCGAAGAGGCGTCCACGCTTCAGCGCGTGGAGGACCTCTACAAGCCCTACCGCAAGAAGCGCGCTACCCGTGCGTCCAAGGCGCGCGACGCCGGTCTCGAACCGCTCGCCAACCTCATTCTCATGCAGCCCGCCCAGGGGGCCGAGCCGCTCGTGGCGGCGGCCGAATACGTCAACGCCGAGGGCGGCTTTGCCACGGCGGAGGCGGCGCTTGCGGGTGCGCGCGATATCGTTGCCGAGCTCGTGGCGGAGGACCCCGAGAACACGGCGGACCTGCGCGAGTACACGCATAAGACGGCCGCCATCGAGTCCGAGGCGATGGACGCGGACGAGAAAACGCCGTACGAGCCCTATTACGAGTTCTCGCAGGCGGCTCGTTCCATTCCTAACCATCGCATCCTCGCCATTAACCGCGGCGAGCGTGAGGGCAAGCTGCGCGTGCGCGTGCGCGTGGACGGTGAGGCCGCGGCCGAGCGCCTCCAGAGCCGCTACCCGCGTCGCCGTGGGCCGTTCGCATCCGAGCTCAACGCCGCCATCGCCGATGGTTACAAGCGTCTCATGGCCCCCTCGCTCGAGCGCGAGCTGCGCGTCGACCTCACCATGCGAGCCCAGGCCGACGCTATCAAGGTCTTTGCCAAGAACACCGAGGGCCTGCTGCAGCAGCGCCCGGTGCGCGGTGCGCGTGTGATCGCGCTCGACCCGGGCTATCGCGCTGGCTGCAAGGTAGCGGTGCTCGACGAGTACGGCAAACTGCTCGACCACACGATTCTGTATCCCACGCCGCCGCGTCGCGACATCGCGGGCACCAAACGCGAGCTTTTGCGCCTCGCTCGCAAACACCGCATCAACACCATCGTGGTGGGCAACGGCACGGCGAGCCGCGAGACCGAGGAGGTCGTGTCCGCCTTCATCGCCGAGTCCGCCCCCGAGCTGCGCTACACCATCGTCAATGAGGCGGGTGCCTCGGTGTACTCGGCTTCCAAGCTGGCAAGTGAGGAGTACCCGGACCTCGACGTGACCACGCGCGGCGCCATGAGCTTGGGTCGCCGCCTTCAGGACCCCTTGGCCGAGCTCGTCAAGATCCCGCCGCAGTCCATCGGCGTCGGCCAGTACCAGCACGACCTCGATCAGGCGGAGCTCGGTCGCGCGCTGGGCAACGTGGTGGAGAACGTGGTCAACCGCGTGGGCGTGGACGTGAACACCGCGAGCGCGAGTCTGCTCGGATACGTTTCGGGCATCACGCCCGCCGTGGCGAAGAACATCGTGGCGTACCGCGAGGAGAACGGCGCCTTCACCGATCGCCGTCAGTTCAAGAAGGTTCCCAAGCTCGGCCCCAAGGCGTATCTCAACGCGGCGGGCTTCATGCGCATCACGGGTGGCAAGAACCCGCTCGACGCCACGAGCGTGCATCCCGAGAGCTACGAGATCGCCGGTGAGCTGCTGCGCCGTGCCGGCGTGGCGCCGAGTGCGCTGGCGGCGGGCGGCGTGCCGGGCATCGGCGCTAAGATCGGCGGCCTGGGCGCGGTGGCCGCCGAGCTGGGCTGCGGCGTGCCCACCCTGCGCGATATCGTGGCGGAGCTGGAAAAGCCCGGCCGCGACCCGCGCGACGACGCCCCCGAGGTCGTGTTCTCCCAGGCGGCGCGCAGCATCGAGGATCTCGAGGTCGGCATGGAGCTCAAGGGCACCGTGCGCAACGTGGTGGACTTCGGCGCGTTTGTGGATATCGGCGTGCATCAGGATGGTCTGGTTCACATCTCCAAGCTCGCCGATCGTTTTGTGAAGCATCCGAGCGAGGTCGTGGCCGTGGGCGATACCGTGACCGTGTGGATCACCGGCGTCGACAAGGCGCGCGGCAAGATCTCCCTCACCATGGTGAAGGGCCGCATGGGCAAGTAGTCCTTTCCGGCCCATTCGCCTCGGGCCCGAGGGGCTTGGCGCCTCGACAGGAGGCGCCGCAATCGCCGGGCGCAGGTCGATGTCGGCCAGGTAGCCGGTGCCCTTCTCTCCAGGCTGTCCTCACTCGCTGCCGTAATACAGGCAGGGGATGCCCGACATGCCGAGTGGATAGATTTGGTACAGGGTGGTGTCGAAAACCCGCATGGCGAGCGCCTTTCGCGGGACCAGTCGCAAGGAGGGCGCATCGCCCGAGGCTTTGGAGGGGTGTCGTGCATGCGGCCAGGAGTCGTGTGGGCCGAATCCCCGGGACCGGGCGGTGCGCTCAGATGCAATCAAGCATAAAGCGCGGGCCGTCCATCGAGTGTAGCTCCTCGGTGGACGGCCCCGAATTGGCCTTGAAGGTACCCATACGGCGCATCGTGATGCCGCGGCATGGGGCATGGTCGTTTGATTATGGGGAAAGAGCCGACGTGAGTGCGCTTACCCCAAAAGGCCGCTCGCAACGGATGCGAGCGCGATGATCACGCCCACGATCGACTCGCCGCCGAGCACGCCGGAGGCAACGATGATGCCGGTCTCCTCGTGCGACGTCTCACCGGCGTCCGTATTGGCATTCGCCGCCACGTTGCCGCTCGCACGCGTGTTCCGGATGGACGCTACGCGATCGTAGGCGATCTTCACGGCTGCGCCGAGAGAGGCCGAGAGCGTCATGTAAAACGGCAGGTACACGCCGAGGCCGAGCATCATGGACGGGATGCCCAGGCAGTACAGGGCCACGCCCGCGACAAGGCCGAGCGCGAAGGCGGAAACGCTCGGGATGCCCGACACCATGGTTGCCACCACGCTTGCCTGGGCGGACACGAAGAGCTTTCCGGGGCCGAATGCGTCGGCGCCGTAGGCGTTGAGGAGCGCGCACATCACCGCCACCGACACGGCGCAGCCGATCAGGGCGCCGATCGCCTGGCCGATCCACATGGCGCGCGGGTCGGTGCCGATGATTTTGCCGGTTTTGAAGTCACTCATGACGTCGCCCGCGAGGCCGCATGCCACGGCCACCACGCCTGCGACGAAAAAGAGCCTGACCTGATCGGACTCTCCCAGGGCGGCGATGACCAGCAGGACGATGAGGCCGAAGATCTCCATGGGGTCGATGCCGGTTTGGCCCACCGACTGCGCGCTCATGATGGTGGTGACGAATGCGAGCACCACCACGACGGCGCAGGCGATGGGGGAGAGGCCGAGCACGAGGCAGACGAGGAGGGCGGCCGCCGCCACGAACAGGGCGAGGACGCTGCGGTCGAGTTTGCCGAATGCGCGTGCGGGGGCGCCTGCGTGGTTGTCGTCGCGTCGCCCATTGTGCGCGCTACGGAAGGCGGCGGGCAGGATGTCTCGCACCACGACGCCGATGCCAGAGCCCATCATGAGGCCCATGCCCAGGCTCGACACGATTCCCTGCGCGTTCGCCACGTCCCAGAGTCCCGCCGCGCTGCCGCCCACGATGATCCCGAAGTTCGCGATGAGCCCGCCTGCCAGCCAAAATGCCACGGCGGCGCCGCCCACCAAAAAGCCGACCGATAGCAGCATGGGCGAGTTGTAGATGCCGAAGGCCACACCGGGGATGGGCAGTGCGCCGATCATGGCGGGGATGACGCCCGCGAGGTCGCGCAGCGCGCACCAGATACCGGCCGCCGCCATGGACCCGAAGAGTCTCTTGCCCGTCGCGCCGCCCGCGCGGCTGGCCATGAGCGTTTCGGCGGCGGCGGTGCCGATGGGGTACTCGAGGTCGGACTCCTCGACAAAACGGCGGCGGATCAGCGCCGTGCACACCAGGCCGAGCAGCGTGCCAGCCAGCGCGACGCCGCCGATCTCGATCCAGCTCAGCTCCGCGCCGAGGCCGAGCATCCATACGCCGGGGATGGTGAAGGCCAATCCGCCCGCGACCATGGAGCCGGCTGACATGATGATCTGAGTGACGTTCGCCTCGTTCAGGCTCGTGCGGCCCGCCGCGCGCAGCAGGACCAGCGCGGTGATCGAGGTGAAGATGGTCGGCCAGGGCAGGGCGCCCATCTTGAGGGCCGTGTAGACGGAAGATGCCGTGATGATGACGCAGCCGATGCAGCCGATGAGAATACCGGCGGCACTGATCTGCCCGCGCCACGGCGCGCGCTGGTTCAGAGAACTCATTTGTAGCTCCTTCGTATATCCGCTCCCCCTTATGCGGGGAGTCGGGTTACGGCAATAGGACCGCTATAGTGTAAGCTCGATTGAGAGATATGCGTTCGAGAACATGGAGGGCGCGATGGATGTCGATATGGAGGCCACGGGCGCTCGGCCCGAGGGACCGGATTCACGCGACCGGGTTTTGCAAGCTCGGGGCATCTCGGAGCCCTCGACGGCGTCCTGCCTTCTCGCCGTCGACGTGGGCAACACCGTTACCAAGTTCGGCGTGTTCGCCGCGGATGAACTCGCGGGCACGTGGGAGGTAACGACCTCCGAGCGCTGCACGGCCGATGAGGCATGGGCGCAGGCCGCCTGTGCGATCGACATGCTGGGCGCGCCCGAGCCCACAAGCGCCATCCTCTCCTGCGTGGTGCCGAGCCTTGCCGAGGTGTGGCGCTCCGCTTTGGGCAAGCTGTGCGGAACCCGTCCCTACGCGGTGGGCCCGGGTCTCAAGACCGGCATCCGCATGCGCTATGACGATCCGTCCGAAGTGGGTTCCGACCGTGTGGCCGACGCGGTGGCGGCGCGCGAGACTTACGGGGCCCCCGTGGTCGTGGTGGATTTGGGGACGACCACGAATATCGAGGTCGTGGACGAGTCTGGCGCCTTTGCCGGAGGCATCATCGCCCCTGGTGTCGCCCTGGGTGCGCGTTCGCTTACCGCCGCGGCGGCGCGTCTGCCCATGATTGAGCTGCGAGCGCCGGAGCGCGTGATCGGACGCAGCACGCGCTCCGCCATGCAGTCCGGCGTGGTCCTGGGCGAGGCGGCGCGCATCGACGGTCTGCTCGACGCGGTGATGGACGAGCTTGGCACCGACGCTCCCGTGGTGATCACGGGAGACGGCGCCGCGCAGGTCGCCGCTCTCATCTCCCATGATGCGGTGGTCGATGAGACCCTCACCCTGCGCGGTTTGCACCATATCTGGCTCCGCAATCGCCACTGACACGCGAATAGATGAGAGGTGTTCCCATGAACGAAATTGAGCAGTACGACGAGACGTTCGGGCCCAGCACCCAGGTGCGGGCGATCGTCACCATGGTCCTTGTGGCCCTCATCGCCCTGTTCGTGTTCGGCCTTGCCCCGCACTTCGCCTCGCCCGAGGCGCATGCGGGGGTGATTGCCACCATCGACGAGAAGATCGACAACGTGCTCACCCTCACGGCGGGCTCTGCGGGTGCATCAGCGCTCATCTCGGCGGTCCCCGGCGACGCGGGCTCGCCCATCGCCGAGAAGCTCATGGATCTGAGCACCGGTTTCCTCATCGTGCTCGCTGCCCTGTTCCTTGAGAAATACCTCATCGCCATCTTCAGCGGTGTTGCGCTGGGGCTCGTGATGCCGCTCGCGCTCCTCGCCGCGATTGTGTTCACCTGGGCGTACGGCCGTGCGCGCTGGTCGGCCGTGCCGGTGCGCCTCGGTGTCAAATTCGCCTTGATCGGCGCGGTGCTGCTGTTGGCCATACCCACCAGCACCTGGGTGACCAACCAGGTCGACGCCATGTACGACACCTCGCTCGCGCAGTCGGTCGAGGCGGCCGAGGCGTTGGCCGAGGGCGCGGCGGAGGCCGAGTCGGAAGGCGGCAAGAAGGACGAAGGCGGTATCCTCGGATTTTTCCAGGGCGCTATCGACACGGTGACCGGCGGGATTTCGAGCGCCGTCGAGGGCGCCCAGGAGTCGCTCAACCAGTTCATCGAGTCGCTGGCGGTGATGCTCGTGACCTCGTGTCTCATTCCGCTGCTGGTGCTTCTCTTCTACTTTTGGATGGCGAAGATCTTGCTGGGCGTGAATATCGATATTCACGCCGCCGCATCGACGCTCAACCCGGCCAAGGTGCGCCGCAGCGCGGTAAACGCCATCAAGGGCGGGGACCGGTCATGACGGGGTCTCGAATCGAGGATGGCGGCATGCGGGGCGCGCCGGATGTCGCCGCATCGAGGGCCGGTTCCGCCGAATCGCCCGTGACGGTGCTTTGCTTTGACGGGGACTCGCTCGCCCGCGCACAGGGACTGTCCGATCGACTGGACGCCCCGCTCGCGGTCTGCGAGCCCGGTTGTTCGGAGGCGGCTTTCATCCCCGATCCGGGCCTCCTGTATCTCAAGGTGTCCCGTGATGGTCTCTCCCTCATGCGCGACGGCATGGAGCTCCGTCCCGATTTTGCCGAGATGCTGCCCCGCATCAAACAGGGCGCCCTGCAGCGAGAGATGCTCGTCAAGGCCGCCCGGGTGAAGGGCGTTGAGGCCCCGCGTGCCGTGGATGCCACGGCGGGGCTGGGCGAAGACTCCCTGCTGCTCGCTGCTGCCGGCTTCACGGTCACGCTGTGCGAGGCCGATCCGGTGATCGCCGCCCTGCTCGAGGACGCCCTCGCGCGGGCATCGGCGCATGAGGTCCTCGGGCCCATCGTCGAGCGCATGCATTTGGTCGCGGGCGACAGCCGCATCGCCCTCGAGCGGGCCGGGGCCAGTACGGGTGCGCAGCCCGACGTGGTATATCTCGACCCCATGTTCCCGGGGCGCACCAAGAGCGCCGCGGTCAAGAAGAAGTTCCAGCTCATCCACGGTCTCGAGCGCCCGACCGAGCCCCTCGACGAGGAGTCGCTGCTCCAGGCTGCGCTTGCCGCGCGTCCGCGTAAAGTCGTGATCAAGCGCCCGGTGAAGGGCCCCTATCTCGCCGGCGTCAAGCCGAGCCACGCAATCGCCGGCAAGGCCGTGCGCTACGACTGCATCGTCCCGCCGCGCTGACGGGCCTACGGCGGGCTCGCCCACAGCGTTCGCGCCCCGCCGCGGGCAGGTCCACAGCGATCAGGCTCGCCGCATCCGTCTCCCTCGCTCGGCGAAGCGAAAAATGGGTTTCCCAACGCGGGGCCTCACGCCGCTCCGTGCGATAGGCGTAGAATGGCCCGTCGAAACCACGACGATGGGAGGCTGGGCGATATGACGGCGGGTTTGGTGCTCGAGGGCGGTGGCATGCGCGGTCTGTACACGGCGGGCGTGCTCGACGTGTTCATGGAGCACGGCGTGGAGTTCGCCCATGCGGTGGGCGTGTCCGCGGGCGCCGCGTTCGGCGTGAACATCAAGTCGCGCCAGGTGGGTCGTGCCATCCGCTATAACAAGCGCTTCTGCGCCGATCCGCGTTACGCCAGTCTTAAGAACCTCCTGCGCACCGGGGAGCTTTACAGCATCGATTTCGCCTATCGTGAGGTGCCTTTGCACCTCGATCCCTTCGATATAGAGGCCGCCGTCGCGAATCCCATGCGCTTCACGGCCGTTTGCACGGATATCGTCACGGGCGAGGCTGTCTATCGCGACATCGAACGCGGCGATGGCGATGACCTCGATTGGATTCGGGCATCCGCCTCGGTGCCCCTGCTCGCGCGACCCGTCGAGCTCGATAGCCGCGAGCTCCTCGACGGCGGCATCGCCAACTCGATCCCAGCGGCATGGATGGTCGCGCAGGGGTACGACAGAAACGTGGTCGTTCTCACACAGCCCGCGGGATTCGTGAAGGAGCCGAACAGGCTCATGCCGCTCTTGAAGCGCGCATACGGTGCGTATCCCAAGCTGGTGGAGTTGCTAGCCAACCGCCACGTGCGCTATAACGCCCAGCTCGAAGAGGTGGCCCGCCTCGAGCGCGACGGGAAGGCGCTCGTCATCCGCCCGAGCGAGTCGGTCAAGGCGCCGCTCGTCGTAAAGGACCCGGAGATCTTGGAGCGGATCTACCAGGTAGGGCGCCGCGACGGCGAGGCGCGGATTGCGGACGTGAGGCGCTATTTGGCATAGCCGGCGGCATCCGCTGATTGGAGCCACATTCCCAGGTGGATGCGAAAGGTGTGTGCCACCAAAAGCGCACGATTGAAGTGGCTCCGCGGCGCGTACACTGGTGCACGGCGGCATTCGAGGCTCAGATGGAGCGTGCCGCATGAGACGCCGGAAGGCGTGGAGATGGTGCCCAGGCGGAAATAGAGGTCGCCGGCATCGGGGCGAGGCCCCCAATGAACGCGTCCGAGGGCGCAGAAGGAGGACGAAATGTCCGAGTACATCGAGAACGAGAACGAGAACGTGGAAGAGGTCGTCGAGGCTTCCGAGACCGTCGAGGTCGTCGAGGAGGCTGTCGAGGCCGAGGACGTCGTCGAGGAGACCGCCGAGGAGGCCGCTGAGGAGCCCAGCCTGGACGACCAGCTTTTCGATAAGGTGCAGCGCGCCGCTCGCCTGCTCCGCAACCGCAAGTTCGCCATGGGCCGTGAGGCCGAGGCCGACGCCGCCCGCGCCAGCGAGCTCATGCGCGCCCTCAAGCTCCTCGAGCTCAAGCCCCAGATGGAGCAGAAGGAGATGTCCGACCTGCTCGGCATGCGTCTGCGCGAGCTCGACGGCATCCTGCGCGAGGCTGAGGAAGTCGGCGCCGTGACCCGCATCATGCCCGAGGAGGAGGACATGCGCGCCATCCTCGTCTCCGCCAACGAGAACGCCGAGGAGCTCGCCGCTTCCATCGGTGGCAAGCGCAAGAAGCTCGTCCCGCAGCTGTCCCAGCTGGACGCCGAGGATATCGTCGCGCTCATGGACAAGCTTATCGACCCGCTGACCGAGATGGGTCTGGACAACGATGATCGCGGTGGCCGTGGCGGCGATCGCGGCGGTCGCGGCGGCTTTGGCGGCCGTGGCGGCGACCGTGGCCCGCGCAAGGACTTCGGTGGCCGTGGCGGCGACCGCGGTGGCCGTGGTGGCTTTGGCGATCGCGGTGGCGACCGTGGCCCGCGCCGCGATTTCGGTGACCGTGGTCCTCGCAAGGACTTTGGCGATCGCGGCCCTCGTCGCGACTTCGGCGATCGTGACCGTGGCGGCCGTGGTGGCCGTGGCGGCTTTGGTGGCCGTGACGACCGCGGTGGTCGTGGCGGTTACGGTGATCGCGGCGGCCGTGGCAACTACGGCGATCGCGGTGGCCGTCGCTTCTAAGGCGAGGCTGAGCGCGGTCCGGCAGGTCCGGCCAAAGCGGGGCCGGGAGCTGATCGGCTCTGCGGTTCCGTTGGCCACATGGGTTTAAGCCGCGATTGCAACATCGCATCGGCCCGAGTGGTCGGGTTGGTTGCAGTGGTCCGGCTCGATCGAGCCTGCTGGTTTTGCCGAGTGTGGCTACAGCAAGAAAACGCGCACGTCGGGGGCGCACGGGATTCGAAACTCCCGTGCGCCCCTTTTTTGTTGTCCGGGTTTGCGGTGCCGAACCCGTGCCAGGCCCGGGCGCGGCACGGGTGCGCTGGGCCCGGGCGCGGGCGCCTGGGCATTTTTGCAGGATATGAACGGTTGGAGGCTGTGAACGATTTGCCTGGCAGAAATTGCAAGCTATGAACGGTTCGTTCACAACCTCCATTTCTGTACATGTATCTACCTGGGGAAATGCTGAGCTTCCAATAGTGCAAGAAGCGGCAATCGTTCATATCCTCCAATCGTTCATAGCCTACAAACCGTGCACGGCATCCAGATCGCGTGCGTTGGTTACATGAGGAGGAGAGATCGAGTCGGACGTGCAGGTGCATGTTGGCATGCAGCCGCATGTGGACGTGCAGCCGCATGTGGACGTGCAGCCGCATGCGGGCGTCCCGATTGGATGTGGGCTTCTTGATGTGCAAT
>OMGU01002198.1_pt1 | contig 11860 bp, 13 predicted proteins | sample 1646121 | NCBI WGS metagenome assembly OMGU01 (sample SAMN05578581, study PRJEB25193) | human gut metagenome | biome: Human Microbiome; feature: human-associated habitat; material: feces | host: Homo sapiens | place: USA:Birmingham
GCTCTGACTTTGTGGAGCTGTATGTGGGCGTGGGCGCCAGCCGGGTCCGGGACCTGTTCGATCAGGCCAAGAAGGAGGCCCCCGCCATCGTATTCATCGACGAGATCGACGCCGTGGGCCGCCAGAGAGGGGCCGGCCTGGGCGGTGGCCATGACGAGCGGGAGCAGACGCTGAACCAGCTTCTGGTGGAGATGGACGGTTTTGCCTCCAACGAGGGGGTCATCGTCATGGCCGCCACCAACCGCCAGGACATCCTGGACCCCGCCCTGCTGCGGCCCGGCCGCTTTGACCGGCAGATCTATGTGGGACTGCCCGACATCCGGGGCCGGGAGGAGATCCTGAAGGTCCACGCCCGGAAAAAGCCACTGGCGGAGGACGCCTCCCTGTCCGACCTGGCCAAGGCCACTGCGGGCTTCACCGGGGCCGACCTGGAGAATCTGCTCAACGAGGCCGCCCTGCTGGCCGCCCGGTCCGACAAGCGCTTCATCACCATGTCTGACCTCCATGAAGCCATGATGAAGGTGATCGCCGGTCCGGAGAAGAAGAGCCGGGTGGTCACCCCCCAGGCCAAGCGCCTCACCGCCTATCACGAGGCGGGACACGCCGTGGTCATCCACGAGCTGGACAGCCAGGATCCGGTGCATCAGATCACCATCATCCCCCGCGGCCCCGCCGGCGGCATGACCATCTCCCTGCCCCAGGAGGACCGGGCCTACCAGTCCCGCCGGGAGCTGGAGGAGCGCATTGCGGTGTGCCTGGGTGGCCGGGTGGCGGAGCAGCTGGTGCTGGGGGATGTATCCACCGGGGCCGCCAGCGACATCCAGAAGGCGTCCTCCATCGCCCGCTCCATGGTCACCAAGTTCGGCATGAGCGACAAGCTGGGCGCCATCGCCTATGGCAATGAGAGCGACGAGGTATTCATCGGCCGGACCATGGCCCAGGCCCGCAGCTACTCGGAGGAGGTGGCCGGTCTCATCGACGAGGAGGTCAAGGCCATCGTGGACCAGGCATATTCCCGGTGCGAGGAGATCCTCACCCGGTGCCGGAAGGAGCTGGAGCTCACCGCCCAGTACCTGCTGACCCACGAGACCATGAGCGGCGAGACCTTCGCCCGGGTGTTCACCGATCCGGACGGAGAGGAATTTACCGCCCTGCCTTCCCAGAAGTAACCGAAACGGAACGCGCCGGCTGTCCCACGACAGCCGGCGCATTTTTTCAGCGGCACAGGAGGCCCTTCCACTCCCCCAGCAGCTCCATGGCCCTAAATTTCAGCACATAGCCCCGGTCCTCCTCGGTGATTAGGGCAGCCTGGCCCGGGGAGAAGTATCCCGCCGCCGCTGCCTCGTCCACCGTCTCGGAGGCGGCCTCCAGACAGAGAGGCGGGAAGGCCACACACCACCAGTTCTGCCCCTGCCCCTCGCCGATGACGACACGCAGGGCGGTATACTCCCCGGCCGGGAGGGCGAAGCCGTCATACTCCTTGGTGGGGAACCAGCACCGCTCCAGGCGGGCGGTCACCGGCTCGCTCCGCCCCGCCTCTGTCACCGCCGCCTGACCCGCCGCGGCCAGCTCCTCCAGGTGGGCCTCCAGGGCGGCCCTGGCCTCCTCCAGAGTGGCGCGCTCGGGGTAAAAGGTCTCCGTCTCGGCCAGCACCCGGTCCCGCACCTGAAGCTTCAGCGCCTGGTCCTCCGGGCTGTCCGAGTTGGCGATCACATGAAAGCGGATCACCCGGTCGGCCAGCTGGGTCTGCTCCCGGTCCAGCCAGAAGCCGCCCAGCAGTCCACACAGCAGCCCGAACATCAGAGCCAGCTCCCAGCGCTTCAAATTCCGATCCAGCATAAAAACACCGTCCATCCTATGTAGTAGTACCTGCGGTACAGATAGGATGGACGGCTTTTTGTTCTTTTAAACCGTCTGGCACAAAAATGTGTCCCGGCAGTTCTCCGCCAGAACAGCCCGTGCCTCCTCCGCCGCCTCCGGACAGTCAAACAGGCCGAAGGCCGTGGGGCCGGTGCCGCTCATATTGGCCCCCAGGGCCCCTGCCTGGATCAGTGCGTTTTTCAGCTCCCCCACCCGGTCCCGCTGCCGCGGGGGAAGGACGTCCTCAAATACGTTGTACATCCGCCGGGCGGCTCCCCCCAGGTCCCCTTCCTCCAGGGCGGAGAGCAGGCCGTCTGTGTCGGGACGGCAGCGCAGGCGGACGCTGTCGATGCGGGCAAAGAGCTCCGGCGTGGAGATGGCGAACTCCGGCTTGCAGACCACCACCCAGCAGCGGGGCAGGGCGGGCAGCGGAGTGAGGCGCTCTCCCCTGCCCTCCGCCAGGGCGGTGCCGCCCAAAACGCAGTAGGGCACGTCAGAGCCCACCTGCTCCCCCACCCGTGCCAGCTCTGCCGGGGTGAGGGGGCTGCCCGCCCGCTGGTTCAGGGCACGGAGGACGGCGGCGGCGTCGGTGCTCCCACCGGCCATACCGGCGCACACCGGGATGCGCTTCCGGATGCAGATGTCCAGGTCCTCAGCCGGACAGCCCAGGGCCTCCCAGAACCGGCGGGCGGCTATGGCAGCCAGATTTTTCTCCCCGGTGGGGAGAAAGTGCAGGTCGGTGCTCACCCGCAGGCCCTGGCCCTGATTGGAGGTGAGGGTCAGCGTATCGCAGAGGGTGATGGACTGCATCACCATCCGCAGGTCGTGATAGCCATCCGGCCGCTTCCCCAGCACGTCCAGGGTCAGATTCAGCTTGGCAAAGGCCTGTATCTCCACAAAATCACCTCGTCGCTCAGACCCGGATGCGCCGGGCCTCCAGATAGAACCGCTTGTCGTGAGCCTCCCCCATAGAGAAGGTCTTGCGGGGCAGCACCCCGTCGTGGATCACGGTGGGGAACAGCTCCTCCTTGCCCATGGCGGGCAGCAGGAACCCCACGGTGTCCGGCTGGGCGGCCAGGCTGCGCACCACATCCTCTCCGTGGATGTAGTCCACCCGGGCCCCGGGATGGGAGAGAAGGTACTCGTCCAGGAAGCGCTGCAAGGTGCCCACAGGCAGCTGGGCGGAGGGCTGGGGGACCGACACGGTCCCCTCCTGGTCTCCGGCCACCCAGGCCAGCCGGTGGCCCTCCGGACGGTCCGTCCGGCTGCTGCCGGGGTAGAAGGCGGTCAGGGCGGCCAGAAGTTCCTCCTGGTCCACCCCGAACACCACCCGGTGGATGGGCTCGAACTCCAGGGAATCGTCGTGGAGGTTGTTCAGCTCCACCAGGGCGTACCGTGCGGGCAGGCTGTCCCACTGCTCCGGCGGACAGAGCTTCTTCTGCCGCTCATAGCACTCCTTGGCGGTGGCCAGGGAGTGGTTCCCGTCCCCCACGGCAAAGAGCATCACGGGCAGGCCGCTGGTGCGGTACCGGGCATTAAAGGCGTCGGGGTCGGCCAGGGCGGCCAGGGCGCAGACGGTCTGCTCCCACTGGGCCGGGGTCAGCTCCCAGCCCCGGATGTGCCCGCCCCGCTCCATCAGGTCGAAGTCGTAGAGGGGGCGCATCTCCGCCGTCTGGCCGGACAGCGGCTCGATCACAGTCCGGCCCGGGTCGTCGGCCAGCAGCATCACATGGGGCAGCTCGATGGGGGCGTTTTTCCGCACCGCCACCCGGGGCGGGATGCGGGAGAGCACCGTCCCCTCGGTGGCCCGGATGGGGGCGGCGGAGCCGGGCTCATAGTCGTACTGCTCCAGATCGATCCGGCCCACCAGGCCGCGGCGGACCTTGCCGCCGTCCAGGGTGCGCTCGATGTAAAAGACCGCGTCTGGGTGGACCTGGAACCGGCCCTCCCGGAGATAGCGGCTCATCGTGCTGTTGATCTCCATGATGTCGGTCTGGGTGTCGGGACCCTCCAGCCGGCTCTCCGGCAGGATGAGGCGCAGGGTGGAGGGGGCGGAGCCCACCCGCTCCTCCACCCGCTGCCAGTACTCCGGCTGGGATGTGTACTGGTCGCAGGCCACGACGCTCCATTTGCTGTATGCACAGTCCCGTGGCAGGAGGATGTCCGCGGGCAGGAAGGGCAGCTTATCTTGATTCATGTCGATCCATCTCTTTTCAAAGAACGTTCGGTTTGTTTCTCCAGATATGAGCGCGTCCGCAGGTCAGTCCAGCGCCGCACGGATGGCCCGGAGCAGGTCGCTGAACTCCTCATAGGCGGGCACCTCCGGGTGGTCGGCCTTGATGGCGTCGGTGGATTTGAAGAGGAATCCCGCCTTGCTGGCCTGGATCATACCCAGGTCGTTGAAGCTGTCCCCGGCGGCGATGGTGTCATAGCCGATGGACTGAAGGCCCCGCACCGTGGTCAGCTTGGACTGGGGACAGCGCATCCGGAAGCCGGTGATCTCGCCGCTGTCCGCCACCTCCAGGGTATTGCAGAAGATGGTGGGCCAGCCCAGCTTCTCCATCAGGGGCTTGGCGAACTGCTCAAAGGTGTCGCTGAGGATGATGACCTGGGTGTCCTTCCGCAGGGCGTCCAAAAACTCCTTGGCCCCGGGGAGCGGGTCGATCCTGGCGATGGTCGCCTGGATCTCCCTGATCCCAAGGCCGTGCTTCTTCAAAATGTCCAGACGCCAGCGCATCAGCTTGTCATAATCGGGCTCATCCCGGGTGGTCCGCTTCAGCTCGGGGATGCCGCTGGCCTCGGCGAAGGCAATCCAGATCTCCGGGACCAGAACGCCCTCCATATCCAAACAAACAATATTCATTGTGATCTGCTCCTTTTCCCGCAGGCGTATTGACGGTTTTTCTCCGCCATCATTCATCCCGCGGCAGTGATATTTGATTTTAGGGAGATGCGGTCATCCGTCCTGCCCCTGCTTGCGCCGCAGGTTCTGGAGGAAGTTGTCCAGGCGGCTGATGGACTCGGTGAGGTCCCGCATGGAGGAGGCGTAGCAGGCCCGGACATAGCCCTCTCCCCCGGGTCCGAAGGCAGTGCCGGGGATGACGGCCACCTTCTCCTCCCGGAGGAAGCGCTCGCAGAACTCATCGGAGCTCAGGCCGCTGGAGCGGATGCAGGGGAACACATAGAAGGCGCCTTTGGGCTCGAAGCAGTCCAGGCCGATGCGGTTCAGATTCTCCACCAGATAGCGGCGGCGGCTGTCATACTCCTCCCTCATGTGGGCAATGTCCTCGTCGCCGCTGCGCATGGCCTCGATGGCGGCATACTGGCTGGTGGTGGGGGCGGACATGATGCCGAACTGGTGCAGCTTGGTCATGGCGGCGATCACAGGCTGGGGGGCGCAGACGTAGCCCATGCGCCAGCCGGTCATGGCGTGGCTTTTTGAGAAGCCGTTGACCACCACGGTCCGGTCATACAGCTGGGTGAGGTTGGCCGGGGAGACATGGCGCTGTCCGTAGGTAAGCTCGGCATAGATCTCGTCGGAGATGACCATGATGTCGTTGTCCTTCAGCACCTGGGCGATGGCCTCCAGGTCCCGGCGCTCCATGATGCCGCCGGTGGGGTTGCTGGGGAAGGGGAGCACGAGGGCCTTGGTGCGTGGGGTGATGGCCGCCTTCAGCTGCTCCGGGGTGAGGCGGAAACCGTTCTCCGCCGTCAGCTCCACATAGACGGGGACGCCGCCGGCCATCTCAGTGAGCGGCCCGTAGCACACGAAGGAGGGCACGGGGATGATGACCTCGTCCCCGGGATTCACCAGGACCCGGATCGCCAGGTCGATGGCCTCGCTGCCGCCCACAGTGACCAGGATCTGGTTGGTGTAGTCGTATTCCAGGTCAAAGCGGCGGCGGAGATAGTTGGCGATCTCCCGCCGCAGTTCCAGCATACCGGCATTGGAGGTATACTTGGTGTGGCCCCGCTCCAAAGAGTAGATGCCTGCGTCCCGGATGTGCCAGGGGGTGACAAAATCGGGCTCACCGATGCCCAGGGAGATGGCGTCTGTCATCTCCTCCAGGATATCAAAAAACTTGCGGATGCCCGAGGGCTTGATATTCTGGATCTTCTGAGAAATGATCTGATCGTAGTTCATGAAAAGACAAACTCCCTTTCCTGTGGCTCCGGGCGGCGGAATACCAGATGTTTTTCCTTGTATTTCTTCAAAATGAAGTGGGTGGCGGTGCCGGTGACCCCCTCCAGAGGGGCCAGACGCTCACCCACGAACTGGGCCACCTCCCGCAGGGTGCGTCCCGAGATGATGACAGTCAGGTCGAAGGCGCCGCTCATCAGGTACATGCTCTCCACCTCGTCATACTGGTAGATGCGCTCCGCAATGCGGTCGAAGCCATCAAGGCTCTGGGGTACCACCTTCACCTCGATCAGGGCGGTGACTCTCTCCCGCTTCACCCGGTCCCAGTCGATGATGGCCTGATAGCCGAGGATCGCGCCGCTCTCCTCCAGCTGCCTGAGCTCGTCCTTTACCTGTGCCTCGGTCATGCCTGCCTGTGCGGCCAGCTGTGCCGGGGACTGCGTGCAGTCCTGTTCCAGCAGTTCCAACAAAGTGTACATATCCTGAGACCTCCTGATCCTTTATATTTTCCCGGACCCGCCGTGGGGCAGTCTGAGATCCCCACCATTATAGCTGATTTTCTTCCAGAACGCAACGGAGAACCACATACGGGCGGGCAAAGCTCTTGGTGGAGTGCTGCTGATCAGGTCCGTCCGGAGAAAACCGTCATCTCAGATATAAGGTTCCACCGGCTCATCCAGAAGCACCCCCTTCATCTCCTCCAGATGGTGTGGTATCGCAAAAACAGTGTGTCCAGAGATAAAAATGATCCGCTGAGATCACAGGATCTCAGCGGATCAGATCGTCCGCAGGACAGCGGCCTCTGCTGGCTCTGATTCAGCACTTGCGGATGATGCCCATGGGGGTGGATTCGCTGGACTGGCCCAGCGGGTTGTCCCCCAGGACCTTGGCCAGCTGGTCCATCGTGGGCTCTTTTTGGGAGAAGCCCAGGATGTTGGCCCCCAGGTCGTTGATGTCCACAATGGCCACTGGATGCCCCAGGGCGGTGTCCAGCTTCCTGGCGGTGCCGTTGGGATCATCGGGGGTAAGGACCACATAGTGGTCATAGGGAGGGATGGTCCCCTCGGTGGGACCGTCGATGCCCCGGGCCTTGGGGCCGGCGACGATGTAGAACCAGCCCCTCTGGTGGAAGAGCTTACCGATCACGCTGCAAAAGGCGGCAAAGAGGATCCGCAGGGTACCGCACTCCTGAAGGGCCATCTCCATGGTCTCCGGGATGCCCAGGCCGATGCCGGCGGGAGTCTTGGTGACATAGCGGCTGAGGGTAACGGCCAGCTTGCGGGGCTTGATGTCCTCCATGGGGATGGCGCGGCTCTGGGTGCAGGCCACCGCCTTTTCGGAGATAAAGAGGATATCCCCCTCCTGCATCTTGTCCCCGGCATACTGAAGCACCACGTCCTCCATGCGGTCCGCCTTGGTGATCAGGTGGGTCTTGATGGGAATGCGCTGATAGTCCACGCCGTCCACGGTGCGGATCAGCTGCTTGCCCGGGTTGGCGGTGTATATGGTCTCTTCGCTCATTGGTATCGGCTCCTCTCCACGCGGGGCGGGCCCGCGGTGTCATTTTCATTCCTATTGTATCCAGCCGCCCGGCATTTCACCCGGAGCGGGTAGGTCCGCGGGGGATTTCCCCAAAAACAGCCCCTATTATATCACCCCAGCCGCCCGGTTTCCATACGGGCCGGGAATTTTCTTCGGTCAAATTTACTGAAATTCTCCCAGCTCCTCAGGCAGAGGACGCCTGCGGTGCTCCACCGGCCCCCACTCCGGCAGAGGAAGGCGCTGCATCGCCCCAAATGCCCGGGCTTTCAGCCCCGGATAGCGGCCGTTCAGCTCATAGATCAGCTCCTTGATCTCCTGCCGCTTGGTGTTGCCGTTGGCGGGGCAGGGATTTTCCAGCACAGGCAGGTCAAGGCGCTCCGCTGTGTGGCGGATCATGCTTTCCCCACAGTAAAGCAGAGGGCGGATCTGGGTGATCTCCGTCCGGTCCAGCCAGGTCACCGGCTGGAAGCAGGAGAGCCGCCCCTCGAAGATCAGGGACAGGAAAAAGGTCTCCACCGCGTCGTCGTAGTGGTGCCCCAGGGCGATCTTGTTCAGACCCCGCTCCTTCAGTGCGCTGTGCAGCGCTCCCCGGCGCATTTTGGCACACATGGAGCAGGGATTCTTCTCCCGGCGCACATCAAAAATGATGTGGTGGATCTCACTCTCCAGCAGAGTAAAGGGGACATCCAGGTCCCGGCACAGCCGGGCCACCGGCGCAAAGTCCATCCCCGGCCGTCCATCGGCGTGTCCCATGTCCAGGGTGAATGCCTCCACCTGGAAGGGAATGGGATAAAATTCCCGCAGCTTGGCCAGGGCCATCAGCAGCATCAGCGAGTCCTTGCCGCCGGAGACGCCCACGGCGATGCGGTCGTTGGGTGCGATCATCTCATAGTCCTCCACACAGCGGCGGACCAGGGAAAGAATACGGTTCATTTTACGTCCTCCCAAGGGAAAAAGCTCCGGTTTCCGGAACATTTTCAGCGATTAAAATTAAAAATTGAAATCGAGAAAATAAGAGATATGGTGTGATAACAAGAGAAAACAAGAGATTTTGGCGTGTGAATCAAAAAACAAGAAAAAACAGGTTGACACTGCGCCGCCCAACTACTATAATACAAAATGTTCCGCTTGTACAGTGGAGCAGCTGATTTTGTTGTAAATCAACTTTTTGATAAGTAAAGTAGAGGAAAATGGAGGTTTTACCTATGTCCACTTTTATGGCCAACAAGGGTAACATCGAGCGTAAGTGGTATGTCCTGGACGCTGCGAACAAGCCCCTGGGCAAGACCGCTGCCACCGCCGCTACCCTGCTGCGCGGCAAGCATAAGCCCGAGTTCACCCCCCACGCTGACTGCGGCGACTGCGTGATCATCATCAACGCTGAGAAGGCCATTCTGACCGGCAAGAAGCTGGATCAGAAGTACTATCGCCACCACTCCGGCTGGGTCGGCGGCCTGAAGGAAGTCAAGTACCGCACCCTGATGAGCGAGCGCCCCGAGCTGGCCATGAAGCTGGCTGTCCGCGGTATGCTGCCCAAGAACATCATCAGCAAGGATTCTCTGACCCGCCTGAAGATTTATCGCGGCGGTGAGCACGAGCACGCCGCCCAGAAGCCCGAGATCTGGGCTGCCGAGTAAGCAGGAGGTAGACGATCATGTATAAGAGCAAGAAGCCTTATTTTTACGGTACCGGCCGTCGGAAGTCCTCCGTGGCCCGTGTGCATCTGTTCCCCAACGGGACCGGTTCCATCACCATCAACGGCCGTGACATCGACAATTACTTTGGCCTGGAGACCCTGAAGCTGCTGGTCCGCCAGCCCCTGGTCACCACCGAGCAGCTGGGCAAGGTGGACATCGTTGCCACCGTCACCGGCGGCGGCGTCACCGGTCAGGCCGGCGCTATCCGTCACGGTGTGGCCCGCGCCCTGCTGCTGGCCAATGAGGAGTTCCGCCCCGCCCTGAAGGCCGCTGGCTTCCTCACCCGCGATCCTCGTATGAAGGAGCGTAAGAAATACGGTCTCAAGGCGGCTCGTCGCGCGCCTCAGTTCAGCAAGAGATAATCTGCTGTTCAAACCGTATCAAAATGGTTCAAAAACCCCGGAAAATCAAGGTTTTCCGGGGTTTTACTATATCTAAACGGGCTGATATAGTTTGACCAAATTTGGAAAAACGAGAGCCGTTTTCACCCAATTTTTAGTGGTTAAATATAGGACAACCGGCAAAAATGGGGGTAAAAAAGGGGTTAGTGGTTAAATTATAGGACAACCGAGAGCCGATTTTGGGGGTGTTTTTGGAGGTACTTTTCAGCCCGCCTGCCCCTCGTTTCGGGCTGTGGCAGTTTGGCATAGTTTGACCTAATTTGAATAATTGAATATGAATTTGATACAGCACTTAGTATAAAATGACTGGGTGCTTTTTTCATTTCAGGAACTCGTATTCCGGCCATAGAAAGAGCCGTCACTTCACTTTTTATTTTGGAGTGGCGGCTTTTTCTATTTCCAGAAGCAACAGCAACAATTAGAAATGAGGTGAAGTCAATGAACACGCAAATCATTGCCATTGCCAACCAGAAGGGCGGCGTTGGCAAAACAACAACCTGTGCGAACTTGGGAATAGGTCTGGCACAGGCCGGAAAGAAAGTGCTTCTGATCGACGGAGACCCGCAAGGTAGCCTGACGATCAGTTTGGGCAATCCCCAACCGGACAAGCTGCCCTTTACGCTGTCGGACGCTATGGGTCGTATCCTGATGGATGAGCCGCTTCGTCCCGGCGAGGGTATCCTGCACCACCCAGAGGGCGTAGACCTGATGCCTGCGGACATCCAGTTATCCGGTATGGAGGTATCTCTGGTAAATGCCATGAGCCGTGAGACTATCTTGCGGCAATATCTGGACACGCTGAAGGGACAATATTCCCATATCCTGATTGACTGTCAGCCCTCGTTGGGGATGCTTACGGTCAATGCGCTGGCCGCTGCGAACAGGATCATCATTCCCGTTCAGGCGGAGTATCTGCCCGCCAAAGGGCTGGAACAGCTGCTCTCCACGGTAAACAAGGTAAAGCGGCAGATCAACCCCAAGCTCCAGATAGACGGTATCCTGCTGACGATGGTGGACAGCCGAACCAACTTTGCCAAAGAGATCTCCGCGCTCCTGCGGGAGACCTATGGCAGCAAGATCAAAGTATTCGGCACAGAGATTCCCCACTCTGTCCGGGCAAAGGAAATCAGTGCAGAGGGAAAAAGTATTTTCGCCCATGACCCTGGCGGCAAGGTGGCAGAGGGGTATCGAAATCTGACGAAGGAGGTGTTGAAACTTGAAAAGCAGCGCGAAAAAAATAGAGCTGGCCTCGGTAGATGATCTATTCTCCACCGAAGAAGGCCGTCAAGATGCAAAGCTGGAAAAGATTCAGGAGATTCCGCTGTCTGAGCTGCATTCCTTTAGGAACCACCCATTCAAAGTCAAGGATGACGAAGCCATGATGGAGACCGCTGACAGTATCAAGCAGTATGGCGTTCTGGTTCCGGCGATTGCTCGACCGGACCCAGAGGGCGGTTATGAACTGGTGGCCGGACACAGACGGCACAGGGCAAGTGAACTGGCAGAAAAAGAGACCATGCCGGTAATTGTCCGTGATCTGGATGATGATGCCGCCACAATCATTATGGTTGACAGCAATTTACAACGAGAAAGCCTGCTTCCCAGTGAAAGAGCATTTGCATACCGCATGAAGCTGGAGGCCATCAAACATCAGGGGGAACGCTCTGACTTAACTTCTCGCCAAGTTGGCGAGAAGTCGCAGACTTCTATTCAGCTTGTTGCAAGCCAAGCCGGTGAAAGCCAGAGGCAGGTGCAACGCTATATCCGCCTGACGGAGCTTATCCCCGAACTGCTGGATATGGTAGATGAAAAGAAAATCGCCATCAACCCAGCTTATGAGCTGTCTTTCCTCAAAAAAGAGGAACAGCGGGACTTGCTGGACGCGATGGACAGCGAACAGGCTACCCCCTCTCTCTCCCAGGCCCAGCGGCTCAAGAAATACAGTCAGGAGGGACATCTGACCCTCGATATGATGCGTGTCATCATGGGTGAGGAAAAGAAAAGTGATCTCGACAAAGTGACTTTCACCTCCGACACCCTGCGGAAGTATTTCCCCAAAAGCTATACGCCCCAGCGGATGCAGGAAACCATTATCAAGCTGCTGGAGGCATGGCAGAAAAAGCGTCAGAGAGACCAGGAACGATGAAAGGAGCCGCCTATGAGGGATATTTCAGCCCGTGAGCTGAAAGGACACAACATTCTCGCCGTAGAGAGGTTTT
>OMGU01002208.1_pt1 | contig 11794 bp, 5 predicted proteins | sample 1646121 | NCBI WGS metagenome assembly OMGU01 (sample SAMN05578581, study PRJEB25193) | human gut metagenome | biome: Human Microbiome; feature: human-associated habitat; material: feces | host: Homo sapiens | place: USA:Birmingham
CAGGATTGTGTGTGCAAAAGAGAGGTGGAATCCCTGCGATTCCGACGAAAGAGGCGGTGTTTGAATTCATGCAGAAATAATGAATGTATATGAACAAACTATTATTATACGTGGCAAACGAAAATGTGTCAATCCTCTGGCGGCGGCAGCCGAGACCCCCAACGAGCAATGTATCGGAATGTCCAAAAGGATATTCCGATACATTGCTCGTCTACGGTGTCCCGAATCCGGGATACCCCACACCCTCCGGGCAAAGTCCATCCATCAGGTCTTGCCTATGTTATCTGAATGCGCCTCAAAAAACAGTTTTTACATCTGTATTGTAATTCCAACAAGAAAGGATTCCTCACCGGGAACGAGATCGAGGTCACCGCCATGGCTTTCAATGATTTTTCGGACAGAGGAAAGCCCGATTCCATGATCAGCAGATGTACCCTTTCGGGAGAGGAATGTTTTTCCCTCTTGCAAGGCCAGACCGTCGTAAGTGTTTTCAATCTTCAAAAAGTACATATTGCCTCTGGTTTCGCCTGCAATGAAAACGCGGCGCACCCCTTGCTTTTGGCGGCTGCACGCCTCAACGGCATTGTCCAAAAGATTGCCCAGCACCGTACACAGTTCCACATCGGTAAGCGGCATATGATCGGGAAGATCGAGCCGCACCTGAAATTCTGTCCCTTGTGTCTGCGCCATGCCGTAGTAGTATTCAATCAGTGCATTTACGACGGGATTTTTGCAGAACTGGGCAGGGGAGTGACCCGATGATGCCGCAACCTGTTCCTCTACCTGTAACAGGAAGGAGCAGATCTCCGTCTGCCCACGTTCAGAGGCCATGCGGTCTATGGTGCGCAGATGGTGTTTGATGTCGTGGATCAGCCTTCTGTTTTCTGCCGCTGCCTCTGAAACCTGACGGCTGTATTCGGTCTGCATAGAAAGCTGACGGATGACCTGCTTGCGTTCTTCCTGAAAAATCAGGCTGTTTCCATATCCTTCTATCACATCGCGCCAGAGGGAATAACCGATGGCTGCTGCTATGAAAAAGCTGCCCCATTCCAAAAACCAACCGCCGATAACCGGCTCATAAACCGGCAGAAGGCGATCCCATATAAAGGCGCAGGTTGCGGCTGCCGCAGCATAGAAGATCGGCCTGCTCCGTTTTTCTCCTCTGTGAATGGCAAGCACAGCGATGATAAGCAGATAGAGCGCAGATGCCGCCTTATAACAAAAGACCGATGCAGAGAAGAAACGAATCGCTCCAAGGGAGAGATGGGAAGCCATCATGCCATACACAAACGCATATACCAGGAAGGCAGCGCCCACCCCATTACTGATGGCCGCAGGCAGGAAGCCCGGCCTGCATATCCGGTTTTGCAGAACTATGATCAGCCAGGTAACCAGATAGATACAGAACAGTTCAATCGTGTACCAGGGGAATACGGGAACCGCAGCCAGCATATGAAGCACAGGATAGGATGACAGGCCGCACATGGCAAGGCAGATCAGTCCGAACAGGAATGTATTTTTCTGTTTCATCCGGCGGCTGAAATAAAAGGACAGCAGCGCACAGACAAAGGTAACTGTACAGCCAAACAGGCAGAATGCAAACCGAATTCCTCTGGTTGTATTGACCGCCAGCATCGTTCCGAAAGCAGGCGGATAGACAATCCCTCCGTAAAAGTGGTCATAGTTGCTGACCGCTATGGTGAGTGTGACCGGTTTTCCGCCATGAAAAGTGACCATGCGGTTTTGAACCAATGGTGTCCCCTGTGCCGGTTCCCCCATTTGCAGGATCAGGTCATGATCCAGATAAAGGTTGTAAGCAGAAAACACTTCCGGGATTTCCAGCGCATATGTTTCCTTCCGTTCCGGCAGAAAGAATGTCATCTGATAAGTCCCGCAGCCATAGGGAGAAGGGTTTGCAGGGCTGGAGAAATTGGTCTGCTCTCCGATGGAAAGGTAGCGCATATAATGGCTTTCATCCCGTATTTCTTCCGGGGTCAAAAGCGCGTCAGGATAAAATGCCCAGCCGGATACCAGAAAGCGCACCGGTGACTTTTGAAGTTCTTCCTCAGAAAGCGCCAGAATCCCATTTGCCGCCTGGATTGTGTTCTGGCTATATTTATTATTGAACTGATACAGGCCAAGAAAAAACAGGGATGAGCACAGGCAGACCATACATAAGGCAGCATATTTTTTTACCGCAGAAGATACCATCTTATTTTCGCCTCCTCCTTAGGAAAAACACACCGGCAGACAGAAGAAGCAGACAGGCCGGAATCAAAAGGAGTATGGGCGACCGGCTATGCTCTGTGTCGGCGGCCTGTGCCAGGGAAACGGCATCTTCCTTTCCCACAATGGTGTATGCCCCTGTATGGCTGATCTGAAAGGAGACGGCTTTTGCCGCATCGTCATAACCGGTCATGGGAATTTCAACGCCGCTTTCATCACAGAGGAACCATGTGCCGGCTGCCGGGTCATTTGGACAGGGCAGCATGACAGAAACATCCGGCAGGGAGCTGAGTGCAGTTCCATTGATGGAAAACGAAAAAGAAAAACCGCCGTCCGTATCCTTTTGGATGATGACTTCAATCTGATCTTCGTTTTGGATGCCCTCCGGCAAGGCGTCTTTGGGTATGCTGATGGTGATTCCCTGTTTGGAAAAGACGGCTCTTTGCTCCCCTGTTTGCAGCATCATCAAAAAGCGCGTGCCGGAAATCCGGTCGGTGGTTTCATCGAAGAACTCTGAAAAATCATGGCTTTTGGAATCCGCATCTTCCTCTGTATCACCGTTTGCCTGTTCCGATGGGAAATCGTCTTTATCGATATCTATGGAATCATCCGTTCCCTCCCAGGATGGCTCGGAAGACTTGTGGGATGGTTCATGATCCGCAGGATCATTTTCTTCACTGACAGGTGGTGTTTTTTCAGAATCGTTGGAATCCACTCTGCCGCCATTTGTTGCAGGCGGTTTTAGAGGCTTTGTGGAGGGCCTGTCTGTAAAACCATCTTCCTGATCGTCGGTATCTTCAGGAGGCGGTTGAATGATGGTATCGGGAGGATTTCCGCCTGCATCCCCTCCATCCCGGTCGCCTTCATGATACCCTTCAAGGACAATTTCATCTGCGTAGGTAAAGGACAGGATGCCGGTCTGTCCGCCGTCATAATCCACCTGAAGGCGGTAACTGCTGCCCGGCATCAGCAGACGGGTAGCAATCGAGAGCATTTCCTGACCCACATAAACGCCACTTTCCAGACGGTTCCATAAACCGTTGTTTTTGGACAGCCATATACTGACCTTGTCCAGATTCCCTGGCGGTGTGACCCAGGGAAAATAAAGGCTCCCTCTGCGAACCAGGAAGCAGTTGATGTCTGGGCTGCCCGGAGCCTGAACAGAAACAGGAATTGAAATTTCAGGGAAATCGACACGATCCGCAAATATGGTATTTTCCGGTGCAGTCAGCCTTCCTGCTGCATGGTACAGTCCCACAGTATTCAAATCAATACCAGAAAAATCCCATTCCACCACAGCGGTGTAGCTGGTTCCATTTTCCGCATAGCATTCCAGATAGTAAGGGGAAAAGGCAAACAAATTTTCCAGCGTTTCGGTTTCGCTGCCCTGTTGAACCGCAAACGCGTCCGTATAAGGATACCATTTCTCTATGGAGGTGATGACAGCAGGCGGCATTTCTTCCACCCGGACGGAAATCTGAAGCTCCTGCAAGACAGCTTCACCAAAGGCATACCCCTCCGGCAGTTCAATCCGGCCTGCTGCGGTATATTCGCCTGGAGTGGTCTGGTCAATGGCCGAGAAATCCCATGCGACAGAAAATGTTTCCTGCCGGATTTCTTCACCTGCTGTTACAGTGGCACAGACGGTTTGATACTGAAGGGCCAGCTGATAAATTTCCTCCAGGTCATCATCAGACGGTGTGGTTCTAAGGGGCAGGGTGAAATCTGGCAGGGTGAGCAGTTCGTCTTCCTTTTGTATTTTTGTGACAAGGATGAGGGATACTTCTTCCGATGCTTCCGGTGTTTTCGGGGTTCCGCTCTTCCGTGTCTCCGAAGCCTCGCTTTCTAAACCCGGCGGATTCTCCCTTCTTTCATCGGCATTGGCTGGGGTTGCGGTTTCAGCAGCAAATGCGGGGATACTGCCGGTGAAGCAGAGGAGACAGGCCAGACAGCCCTCCAGAATACGCCTGTGCATTTGCTTCATTCTCATACGATACCCCCCATTCCAGAGAAAACATATTGACGGTAGGTTTCCCGCAGCTGTTTTCCATTGCGGAGGGCAATCGGAAGTTCCTCCCCGTTTATCAAACGGAAGGTCTGACTGTCAACCTGGCTGATGTAATCCATGTTGATTAAAATGCCCCGGTAGCAGGGCAAAAAACGCTTGTCCTTCTGCAATGCGGCAGTAACCTCCTGAAAGCCTCCGCTTACCGGTATCACGCGTTCCGCCGTATGAATCCGTGTCATACGGTTTTGATAATCTATGTATAGAATCTTCTCTGTGTGAAGTTCCAGCTTTTGACGGTCAGCCATAACCGAAAGTGTCATCACTTCATAGGGCGGTTTTAGTTGGCACAGCTCCATCGCTTCTTCAAAATCTGCCTGATGGATCGAAAGCGGCTTCAGCAGATAATAGCTGGCGGACAGGCTGTACCCCATCCGGGCATAATCTTCTGTAATGGTCAGAAAAACAATCTTACAAAGCCTGTTTTTCTGGCGCAGCCTTCTGGCGGTCTCTATTCCATCCATGTTCTCCATATAGATGTCCATAAAGACAAGCTGAAAATCGACCTGGGCGGCAGCGTTCAGAAAATTCTCTCCGTCCTCAAATTCTGTCAGCGTATAGTCCAGCTGATGCTTTTTCATATAATTTTCCAGGCAGACAGACAGTTCTTCTCTGTCCTCTGCTCTGTCATCCACAATCGCAATCTGCATCGTGCCATCTCCTTTGCACAATAATCCAATATTAGTATAACATAAAACCGCAGGAAAAACTTGCGTCTTAAACAGGAAACCTGCGTCTTAAACAAAGTCGGTTGCATTTCCCTTGACAAGATGCTACTCTAATTATACTACCAGACTTTCCGATGAGAAGGTCTGGTTTTTTATGTCATAGGAAACTTCGTCCTATGACAAAAAAACGCTCCGCGGGATGCGCACTCGCGCGAAGAAGAAACATGTCGCAAGCGACCGCGCTCGGCGCGAGAATGTGCCAAGGCACATTCTTTCTTGTTTTTCTTTTCAGGAAAGGAGACTCAGCATGAAAATCGCACTTTGTACGGAATTAAGGAATGCAGAATGGTTTGAGAGCAGGCTGCGCTCCCTTTTTGCTGGGGACGGACAGCTTGTCATCGACGAGCTATGGAATGAGAAGCAGCTATCTCAGGCACTGCGGCGGAGCCGATATCATGCGGTTGTCATCGCCATGACCGGGGCAAGGGGATTGGAGGCTGCCATTCAGGCAAAGCAGCTGGCACCGGAAACACCGCTTGTCTGGTGGAGCGATGATAAAAACTTCGCCCTGATCGCGTATCAGCTTCGTATCCCGGCATTCCTCTCCATAGATTGTAGTGATCAAGAGCTATATGAGGCGATGGAGCCCATCAGGAAACGGAGGTATGGAAATGCGAATTGCGCTATGCAGCTATAGTCAGAAGGAGAAAGAAACGGCGTTACTGATGAAGCTTGGCAAAGTAGACCGCTTTGACAATGGCGTATTCTGCGTCTATGCCATGCAGCGGGAGGGCCCTTATGACGCTGTGGTGATAATGGAGGATGGGGCCCGTGGAATGAATTTCTGCATGAGCATACGAGGCTACAGCAGGGATGTCCCGCTCCTTTGGATCAGCGATCAGGCAGAATTTGAACCCCAAAGCCGCAGGATGCAGGTAGACGACTTTTGGGTGAAGCCCGTTACAGAGCATCAGCTGGGGGAAGCAGTCTCCCGGCTTCTTCAGGGAAAAAGGGGAAGTAATGAATCAGGTGAGGAGGAAACGTATGAATAAAAAATATTACCGGAGAGAACAAAACCGTCACGCTATATAGAAAATAATGACAACAGGAGGAAATGGATATGAGGTATAAAAAGAAGAAATGGCAGATCGTATCTGCAGCATTGGCGGCAATGATGGCGATGCAGTTATGCATACCGTCTGCAACGTTTGCTGCAGTTTCTACAAAAAAGTTGAAATTGATCACGGGATTTACGGAATTACCGGAGGAGGTCGCGCATATTCAGATCCCTGCGGATGCCGGAGAAAACTTTGAGGATTATCTGAATTTCCCGGAGACGATCGAGGCTTCGGTGGTGGAATATAAGAACGTGAATCATCAGAAAAATAATGCGGATCGCGATAAGGGCGCGGAAGATGAGAAAGCGGCAGCAGACGACCGTGATAAGAAAGAAGACTCGGAAATTGCTACCGGCAGTAATGCAAAGAAAGAAAATCTGAATGAGGAGGAAACTCCGGAAACAGAAAATTCAGAAAACATGCCGGATAGCAATGATGAGGAGGAAACTCCGGAAACAGAAAATTCAGAAAATGTGCCGGATAGTAATGATGAGGAGGAAGCAGATAAACAGGAAGTTCAGGAGAAAGACCAGCAGAAAGACCAGCAGGGAACGTTTCTGATCGCTACCGACAGCAATGCCGGGGATTTTCTTGAGGATTATGAGTTTGAAGATGAGGAAATCTCAGAAGATATCCCGGTGCTGACGGATATCAGCGTTACTTGGGAGCTGGATGAGAACCGGGAAGATGAAAGTGGTTTCTATTATTATCTTCCGGTTCTTCCGAGAGAGTATATTTTGGCAGCGGGCGTGGAGCTTCCGGAGATCGAGGTCAGCATGGACGGCGGAATCGCTTTGCTGGCATCAACAGGTACTTATAATATTGCGAATGGCGGTATCGTCATCAACAGCGACACATTGGAACAGTATAATGATGCGACTATCACGGGAAGCAGTACGACCAATGTTATTCTGGTTAGTGGTGTGGAGGCTACAATCACGATTTCGGATCTGGATATCCGGATTCCGATCGATAAGAACGCTACGACAGCAAGTAACTGGATACCGGCGATCCGACTGGCAAATGGTGCAAACCTGAATCTGATTCTGGAGGGAGAAAACACGCTCAAGGGCGGTGATATGTGTGCGGCTATTGATGTGCCGGAAGGCTGTACCCTGACGATCAGCGGAGAGGGAAGCTTAAAAGCAACCGGTGGAGTAGGTGCCGGAATTGGTGCGTCGAGCATGAGAAAGGGTTCCTTGGGGAAGATTGAGATCAACGGAGGCAATATCAAAGCTTATGGCAGCGGGATGGCAGCAGGTATTGGCGGCAGTGTAGAGGGCGGCATCGGTACCATTGTCATCAACGGCGGAACTGTGTATGCCAAGGGCGGACATGGAAGCTACCCCAAGGATATTAATCATGTATACGGTGGAGCAGGAATTGGCGGTGGAGCGTACGGCTGCGTGGATCTGATTGAAATCAATGGTGGCAATGTGACAGCCTATGGAGGATATGTTACGAACGCAGGAAGACACCCCGGAGCCGCAATCGGCACTGGCGGCGGTGGAGCAAAACCGATAGGCGAAGATGGATACAAGTATGGTGATATTAAGATCAATGGCGGAACGGTTTCAGCCATTGCATATCATAATGAAGTATATGCGATCGGTGTCGCAGAGAAGCCCAGTGTAGAGGGTACCTTGGTGGGCTCCATTTCCATCAGTGATCAGGCAGTAGTCAACTTAAATGGCGGCGATTATTTCCCGAAAAGTGAAAATCCCGGACTGAAAAACTATACCATTCAGGGCACGATTGCGGATGTACGATTCACCGAAAGCACTTATCCGGTGACAATCAGCGTGGGAGAGATTACCTGGAATGCAGGGACGATGAAGGTGAGCGATTATCAAGTTACACTTAAGGCATCCAATTATCTGAAGCCATTAACGCTAGGGACACCGGTAACGGTACAGGTGACGGTTGGAGACTATGTTTATCAGATGGAAGCTGACGTTGATGATGTTGATGATAAGAATGCAACGATCACTTTGAAGGCCGCAACTCCTCTTTATGAGACAAGATTAAAATTTGTTTCCACGGTGATCACGAGCGATCAGATATTACAGGCAACCGATATCACGGTCAAGCAGAATGATAAACCGTTGAGCAATCAAGAAGGTCAAAGTGCAGCTATGGTCATTCCTTCCATGCAGATTTCGTATGATGAAGCGAACACGGGACATCTGACGGTATATCTGCCGGAAAATGAGGGAAACACAGAGATTTCGGTGACGGTACCAGGCTTAAATGGCGGCAATCCGATCACAGTATCAGGTAAGACGATTTCGACAACAACACCAAATGAAATCGAGATGTTTCATGATGATACCGTTTGTAGTCATGAGTACTATAATGCAGATGGATTTTGTGAAGCATGTGATGCATATCAGAAGGCAATAAAGTCGGGGGAATATTATGAGATTTATAATGCCGGTCAGCTTTTCTGGTTTGCAAAGCAGTTTAATGATGATAAAAACTTTAATAAGAAGAGCAATCTGAAGCTGATGAAGGATATTAAGATCCCGGCCGGATATGACTGGACAAGCATTAGAGACGAATCTGGTACTAGGTCTTTCGAGGGGACTATTGAGGGAAATTACCATGTAATTTCCGGACTGCGACCTGCTAAGGACGATACAAATAAGTGGGGACTGGTGGGAAGGATTCAACATGGGAGTGTACAAAATATAGGGCTGGTGTTTGAAGGTGATTGGACTTGTGGATTGTGTCGTACCGCTATGTATGATGTCAAAATTCAGAATTGTTTTGTAGTAGGAACAGATTTTTTATATAGTTCTTCAAACGGAGCGGCGACTAAAGGAACGGTGACTAATTGCTTGGCTGTATCAGGAAAACTGGAAGGAACTAAGCGCCCGAATGATCGTAGGACTACTTTTACGAACTGTTATGAGACAACACAGGGTGATTTTAGTTCTTTGGGTGGAATTACTACTATAAGCGAAGAAAAACTGAAATCCGGCGAAATTGCCTATAAATTAAACGGTGAAAAATCAGATGGTACGTGGGGACAGGTGATTGGAACGGAGGATTACCCGCATTTCCGCAAGTACAGTAAGACGGTATATTATGATCCAGCTACTCAGACATATTCTAATAATAATGCGGCAAGTATCACTTCCGCAGCTGTCACGGATATTAAGACGATTTCTGACGCAAAAGCGACTGCTACACTTAAGGCAACAGGAACTCCAGGAGCAGAGGTTAAGTTTTTATTAACCTCCGGCGAGGATGAGCGGACATTAACATTAGATGATATGTTCTCGAAAGGAACGTTACTTACGGAGAGTTCTTCCGGAAACTATGAGTATACTATTAAGGATTTAGCTCCGGACACAGAATATCATGTCAGACTGATGATTAAAAAGGAGGGTAAATTATCTCTTGATGTAACCTATGTAAATTTCCAGACAGAAAAAGTGCAGCAGGAGGCACCTAAGGCTGCTGATGTTTCTATCAATTACGAACAGGAGACTTTAGAGAATAAAGCTTCCTTCGATCTGGAGTATGCTGCTTCTAAGGATGCACAGTCATGGACAACTATAAGACAGGGGTGTATGGTTCGTCTGACAAGCCTGCTGGATAACATTCGTGAAAGTGGTGGGTCTGTACCACTCTATATTCGCAAGAAAGCATCCTCGTCCATGTCAGCCAGTGAAGCGGTTTTTGTGGCGGATTTGCAAAGACAGGAGATTCCGGAAGAATCGAACAAGCCGAATATTGATTATCGGAAGGAAGAAATCACAATTTCCTCATCTTTACAGTATGTGATTGTAAACGGAACCAATACCTCTCCAAGCTGGACATCTGCAAAAATGGGCAGTGGATCAGGAATTTCGATTACAGACATCATTTCTTCCGATCATGAGAGTACGGTTTATTATCGGTATGCTGCAAGCAACACGGATAAGAAATTTGCCGGAAAACCCGAAAGTATCAAGATTCTTAAAAGAACGGCAGCACCGGCTGCAATAATTGAGGATGAGGTGACTATAACCGGTACGACGATTACCATAAACAGAACGAATCCGGAAAATGACATTGAGTATGGATACCGTGATGCAGATTCAGACGGAGCATTTACATGGATTGACGGTACGGAAATTCAGGGATTATATCCGGCACATGGATATCAGGTAACCAGCAGAATAAAGGCGAAAGAGAATGCATTTGCTTCTGAGAGAACGGCACCGCTTAATGTGTCTACCAAGGATACACTGAGAATTGTAGGAAACGGAACACAAAAGTGGGATGCGAAGGGGACTTATGGGGTTTCACTTGCTCAGATTCCGGTTTCCCTGGCTTCTGGTTATGGTGTGTATAATGGTGCAAATCAACCGGTAGCCGGAACCTGGAGCTGGGAACCGGAAAATAGTAGTTCAGCATCTGGTATTTATCCGAATGTAGAAGATAACAAGGCTTATACCGTGAAATTTACACCGACAGATTCAAGTGCTTCATACGATAGGACATTAACAGATTCCGTGGTACCGGAAATTTCTAAGTATCCACTGAATTTTTCAGTTGCGGTAGAAGATAAGACCTATGATGGCACGACAAACGCGGGCATCTCCAGCGTGACCTTCGAGGGTAGCGTAACCTTGCAGAAGGACAAGGACTACACCGTCACCGCCAACTTTGACGATGCCAGTGTGGGCAACGGCAAGAACGTCACTGCCACAGTGACCCTGATGGGGCAGGCCGCGAAGAATTACGCCCTGAAGCAGAGCAGCTTCACCACGACTGGCAGCATCACCAAGGCCGCTGTCCCCGACTTTACTAAGGAAACCGCGCTGACCATTGTAAACGACTACGCGAACACCTACACAATGGCCCTCCCCGCGCTGCCTGTGCCGGAGGCTCCCAAGGAGTACGGCACAGTGACCTACGGCGCACCAACGGTCAACTTGTCCAGCAACTATTACGCCGACGGTGCGAAGGTGGAAGATGGCAAGCTGACCCTGCCGATTCAGAAAAATGACGTGAAAACCACCGGCTCTGTGGGCACAGTGACCGTAGTAATCAAGAGCACAAACTATGAGGACATCACGCTGACCGTCAATGTCAATGCGACCAACAAGCTTGTCTCCACTGTTACGGCACCTACGGCAAACACCCTGACCTATAACGGTGCAGAACAGGCTCTGGTTACAGCAGGCAAGACCACTGGCGGCACGATGCTCTACCGGCTTGGCGATTCTGAGTGGAGTGAGCAGCTCCCCACAGCGAAAAATGCCGGGGAATACACCGTTTGGTACAAGGTGCAGGGAAACGCAGAGTACGCAGATGTGGCAGAACAGAACGTGACTGTGACCGTAGCGAAGAAAGCGGTCACCGTTACGGCGCTTGACAAGAGTGCCTACACCGGCAGCACCGCGCCCGATCTGAGCAGCCCGGAAGCAGATAAGGATTACAAGGTGGAAGGTCTGGTTGGTGCAGATACCCTGAGCGGCACGGTAACGCTGGACTACGCACAGACACCGGATATGAGCAAAACCGGCAAAACTGCGATCAACATTACTGGTACGCTGTCAAATGACAACTATGAGATCACCTATGTTTCTGGAACGTTGACCGTTTCCAAGCAATCTTCCAGCGACGGCGGTTCCTCCTCTGGTGGTTCGGGCAGCGGTGGAGGCTCCTCCTCCGGCGGTTCTAACGGTTCCGGAAGCAATGATAACACCAACCAGCCGGAG
>OMGU01002209.1_pt1 | contig 11786 bp, 9 predicted proteins | sample 1646121 | NCBI WGS metagenome assembly OMGU01 (sample SAMN05578581, study PRJEB25193) | human gut metagenome | biome: Human Microbiome; feature: human-associated habitat; material: feces | host: Homo sapiens | place: USA:Birmingham
ACCGTGATGTTCTTGCAGCCCGTAATATACTTCGGAAGGGCATTTCCGAATTGGAGAGCAAGAGTAATTCCAGCGATAGTAATATCGGGGTTTCATACGTTTGTATCCAAGAATCCCATTTGCTTTAGCTATGGGAGTATGTCAAGATACACTAAATACAGGGCTAAACCGATGATTGCTATCGTAAGGATATTAGCCAAAACGCATCCGATTATTATCTGAAACATGATGATTATATGGTAGATAACGCTACCACACGCTTTAATTATTCAACTTTTTACAAATATAGTAATTACCCCAACCATAACAAGATCAAAGACGCTCGTCATTAACATCAGACACCCATTCTTTAGATGAAAGAACAGATTCAAACTCAGAAGAAGGGCTGTCATATACCGGATACGGATATTGAGGTTCGTCATCAGCCTGCGTGTCTAAAGACTTAAATAGAAGGTCATAATGTTCTACATGTAAAATAACTTTAGAGCCATCTACGCTCGCTCTTGGGCTGCCTATTCCTAATTCACGTCTCTTTTCTTCAGATACGGAATCATATACTTCTTTTGGTATGATAATGAATTTCATATTATTTTGCTTTTATAGTTTGTAAATAGTTGTATGCTTTGATACATTCGTCTTTGGAAAATACCTTATTCATATACAAAGCCATATTTTTAAAAATCATATGACAAAAATCAGAGCCCCCCTGTCCTCCAATACTCACTTGAGATGGTCCTTTATTTCCATCACCGTATAATAAATCAACTTCATTCCAATTTTCATCATAACCCTTACCTTTAGACGTTATAGCTTTAAATGTCATATAGTCGGTGATATTTTTCTTGTTTTCAAAAGTTGAATTTATCATTACAGTAGCACCTCTATTGTATCTATTTTGTATATATAAATGAGACACACTATTTATACCAGCCACAGTATCATCTTTTTGAATGAATTTCCATTCACCTATAAATGTAAAATCTGCTTCGTAAACGACAGTATTGGAAGATGCTATATCATCCACCCCATCAGTAACCAGGTATCCTTCGTATTCGGGGATTTGTTCAACTAAAACATCTACTTCTTGTGAAGAATTATACCATATACCATTCGTAGCATTTGCTGCATATTGTTTTTGGAAAGTATATACACCATCCTTAGTTATTTTAATATAATCGCCACTTTTATTTGTATTTCCAGCTAAAAGATGATCACCATCTTTCATACCGGTAATACGTATTTTCCAATCAGCAGAATTAGATACATTTGATAAAACTAAAACATTACCCCTGTCTCCAGTTCCGATTATTCTAAACGAATCTTTTTTTACATCTGTGGGCTTAACTGTATTATCTCTAAGACTAAACGAGTTGAAATTATATGCATACAACCCATACCCACTCCCTTCTGCAAACCCAAAATTAGACAGTACAAGATCATTACCATTGCCCGTAATATTGGCAATAGTAGCACGATCTTCGTCCTCGTTGGTTTTGCCGGTGACAGTCCATGCCTGGTCGGGGAAGAGCCAAGGATAGGTTTTAACAAAGTAGTCTTTGATCTTGGTCAGTTCTTCTTCGGTGGCATCATGATCGAGAAATACAAGTTCCCAAATAGCGACATTACTATAACTTTTGCTCCATTTACCAACTTGTAATAAATTACTACCTTCTGTATTTGTTCCAATATTTAGTTTTACACCATCATATTGTTTAGAAGTTTGTGTTGCTAATATTCGAGAAGCTTGTATTGTAGTTGCCTTACCAAAACTCCAAGTATCCCTGTAATTATTACCTTCTAATATGAAAGAAGTATTTGATATACTATCACCGTTAGCAGTCAAATAAGCTGTTGATTTATCTACAAGATACTGTCTCAACGCCGCAACCGTATATCCCTTTTCCTTAGTCAGAATAGGGAAGTTATCACAGACACCATAATCGTCTACTCCATCAAAGACAAGTGCGCCGGGGTAGAGGGGAAGTTGTTCGATGGTGATATTGCAAGATTCCTGTAATTTTAAGAACTTGAATCCGTAATAAGCATTTTTAGCTCCAAAATCAAAACTTGGTAGATGATATATACCATCATTTTCAATTCTCATTATAACAAATTGTTGTGTTCCATTAGAAACATATTCAATTCCTTGTCCGTCTGTTAAACCAGAAACTTTGATAGTACATGATAAAACCCTAAATCCAGTATCACTTGATTGTGATTGATAAAATAATTGAGCGGAATTATTGTCCTTTATTGATTTTACATTAAAAGACTTATAAGTCCAAGTAGCATCAATTCTTAATGTTACCTTATACCATTTATTGCTATCATAGTTCTCGGTATATCCACCTACCCCGGACATTCCCTTCCAAGCGAAATTCTTCATCTGTAAATCATGCCCATTACCTGTAAGGTCTTTCCATATAGGGTTCTCTGCCATTTGTTCATTAGTGAGACCTAATGCTGAATAACGAGCTACAATTCCTTCTATATCAGGAAAAGAATCCACTCTACATGGTAAATCTAATATCATTTTCGCATACTCTTTAAAAGGTATGGAAGTAGGTACATCATACCCTTTGGATATAAGGGCTTGCCTTATGTCCTCTTTGGTATTTATGATCCTCATTAACTTATCTGATATGGTTCCCATTACACTTCCTCCCCATTTATGTAATCTAATACCTGACCTATGTCTCCGATGTCCGATTTTATTGACTCTCCTTGAGAATGTATTTCAATAAGTTTATGATATAAGGTGTTATCTCCTATACGATTCTTATCTGTAGCTTGTTCTTCGATTTTGGCTATCGTATCAGGATCTTCGTACTTAACGCCATCAGGACCATACCATTCGTCTGTTAAATTCGTGTATTTATGACGAACTGGAGTCGATTTAGACTCCAGTGTTACTAAAAAATATTCGTTACAGCTCATGACAATAAGATTTAGTGGTTGCAACAATTACATCTACAAACTATTCTCACGTAGCCAGAGGGAATGGCAGCCAGCTCCGTCCCTACGGCTATCGCCGGGTCAGTGCTTTCCATGACCGTCAGCGCCATCTTGTCCACGTCAAGGTCATTGTCGTAAACGATTTCTCCCTCAACGTAGATGCTCCCTGCATCAGAAACGTAGCAGTTTTTGACCTGTCTTATATGGCGCTGTGTAGCAGACGCAAAATCACACTCGATACTTAACCACCCTACCGGTATCTGATCAATATTGGATCCGATATTGTAATCAGGATCGGTTGTTTTAAGAACCATATGTCTCAATTCCCTTGTATTTCCGTATCCGTCCATTGTTATGTATGTCCGGATCTGAACCTTGCCCTTTTCCGTCTTATAACAGTTTTCTACTATTTCCGTATCGGATGTAGTAGCATCAGGGAAATCACAGACAATACGTTGCCATCCTTCTTGTATTTTGCTGAATGTTGCGCCTCTTTGTATATCAGGGTCGGTAGTTTCTAAGACAATAAGATACTCGTCCCGGACTCCTATTATGCTATCTACCGACCTGTATCCACCAAGATGTATTTTACCACCAGGAGTAGTATAACATTCATCTACGGACATAATATGTCTTTCCGTAAGATCGGGGAAGTCGCATTCGATTTTCGTCCATTCGTTAGGTATCTTATCTATTCTCGTCCACTGAGGATAGGCGGCGTCCGTTGTCTTAACAATATAATAATACTGTCCCCTTACACCAAGAACGGCATCAATAGCTTGATAGCCTTTTATATTGACCTTGCCACCATCAGTCTTATAACATTCGTCCACTTCAACAATTTCCCTGTCCGTCATGTCAGGAAAATCGCAGACCATCCTCACCCAATCTTCGGGAATGGAATCCATCACGGTTCCTACCTTAATATCAGGATCGGTTGACTGAAGAACGGTATAAACCTCTTCCCTGGCTCCAAGGATGTTATCTATGGCTACCAAACCTTCTACTTGCACTTTTCCTTTTTTAGTAGTGTAACATTCAAGAACGTAAGTTACGTCTCGTTCTGTCATGTCAGGAAAGTCACAAACCATTCGAACCCAATTCTCTGGAATTAGTTTAAAAACATGGCCGGCAGGGAAATTATCGTCAGTCGACTGAATAACGGTATAAATAGACTCCCTGATATTTATCTTATCATCTATGGCTTCCAATCCTTCTATTTCAACCTTACCATCCGGAGTCTTATAACATCTGTTGACGAACGTAATGTCGCGTTCTGTCATATCAGGAAGATCGCAGTCGATCATAACCCATTCGTCCGGTATTTTAGTAAGAACTTTACCTACCGGATTATCCATGTCGGTACTGTCGGTAATTCTATGGGTTTCTTTAAGAACATCCATCTGATCGTTAAGAAGATACCAACTCCATACTTCAACCTTTCCACCAGGTGTACGGTAACAGGTTTTGAAATCTTTGATAACTTTCTCAGCTATGTTAATCCACTCCCATTCGGTTGTGGCCGGAATACCAGAAACAGGATGCTTCTTACCTTCTTCGTCAAGATACCAATAACAGCCATTTAAGGACACAACCACTTGGTAGATTTTGTCCCCTATTTTTATACCGGATTTGCTGTCATCTACCGGTTGGGAGGAACCCCATTTTCCAACTATGTTGGTTATTTTATCAATGCCCCTACCTAAGGCACCGACTAAAGAATCCACGCCGTTCATATGAAACTAACTTATTTCAAATTGTTTTATTACAAAAAAGGGGGTGGAGGACCAGCCTCCTCCCCCTTGGGATATATAGAAAAAAGGAAAATCAAATCTTGCAGGGCTTGATATTTGCCGAAGCAGCTAACAAGTCCATAAGGTCTTGAATACCTTCGTGAGCGCCATACGGTACATGGAAGTGTACTGTAATATGATCATCAATTACCCTACCGAAGCCGTTAGAGTAACGTGCCGGCTTCAACGTTACTGAATAATCAGCATACGGAGCCAACAGGTCTAAGCGGGTTTCTTCGTTGGTAAACATCCGTTCCATAAGTTCTTGGTGAGTCTTACGGAAGTCGAAGAACATACGTTGTTCGCGTTCCTTATCCAGCAATTCAGCGCCGAGATGAGTACGCGGAGCCCAGTGCTGTTTGTATTCGGTATGGATCGGGTTGAAGTACGTGCTGATAGCCTCGCGCTGTTCATCCGGATAACCGCCATTTACAGCAATACGAACAGATCCTTCTTGGAATGTCAGACGGTCAATCAAACAGTCGGACGGAGAAATCATGTAGTCAATACCACGGAACAAGATACCGCATTTGCAGTTCTTAGGAATCGGATCGGCGATAATGGACTGATCTCCTGCTACGGCACCCAAACGTTTCCAGTTACGTCCACGATAAGATTCGGGAGCTTTAGATACGAAGAAGTCTTTGAAAATTTTATCGCATTCGTCGCAAACCATGTTAGTAACGACCGTTGTTTTGAATTTGTGTTGACATCCACCAGGTGTACCGTAATCTTCGATTGTCAGATACGGGAATGCTGCCTGCAATTCTTCTTTAGCACTGTTACCACATTCATCATCCGGCAACGTGATTTCATAAGCTTCTTTCGAAATCTTACAAGAACCACATGCTTCCCAGCTAACGGTAGTAACAGTAGGATTGCTACACATATCTGCTGTTTTAGCAACGAACGTTACTGTGGCAGTCGGATTAGTTTCTACAAATGCATCGATATCAGCCTTCGTCAGTTTCTTGCTTACGGCCACAGTGTACATACCTACGCCGCCATCTTGGGCTGCTGTTTTCTCGGCAGTGCTACTAACGGCATTCTTAATGCTTTCTACTACAGTAGACTGATCAACCCCATCATCCTCTAACGTTACGGCATAAATCAAACCTCCGTCTACCTTAGTATATCCATCAGGGCACTCTTCGCATCCTTTCATGATAGAAGACAGCTTTTGAGTATAATCAGAAGGCTTACCACCTTCTTTCATCACCTGATATTTAGATGTAGAAAGATGACGTCCGACTCTCTTGATATCCAAACCAGGATAAGCAGCCTTAAGCTGAGCCAGGGCATAAGCATCACCGGTATCACACATTTCCATGCAATAGAAATTCATGTCGGTTTCCACCGGAGTTTTTTCCAGTTCATTGCAAGAATGGATAGGATGGATTTCTACAAAATCACCTACCTTGCCACCACCTGCAATCGGCTGATTCTTGATACGTTCGATTGTTTTCAAAATAGCAGCCAAAATATCAACATCTTCACAAGGATCACATTCTGAACACATATCCTCACGACCTGGACAGTTTTCGAAAATGATGTAATCATCGATATTCACCTCGCCCATAGGATAACCCCGAAGCTCGAACAAACGTCCTGTCAGCTTAATATGGATAGGAATACGATCGCCTTTTCTTGCTGTAATAGCGGTATTGTCGTCAATTCCGTTATAACCGAAAATAACCTCATCTACTTTAATTTCTTTGCTCTTCGGAGCAGAAGCATACACTTCTATAATTTCATCAATAGCAAACGTAGGTGTAGAGAATGATTTATCATCAGATACACGGTCGTTAACCATCTCATTACGTCCGATTCTGATCTGGAAACGTTGTTCGTCCTTACGATATCCTTTCAAGTCTTTCAACGCTTTCAAACCATCTTTAGTCTGCTCACCATCCAAATCATAGATAGCGATCTGACCTTCTTGAAGCAACAAAGAATCTACGTCCGCCAACTTAGCGTGCGGAGGACAGATAATGTGTCTGTCATACGGTTTATGGATAGCCATAGCCTTATAATATTTTAAAAATTAATATTCTGTTATCTGTCTCAAAAATAGTGATAGTCATATAAGCAACAAAAAGCATTATGAATTAATTAATTCTTAATGCTTTTTGATAGTCTTTAATTTAGGATACGCCTTTCTTCTGCTACAAAGGAGATTGGACGTTGTTTGAATCTATTTGATAACGTCCGTATTCGCTTTCATTCAAAGCAAATTGCTTTTCAATCATGTTAAGGATAATACCAATTAATTTATCATCTAATTCAGGATCTATATCGGTTGAATTAGAACCATCGGATTTAATATATCCTTCGATGTCAACTTCCTTCGGATAGCGGTAATATGTAAGGTAAACGGTGTCTACATCAAAACCAGACTTATACACCCTTACCGAATCTTCGCCTATGGTGTAGAACGTTTCCCTAAAATCAAAATCAGGTTTGTTAAAAAAGTCAGCAAGAAGCTCATGCGGGTTTTCGTTCTTAGCCTCCCACATGGTAAAATCAGTAACCGTGCATTCACCTTCGGTAAATACGCCTGATATGTTTGAAAAAGAAAAGAAATCAGAAGGCAATGAAAACAAAGTACTTTCCGGATTATCTTTATCTTCTTTTTTATCAAGTTCTTTTGAGTACACAACCAACTTTTGTATATAACGTATATCCTCTTCGTTTTTCTTATCAAGGATATAACGAACAAGGCGGTTTTGTTCGTCATTAAAAAGCTGAACAAAACGCGCCTTATCAAGTTTTATACCACCGTTGGTCATGTTTTCTTCAGCCTTCTGTAAGGCCCGGAGATAACAATCAACGATTTTCATAAATTCTCTTTTTTGTCAGCATATTGGTCAACATCAAAACCTTTATCATCTTCCTTTTTCTTCTTGTCAGACTTAGATCCTTCTATTTTCTTATGCTTGTTCTTTAAAGCATTATACGCTTCCAGAACACGTGACTTGGTTTCTAACATCGACTTATTGGAAGCAAGAGCCATAGATGCAGAGATGGCGTCGGCGCCCAGGAGCTCGCCATTCAGATACAGTCCGTCGGTGTTGACGGTGACAGCCAGGCCCTCAATCATTTCCCTGATCATACGATGGAATTTGATCACCTGCATCCCTTCGGAAGATTCGTCGTCAGATAAGAACCTTGAGCTTGCTTCTTTATACATATCAACGTTCGTATTCTTGGCGTCAATCCAATTAGTGAATATGTATTGAACCATGCTCTGATCAAGCTCTACGCTGTATATGATGTCAAGATACAAAAGCAGATCGTAGATGCTTTTCCTTTCAGCCTCTGACCCTTTCAGCTTGTTCATGAACTCATATAAAATATCAGCCTTGTCAATCTGACGTTGTTTCCTGATATCTACGGCCGTAGTCTTGTCTTCTACACAATAATAAGATTCGACATACATTGGATTACCGTCTTCCTCTTTAGGAGTAAGAGACTTGGACAGAATAGCTATATACAGCTCAAATAAATCACGAACGTCATTAGTATAGAACAAACGACCATCATACAAGTCAATTCTGTAAGAATCCCAGAAATCGAAGTTCTTTTGATCCAGGTCCTCATTGACAGTTTCTTCAAACGGATACCGAATATTCTTAATACGCATATCCATTTCATTCTTCTTGTCTTCAAGTGAGTAACCTTTATAACATGCTGAATTGATAAAGAAACCGGTATCATACACCCTAAGATCCTTATCCCATCCACAACAAGATACTGTCTTGTTACCAGGGAAAGGAGTCTTGGAAATGCCTCTTTCCTGATATCCGGAAGGAGCTTCTTCATCCATCTTACCTGTTATAACATAAATAGAGTCGGAATATATCTTCATTCCTCCTACGGTAGCCAGCAGTTTCTTAGACTCATGGCTTTCTTCAAAAATCTTTTTTCCCATTTTTTTATATACCCTACGTCTTTTCATATATGAAAAGACTATGTTAGAAACAAAATTTGCGGCCGGTTTTAAAGCCGACCGCAAGTTAATATTAAAAGTTATGATTACAAAGAGCTTGGTAACAATTCAATTGTTACAAACCGGCTGGTATCTTTTACCCAACAAGCCGATACAGAGTGGCACCAGAATTGTTCTGACATACGAGGATGGCTGGATACAATTTCTTGAGCCGATACCCTGGATGACCATCTACCTTGTTCGTAACCCCACCACATAGAACCGATATCAGGCTTAACGTAGAATACGTTGCTGTTGATATTACCAATACGAGCTTCGGCTGAAGCAGGGATGCCGGCGAATGCATTGGAATATTCAGGAGCGGTCAAGTCTTCCATAATACATGAATATGATGTGATAGGAGTCATGCCGTCTACCAACTGGCTTCTATCTACCATATCAACGTAATCCAAAGAAGGTTCGTGTTCTACAATAACCTTACCAATACCCGGAATAGTAACACCCTTGATCTTTACAGTTCCTAATTCAAGAGCATCGTTTGATCCTGTTACCGGGTTATTTATGATACGTTCTGTACCCATAAGCGGAGCTAAGGCGCCTAATTGAGAGAAGAACTCATCACGGAAGATCTCAACGATATTCTTGTAAGCCATAGCACCTACCTTGAATTTCATTACACGATTTTCAATCGGCATATCGCTACGACCACGGAAAATATAGTCAGCAGCAGCCAGGAAGTGTTCACGCTTGATACCGCCCGGACGTGCATATGAGATAACGAAACCACGGCGAAGTTGATGGTACAAACCTTCGTTTTTCATCAAAACACCATTATGACCCTTGACTCTACCTCCGCGCATGAACATAAGTTCGTATGCTTCCATCTTAGCCAATTCAGCCAAACAGAACAAAGACACTGTATTGGCTACACGAGCTGTACGCATATCAATGCTTCCGTCACCAAGACGAGAACCGATGATAGCATAACTTGCATCACCTCCTCTGATTTCAGAAAGCTGACGAACTTTCTGGTAAGCCTTGTCGATGAAATTCTGTGTACGTTCGTCCGCATAAGCCAAAGACTTAATACCAGCGTACATAGTCGTTTCACCTTCAACACCACGGTGTCCACCAAGCGTAAATTCACAAGTCATAGAACCGGCCTTAGAAGCACCTCCTACACCAGAGAACTGAGTAGAGAACTCACCAAGAACGTTTGTTACCTTCCAGTATTTAATACCAGCGCGAAGCATGTCTTTCGGGAAGTATTTAGCACGAGAACGACCCCACAGCTTACACCAGTATCTCCAGTTTTCACCTTCTTGTTTAGGAGGACGCTCTGTAGAGATAAGAGCCTGGCAACCGTTAATCACATCGTAAGTAATAACATCTCCTTGTTTAAATTGTGCATTCAACACAATTTCGAAGAAGCTTTCATCAATACCAGGTTTTGCATATTTCAAAGACGTGTCTTCTACTGTAACCACCTCATACGTTTCTGATACCGGAAGATCATAACGGAATGAACCATTGATACCATTTACGGTAATAGTAGCATCCTGTTTGATCATACCCATATACATAGGCAGAGGATAGTTTGTAATGTTAGAAAACAACTCAAGCATACCCAGATGGTTCTTATCCGGATCTTCGTAGTACCAATCTTCTAAAGAGCTAAGATCGTGTTCTACGATACTTTGCTTAACGACTTTAGCGTCGGTATATCCAATCACCGTGTCACCATTCATGGTGGCCGGGAAATTTTTTGTTAAAAGTACATTAGCCATGAACGAAAAAATGTTTTAATTTTTAATCTATACTGATTTCATCGAACTTCACACCTTGAACTTGATCACCTTTATCATCTACCGGAGCCACCCTCTTGTCTTTATTTGTATGGCTGATGAGCTTATAAATTTTCTTTTTCTCATCAACTACAGCTTGATTCGACTTCTGTTTTATGAACTCTCCTGGGTTCATAAGAAACATAATCAAATCTGGCGCTTCTTCCGGATTCATCATCATCTCCCTTACCCTATTAAATGCTTTGGTAATTCCGGGATTCGATTCAGAAGGTTTTAGGGCGAAATCAAGAGCTTTAGATACCATAGTGTCATTTAGCTGATACTTTGCCTGGATAGAAGACTTAAGGTCTTTCTTATACCTTCTAAAATCTTCTGCATCCTTCGCCTTCTTTTCGGCAGCCTCTTTAGTACGTTGCTGGATAATATCATCCATTCTCTTATCAAGCTCAGCCTTGTACTTTATAGCCTTTGCTTCAACATACTCTTCTCCTTTATTGATAATGCCTTTGAAAAACTCATCAGCTTCATCTTTAGGCAACCCAAGAAGATCAACATAATGGCGAACGATCTTTATCTGATCTGCTTTGTTTTCAATGTCAAGCTTTTCTATAGGAGCGACATTTGTATCATATTGCTTAAGAATATCAACAATATTCGCGCCGGCCTTATCAGCCTGGATAAGCTTCTTAGTAATATCAGAAACAGAGGTAACATCTATCTTATCCTTAACAATGTCCTCTTTCTGGCTTTCAAGGACTGTAGATAGTATGTCACACAACGAATCTTCTTTACTAAAATCAAGATCATTGATAGTGATCTCTTCGCCGTTTTCACCACTAAATACCACATCTTTCAAATCGGGAATGATTCCCCTTGAAGAAAGGGCATCCAATACTTTTCTGTAATTGATAACCGGGGTCTCTACCTGATCCTGATTAACATCAACTACATTCTCTTCTCCTTTTTTATCCTCTTTAGGATCAGGAGTAGGATCAACAACCAGCTCTTCTTTAATTTGAGAGCCTTCTTCTACAGGCTTCTCATCTTTTTTAGCCGGTTCATTACCATTAATAGGCAGAATATCTTCTTCCCTATTATAAACATCATCAACTGGACCGATACTAAAAATATCGTCCAATTCTACTATTCCATTTTTTTCTAATTTTCCCATAGTGCAAAAATATTTAAATACCTATATTTCAGACAAAAAACTTATAAGTGTTTAATCTTCAATAAAAATTAAGGATTAAATATCCCCAAATTTCATTAGAAAATCTCTAATAA
>OMGU01002213.1_pt1 | contig 11768 bp, 10 predicted proteins | sample 1646121 | NCBI WGS metagenome assembly OMGU01 (sample SAMN05578581, study PRJEB25193) | human gut metagenome | biome: Human Microbiome; feature: human-associated habitat; material: feces | host: Homo sapiens | place: USA:Birmingham
AACCGTTGTTGTCCAAGCACAATGGACTTACGGCTATTTTTTATAATACGGATTTGAGCCCCCTAAAAATTTATGCTATAATAACCTCACGAGACACGAGGTACACAAAAAATCAGAGATTTTTGGTATTCCGGAGAACATTGAAGTATCCATTTGGGCTCCACCCCGCGGCTCAAGGCCACAGCCCTGCCTTCAGCAGGGCAATTGTGCTATCATCAAGCGATAGCATCGGTGAGCAGGGACAACAACGGTTTTGAGGGCAATGCCGAAGCCGAGAATGCGGCAAACGTGGCTTTGCGCCTGCCGAGGCGGCGCTGTTTCCCCCTTGTTTACCGATGCTATTTAATTCGTATGTCCATTACCACACCCCTTTCCGGCGTTTTCCGGAGAGGCATATCCGGAAAGGTAGAGAAGAAATGGAGTATCAAATCAATCCCGGCGCATGGGGCGCGATGTTCCCGATCCCCGCAAGCGTTGTGGACGAACATATCAAAATGGTCGGCCGAGACCAGCTTAAGGTCCTTTTATGGCTCTTTCGGCATGCGTCGGACGGCAAAGAATTGACCGATTTGTGCGCGGATACAGGCATTGACCGGGAGGATGCGGTCGACGCCATGCAATACTGGATCGGCTGCGGCCTGCTTGTCAAGGCTAGCGAACCCGCAGTATCGCCGCCGCAAAGGATTCCACAGGATGCGGTCGGGCCGGGGCCTGTAGAATCTTCACAGCCTGAAAAAACTGCCCTCGCCCCCCTTCCCCTCTCCAAGCCGACCAGCGAACAGATCGCCTGCAGGCTTCTGGAGGAGCCGGCGCTGGGCCTGCTGTATGCGGAGGCGCAGCAAAAGCTCGGGCGTACCATCGGTTATGACGGCCAGTCGACGCTTCTGATGATTCACGACCAGTACGGCCTGCCCGTCGAGGTCATCCTGATGATCTTGGAATATGCCGCCTCGCAGGGGAAAACCTCCATGGCCTACATCGCGAAGATGGGGCGGGACTGGGGCGAGCGAGAAATCGACACGCTGGAAAAGGCGGAGGAGCAGCTCACCCGGCTGCGTACGGGGCAATCGCTCTGGAACCAGCTGAAAACGCTGACCGGCATCCATACGCCGCGTCCGACCGCCGCGCAGGAGAAATTCCTCACGGAATGGAGCAGCGAGCTTCATTTTGGCATTGATATGATCCATCTGGCCTATGAAGAGATGGCCAATCATACGGACCGGCTGAGCTTTCCCTATATGAATAAGGTACTTCGCTCCTGGCATGAGAAAGGGCTGCTCACGCCAGAGCAAGTACAGGCGGAAAGGCAGGCGCATCAGCAGGCGCGGGAAAAAGCAGCATCCGCTGATCCCGGCGAGAAGAAGCAAAAATCTAAAAAATCGGAGGCACGCGACGCGTCCTACGATCTGGACGAGTATACGCGCCGGGCGCTGCACGAGCCGCTGGTCTATACCAGGAAGAAACAGGGTTCTTAAAGAAGGGGGAGAGATAGATGCCATACGGACAAGAAATCTATTCCCAGGCAAGGCGGGAGCTGCAGCGGCGAAGGACACAGGCGGAGCGCGAGGCACAACGGCGCCACGACGAGGTGGCGGAGCAATACCCGGAGCTGACCCGCATCGAGCAGGAGATGGCAGAGGCCGGGCATTCGATCGTCTATGCGCTCGGCAGGCCAGATGCTAAAGAATTTGTAGAGGGTCTGAAAAAACAGAGCCTTGCGGCGCAGCGGGAGCGGCGCGAGCTGCTGCAAAAAGCGGGATTGCCGGATCATTATCTGGAAACGCCCTATACATGCCCGGTCTGCAAGGATACCGGCTTTGCGGACGGCAGGATCTGCGCCTGCCACAAAAAGCTGCTGCGCAGCCTTTCCTACACACAAATCAACAGGCGCTATCCGCTGGACCTGTGCACGTTTGAGGGTTTCCGCCTCGATTATTATCCAGAAGAAGCGGACAGCCGCACGGGGATCTCTCCACGCAGGCGCATGACGGAGATTTTTGAATTTTGCATCCATTATGCGGAGGATTTCGACCCGCATTCCCCGAGCCTTTTTTTATGTGGGGCAACGGGGCTCGGGAAAACGCATCTTTCTCTCGCCATCGCGCGTGAAGCCATTGCCAAAGATTTCGCCGTCATTTACGGCTCCACACAAAATCTGCTTCACGACCTGGAGGAGGAGCATTTCGGGCGGCGGAGTTCGGAGGGCGGCGCGACGCAGGAGATGCTGCTTTCCTGCGATCTGCTCATTCTAGACGATCTCGGCGCGGAATTCTCGACCTCCTTCACTGTTGCCGCGCTTTATAATATCATCAACTCCCGCATCAACGCGGGGCTACCCGTTATCATCAGCACAAATCTGACGCCGGCGGAGCTGGAGGCAAAATATACGCAGCGGATCACCTCGCGCATTATTGGCTGCTATACATCCCTGATCTTCTGCGGGCGCGATATCCGCCAGCTCAGGCGGTAAGCAGAGTCGCTACAAGGGGGGGGAACGGATATGCAGAACGGGACGATCGACAATGGAACGGGTACGACAGAAGGCTGCAGTATTTCACCCCGAGTTGGTGCAAAGGAAGCATCCATCTATCGGGGCTGAAAACGCTGGACGCGGCGCTCCCTTCTCCCGGGAAGCATGGAACGGCAGGATGCGGGCCTGCCGTGGGGTCGGCGCTTCGCTTCCGCCTGAGCAGGTGGAGGCATTCAGCCACACACATCTCAAAATGCTGAGGGAAACGATGCCGGAGAATTTTTCCGTCCTTCATGAGATTTCAATCCTGAAATTTCAGTTTTTATAATCCAATTTTCCCCTGTCCGCCAGCAGGAGCGGCTTTTCATCATATAAAAAGGAGTTAACAAAATCAATGGATATCATCGCACAGCTCACCTCTGAATTCCATCTGCAGTCCTGGCAGGTGGAAAACGTCGTAAAGCTCATCGACGAGGGAAATACGATTCCTTTCATCGCCCGCTATCGGAAGGAGGCGCACGGCACGCTGGACGATCAAGTGCTGCGTGAGATTTCGGAGCGGCTCGAATACCTGCGTAATCTCGATAAACGGCGAGAGGAGGTCCGTTCCTCCATCGAAGGGCAGGAAAAGCTGACAGATGAAATATCCGATGCGCTGAGCAAGGCGGTTACCCTTGCGGAAATTGAGGATATCTACCGCCCCTTCAGGCCAAAGCGCCGCACGCGAGCCTCCATTGCCCGGGAAAAGGGGCTGGAGCCGCTTGCACAGATCATTTTCGAACAGAGCCCCAATTCCGGAGAACCACTCTCGCTGGCGCAGCCCTTCCTTGATCCGGAGAAGGGCGTAGTGACCGCAGAGGAGGCCCTGAAGGGAGCGCTTGATATCATTGCAGAGGATCTTTCAGATGACGCCAATATCCGGCGCAGGCTCCGCAATCTCTTCACCGTGTGCGGCGTGGTGCATTCTAAGGCAGCAAAAGAGGAGGACAGCGTCTATGCGCCGTATTATGATTTCAGCATACCGGTGGAAAAAATCGCGGGCTATCAGGTGCTGGCAATCGACCGGGGCGAGCGGGAGGATTTCCTGAAGGTAGACGTTACCCTTGATCGCCCGCGCGCTATGAAGGTAATCTCCAGTGTTGCTTTGAAAAATACAGGTTCTCCCTGCACACCGGCCGTGCAGGAGGCAGGCGAAGACGCATATGACCGCCTCATTGAGCCCTCCATTGAGCGTGAAATCCGCTCGGTGCTCACGGAGCGTGCGGCAGCGGCTGCAATCAAGGTTTTTTCCACCAACCTTCGCCAGCTGCTGCTCCAGCCGCCCGTGAAAGGCAAGGTGGCTCTGGGATTGGACCCCGGCTACCGGACGGGCTGCAAAGTCGCCGTTGTGGATGCAACGGGTCGCGTGCTGGATACGGGGGTCATCTATATCACGCACAGCGAAGCGCAGAAGGAGCAGGCGAAGGTTACTCTCCGCCGCCTGATTGAAAAGCACGGTGTGGAGATCATCGCCATCGGCAATGGAACCGCCTCCAAGGAGACGGAAATTTTCACGGCAGAACTGCTCAAATCCATTGACCGCAAGGTCTCCTATATGGTCGTCAGCGAGGCGGGTGCGTCCGTCTATTCCGCCTCCAAGCTCGCCGCAGAAGAATTCCCGCAGTTTGACGTTTCCCTGCGCAGCGCGGTTTCCATCGCGCGCAGGCTGCAGGACCCGCTGGCGGAGCTGGTCAAAATCGATCCCAAGGCCATTGGCGTAGGTCAATATCAGCACGATATGCCTAAAAAAGAGCTGGATAATGCGCTTGGCGGCGTGGTGGAGGACTGTGTCAACGCAGTTGGCGTGGATCTGAACACCGCCTCCCCCTCCCTGCTCGCGCGCGTCTCGGGCGTGAACAGCACCGTCGCGAAAAATATCGTCGTTTACCGCGAGGAAAACGGCGCCTATCCTTCCCGCGCCGCCATGAAAAAGGTGCCGAAGCTCGGCGCGAAGGCGTTTGAGCAGTGTGCAGGCTTCCTGCGCGTGCCGGAGAGCAAAAATGTTCTCGACCATACGGGTGTCCACCCGGAGAGTTATGACGCAGCCAAAGCCCTTTTGACCCTGTGCGGCTATTCCCTGCAGGAGGTATCGGATGGCGCAATCGGAGCGCTGCAGGAGCGCATCGACGCCATCGGGGAAGAAGAGGCTGCCAAGCGGCTGGGAATCGGCGTGCCGACGCTGCGCGATATCGCCAAAGAGCTCCTGCGCCCGGGCCGTGACCCGCGCGATGAGCTTCCGCCGCCGCTGCTGCGCACCGATATCATGGATATGAAGGATTTAAAGCCGGGGATGGAGCTCAAGGGGACGGTCCGCAATGTGATCGATTTCGGCGCGTTTGTCGATATCGGCGTTCATCAGGACGGGCTGGTCCACATCTCCCAGATTGCCAACCGCCGGCTTTCCCACCCGTCTGAGGTGCTCAAGGTGGGGGATGTCATCACAGTCTGGGTGCTCAGCGTCGATGTGGCAAAAAATCGGATTTCCCTGACGATGAAAAAGCCCGCTGAGCAGACGGCCGGCTGATATTGCGCACCTTGACCATCCGGCATGTAAAACGTATAATGAAAGCAAAGAGAAAAGGGGGCCTATTTTGATGGACTATCGGAAATACGGAGACACCATCGTCCTGTGTCTGGTACGCGGAGAGGAGGTTCTTTCCTGCATCCGCGAGGTCTGTGCCGCCGAACAGGTGCGCTTAGCAGAGATTTCCGCGTTGGGCGCGGCGGACCATGCGGTCGTCGGCGTTTACCATCTGGACGAAAAGCGGTTTTCCCCCTGTGTGCTAGATGGGGAAATGGAAATCTGCGCACTGGCGGGCAACGTCACGCGGCGCGGCGAAGAGCTTTATTTACATCTGCACGGTTCTCTTGCGGATGCGCAGGGCAATGTTTTCGGTGGGCATGTGAACGAAATCCGGATCAGCGCGACTGCGGAAATTTTCATCCGCATGCTTCCCGGAGAAGTAAACCGTCGATTGGATGAGAAAGCCGGGATTTTTTTAATGGATTTTGACATACGCGGGGAGAACGAAGAAACGTCCTGACCATATGAAATGCAACCGCCCGTTTCAGCATCTACGAAAAGGATGGCCATTTATGAATTTTACAACCAATGAAAAAACCGGCGTTTCAGAAGGCTTCTGCCTGATCAAAACCTGCGATAAAAAGCAGACGGCCCGTGGGGTACCCTATCTCGATCTGGTGCTAACTGATCAGTCGGGTGAAATTTCAGCAAAGCTATGGGATTATAAGGAGGATACACAGGGGCCCTTTGCCGCAAACGATCTGGTTAAGGTGCGCGGACGGATCGACGTTTACAACGGCGCGGATCAGCTCCGCATCGACCGAATCCGTCAGGTCGTACCTTCCGATCATGTCCAGCTGAGCGATTATGTCCCCAGCGCGGCCTATGACGGCGAATGGATGCTCTCGGAAATCCGCTCGCTGGTCAGTACCTTTGAAACGGAAGACTTAAAGGCGCTCGTCATGGAGCTGCTCAATGAATACGAGGAAAAGCTGCTCTATTGGCCGGCTGCCTTCAAGCTGCACCACGCGATCCGCGGAGGGCTCTTATGCCATACGCTCTCCATCGTGCGGCTTGCGCAGGGCGTATGTAAAGTGTATCCCTTTGTGGATCAGGAGCTTCTGCTCTCCGGCGCGATCCTGCATGATATCGCAAAGATTGAGGAGTTTACCGTCAGCAGCACGGGCATTGCGAGTGGCTACACAGCGCAGGGCATGCTGATCGGCCATCTGGCCGCCGGCGCGATGGCGGTCGACCGGGCGGCGCGCCGGCTGGGCACGCCACAGGAGACGGCCATGCTGGTGGAACATATGCTTCTCTCCCACCATGGAGACCCAGAATTCGGTGCCGCAGTGCGGCCGATGTTTTTGGAGGCAGAGCTTCTCTCTGAACTCGACCTGATGGATGCGCGCATCTATGAGATGGCGCAGGCAATCCAAACCACGCAGCCGCACGGTTTTTCGCCGCGCCAGTGGGCGCTTGACAACCGAAAGCTCTATCATCACGCCCGGCGCGAGGTGGAGCCGGGGGTTACCCTGCGCGTATCAGATGCAGACTCCGCAGAATAAACTAAGTAAACGCGAAAAAAGGCGCCGCCGGGTTTTCCAGCAGCGCCTTTTCTGATGAACCACATTCTACAAAGGCCGTCGCCTTCAGGATGTGGTTATTTTTCTGTTTTCTTCACCCGGTATTTTTTCCAAAGGGCCAAAACGAGCAGGCAGAATAATACGCCCGCAAGCGCGCCCAGAGCATCGACGCAAACATCGAAAAAGCGGCAGGCTCTACCGGGAATTAAAATCTGGTGCAGCTCGTCCGTTACGGCATAGAGGACGGTCATCCCCCAGGAAAGGTAGGGCCGCCCGCGTCCGCAGGTCTGGTACAGCGCATGAAACAGGAGAATCGCCAGCAGTGCAAATTCCGCCGCATGTGCCATCTTGCGGAGAACGGCGGAGGGAATCAGCAGGCCCACAACGTCGAAGATTCCCGCCAGCACACCGTCGCTGAGCGACTGGGAATCGGAACCGGACTGCTGGGAGAAACAGAAGATCATCACCATGCAGGCCGCCGCCAGCGCCCAGGAGGCAATACAGCGCCAGGCTTGTCTCTTTGTTTGAACCGTTGTCATTTGTCCAGCCGTTCCCCCTTCAGGAAGCTCACAGTTCCATCTATGGTGCGCAAGGCGATGCCAGAAACATTTTTCGCCATGGCGCAATAGCTGCTCTCCGCGTACAGCGGATAGACCAGGCCGTTTTGGATCAGATGGGTTTCCGCCTGCTTGCACAGCTCCGGCAGCTGTTCAGCCCCGGCTGTGTTCATCAAGGAGATCATTTTATTATAAGCCTCCGAGCTGTATCCCAACAGGTTGCCGCTTGCGCCGGAAGCAAATCGGGAGAGAAAATCGACCACAGAGGAGCCGGACGCCGTGACAGGGGCAAAGGCAATTTCGTAGTCCCCCTTTTCCACGCGGGAGCGCAGCACCGGCCGCTCCACAGCCTCCAGCCGAAGTATCAGCGTGATGCCCAGAGCGCTTTGCCAGTTTTGAATGAGCCTGCGGACCATCTCGGTATGCTCCTGCGCGCACAAGACCGTGAGCGTCACGCTTTCTTTGCCGAGCACATCCAGCTCCCTCTCCCAGCGTCTGCGGGCCTCATCGGCGTTGTAGGCCAGCCGGCCGATAGCGCCCACTCGTTCCCGGTAATTTTGATCGCCCAGCGTACAGAAGGCGGGGACGAAGCCATTCGCCTCTTTTGTCAGATCTGCGGACGGCTCCAGGGCGGAACGGTTGAGTCCCTGGCAGAGTGCAATGCGCAAATTGCCATTTTTCAGCAAGCTGCTACTGGCATTGAAGCAAAGCGCCCAGGTGACATTCTGAAATTCCTGCAGGGTAATGCCGCTTCGCTCGTCCAGAGATCCGGCCTGCGACTGAGTCAGGGGAGAGGCGTCGTACCTGCCCTCCTGCAGCTTATCAAGGCGGGATTGTTCATTTGTGTTGATATAAAGGCTGACGGATGCGGGCAAAACAGAGGTTTCCCCCCGGTAATCCGGATTCCTTTTCAGCAGCAGGGACTTGTCATGTGTCCATTGCGAGAGGTAAAAGGGGCCGTTGCAGATCAGATATTTTCGCTCCAGGCCGTACCGGCCAGAGGTTGCCTGAAAAAAGGCCTCGTCGCAGGGCATGCTCACAGGAAGGGTCAGCGCATAGAGAAAATTGCTGTCTGCGCGGGACAGCCTGATTTCCAGCGTATTGTCGTCGACGACCCGAATGCCCAGCTGGTCCGCGTTGGCTAAGCCGCGATGGACCGTCTGCGCATTTTCAATCGCATAGAGAATCTTTGCTGCCGCCATGCCGGTTTCCGGCAGCAGGGCGCGTTTCAAGCCGAACGCAAAATCGTATGCATTAAGCGTGGTATCAATCGTTTTCCCTTTGCCCAAAAGGGCTTCGATATCCTTGCCTTCAGCGATATGCCACTTCATGCCCGAGCGCAGATGGAAGGTATAGATGCGGCCGTCCGCCGAAATGTCCCATCTCTCTGCAGCCCCCGGTACGATGGAGCCCTTTTCATCCAGGCGGACAAGCCCTTCAAAGCAGTTACTCGTGACCAGCCGGGCCGTATCGTCTGCAGCGATCTGTGGATCGAGACAGACCGGCTCGCCGTCAATTGGATAGGCGAGATCCTTATCTGTACCGGTCTTTTGGGAACAGCCGGTGAGCACTGGTAATAAAAGCGCAATAGAAAGCACCAGTGCAAGGAATCGATTTTTTATTGTTTTCTTCACGCCTTTCTTTCCTTTCCTGTGTTTTTTCTCATCTTATCATCCCACTTCTCTGGATACAAGGCAGTATTTGTAAACAATTTCAGATCAACAGGATCGAAGCCTTTCCCGCAGCGCGTCCGGGTAAGCCGGAATCGCACCGTTGGAGGCAGCTACAAAATCCGACAGAATGCCGCCGCACCGGGCGCTGCGGAAGAGATCCCAGCCAGCGAGCAAACCGCTGATAAAACCTGCGCTAAAGGCGTCCCCTGCGCCCACGGTATCCACCGCTTTTGAGACACACTCATTGATGTCCCGCATTTCTCCGCGGGAATAGACGGTACAGCCGCGCGGCCCCCTTGTCACCAGCACGCAGCGCAACTGATCATATTGCGCAAAAAGGGAACAAACCATCTCTGCTTCTCCGGCACCGCCGGGCAAAAGCGCACCGAAACGCTGTGCCTCCTCCTCATTGAGCTTAAGGATTGTGGCATACCGCAGGGAGGTCTCCACCATCTCACGAGGGCAGAAGCCGCGGCGGACATTCACATCAAAAAAGATCTCCGGGAACGGGCAGGTTTCCAGAATACGGAACAACGTATCGCGGGATTCCTCCGCCATCTGTACCATAGAGCCGAAATAGAAGAGAGAAAAAGCCTCGTTCCGGATCGATCGAAACGCTGCAGAATCGGCATCAATATGCTGATAGCTGACCCCATCCGGAAACGAATAGGAGGGAATCCCCTGCTCATTCAGCGTGACAATTGCCGTGCCGGTTGGGTACCGATCGTCAATCTTTACATATTTCGTCCCTACGCCAAGGTTTGTAATCTCTTGCCATGCACGGATGCCGAGCGAATCCCCTCCAACCTTGCTGTAAAGAAAGGCGTCCTCGCCGAGCTGCGCCAGATGACCGGTCAGATTAAACGGTGCGCCGCCGATATACGCCTGCCCGTTGATCACATCCCAGAGCACCTCTCCGAATGAAAGTACCTTTTGCATGGCTTCTCTTCTCACTTCCCGCATAGCGCGAGCACTGCATGCGCAATCATCTTCGCATTGCGCAGAAGATTCTCTTCCGTAATGAATTCGTCTGCACCGTGCATATGGTTCTCTTCTCCCGGAAACATTGCGCCAAAGGCCACGCCGCCCGGAATGCCGTGGACATAGGTGCCGCCCCCAATTGCGATACAGTAGCCCGGGAGGCCTGTCTGCTGTGAATAGACCTCCAGCAGCGTCTGAACGAACGGGCTGTCCTTTGGCACCATATGCGGCTCGGAGCCCATCGTGTTTTTGAAGGAAAAGCCCTGATCCGTAAGTGCCTGGGACAACTTCTGCGTTACGCCGGAGAGCGTTTCGCACAGCGGGAACCGGATGTCGACCGTGCCCTCCAAAGTGCCCTCGCAGCACTGTAAAACGCTCAGCGCGAGCGTAAGCGCCCCGGACTCCGGCTCCCTGCAGGAAAGGCCGGCAGATTTGCCATCTGTCTCTCCATGGGGGAATAACTGGCCCAGCGCCTGCAAAAGCCGCTGCAGGCCGTCTTGCTCCAAGCCAGGCAGCGCGCAGAGCAGCTGAATCAGGGCGGTCAGGGCATTTTCTCCCTGCTCCGGCGTCGAGGCATGCGCGCCACGGCCGTTTGCAAGCAGATGGAGTTCGCCGCTCTGCTCCCGGCAGGAGAAGGAAATGGCTGAGGAAAATGCCCTGGCCGCCTCCTCCACCTCCTGCTGTGAAATACCGGTTAGACAGGCTTCTGCCTGACCGGGAACCGCGTTGGCCGCCTTTCCCGCCCGCAGCCAGAGGATGCGCCGATCTCCCGCCTGCCGGTAGGCTGCACCGAAGCTGGCACGCAGCATGCCCTTTTCAATATTGATGATTGGATAATCACCGTCCGGCGTGAACAGCATCGGCGGCATTTTTCGTTTGCTTCTATAAAGTGCCAGGTCGGAGGAGCCATTTTCCTCATCGCTTCCCAGCAGCAGCCGCACAGGAGCGGCGAGCGGGATTTGAAGCGCATGAAGAGCCCCAAGGGCAAACAGGGCTGCCACAGCGGGCCCCTTGTCGTCGATCGTGCCGCGTCCGTAGAGCCGTCCATCCCGGCGGGTGAGCGAATAGGGCGGCACCGTCCATCCTGTTCCCTCTGGTACCACATCCAGGTGGCACAGGATTCCGAGCCGCGGCTCATCCCCTTCTCCCAGATCAGCTTCTACCATCACATCTTCCACCGTGCGTGTACGCAATCCTAGTGCGGCTGCTAGTTGGGCACCTCTATGCAGTGCGGCATCGGGGCCCTCCCCATAGGGAGCACCGTTTTGCGCCTGTGTACGAAAGCTGGGAATCTCCACAAGGGAGGCGAGCGCTTCCCGCATTGCTCCGATTTGATGCCCCAGATAGGCGTCAATGCTCTCTTTTCCCATCAAAATGATCAATCTCCTTTCACCAATGGGTTCTGTCGTCTCTGCAAACCAATCCAGCGGGGCGCTCTGTGCGAGCGCCCACCCGTATCACCATCTTTTACGAGACTTGGATGAATCTCCAAGAGAAATATAGGTAGCGGTGTAAACGGCCATTCCGTGTCCTCTGGTCTTCCGGACAAACCAGATCAGCCCTTCCTCCACTTCTTGCGCCGTAATCATTTGCCCAGCGCGGCATTGGTGTGCGGCTGCCGGAAATCGTTGACCTCGATATTATGATATATTTTATGCCATGCAAGGCGCATACATCCCACCCATTGAGCCGTTCTATACGATCAAACAGGAGATCATCTCCTTCTCTGCCACACGCAGGATGGCGTCCTTCATCCGCTTCTGATGGATGCGTAAATTCCGCGTTCTGCGTATGGTCTCTGCGGCAGGATGCTCTTCCTTCCCTCTCCTTCTGCGGTGGAACCAGTAGCGCCGTTTCACGCTTTTTTAACAAAAAAATAGTATCACATTCGATGCGGCGGATACAAGAGTATCGATTGGGTACAACAGAAAAAGGGTG
>OMGU01002214.1_pt1 | contig 11763 bp, 17 predicted proteins | sample 1646121 | NCBI WGS metagenome assembly OMGU01 (sample SAMN05578581, study PRJEB25193) | human gut metagenome | biome: Human Microbiome; feature: human-associated habitat; material: feces | host: Homo sapiens | place: USA:Birmingham
TCATCGTATTATTTTCATGTATACGCCTGAAAACCTCTGATATTTTGTCAGCCACCTGCCGTATATTCTCCATCATTTCCGCAAATGTCATATTCAGCTTCACGGCTGCATCACTGATCATTTTCAATGTTTCTGCTGCCTTATCCGGCGACAGATTCCATTCTGCTTCTGTTTTTCTGATCACTTTTTCCACTTCCTCCGGTTCAACCTGCATTTTAGCCGCAATATAGAATTTTCTGTCTTCATATGCTGGAAGATCTTCGATTTTTCGGATTTCTGCATCTTCTGTTTTCTTTTTTTCTTCCGGTAGTGAAATATCATTTACAGGAATTACCATTTCCGGCTTCTGGTCTTTTTCTTCGATCTGAATTCCGCCTTTTTTATATTTTTTCATTCCGATCTTCATTTTTGTTTCTTCGATTGCCTGTCCTACTTTTCTAAACGCTTCTTTCAGCCCCATATCGTCACATCCTTCCTTTTCGCCTAATTGAAAGGTAATTCTTCGTCGATGCCTTCCGGTATATTCATAAATCCATCATTTTCCGTCTGATCCGGTTTTTGATGTCCTCCTGCTCCGCCGGATCCCTCTGCTGTCGCTTTGCTTTCTGCGAATTCAATGTCTTCCGCGATCACTTCCGTCGTGTATACTTTGATATTGTCTTTATTTGTGTAGCTTCCCGTCTGGATCCGCCCGGTCAATACAATCTTCGTTCCCTGATGCACATACTTTTCCACAAATTCCGCACTTTTTCCAAAAGCAACGCAAGAAGGAAAGTCAGCATCTTGCTGACCTTCCTGTTTTCTGCCCCTTCGATCGACCGCAAGCGTAAATCTTACAATCGCCATCGGATCCTGTCCCTGTGTGTATCTCACCTGCGGATCCCGTGTTAAACGTCCCATCAAAATCACTTTGTTCACGTTTTTCTTCCTCCTGCTTTATATATCCCACTGGAATTAGTATTCTTCTTTCTCCTTTGTCTTCAACGTCGTATACTTCCCCTGTTGCAAGTACAATCTGTGTTTTGCTCATTCTCGCCTTTCTAACAGCCTTTCGGTCATCTGTTCATACAGCTTTTTGAATATATCTCTTTCCGTCCTTGTCTTGATCAGTTCTTCATTTGTTTCCGTCTGTACTTTTTCTTCCGTCTTTTTCTCCTCTGCTTTTTTCTCTTCTTTCTGATCAGTGACAACTGTTTTGTCCTTCGTCGCCCCCCCGCATCGCCTAAACCGATCGAGATCATCAGTCCTATGTCGATGTTCTGCATCTCCTGCGCTGTACACACCCCGATGTATTTTCCAATGCGTTCCACAGCGACTGTGCGGATCTGTTCACACAAAACAGTGCTGACGCGCCCTGTTGATCGGATCGTGCAATGTGTCGGAAGTTCATTCTTCGGCTGCGTTGTCAAATATACAACTTCCAGCGTCTGACTGTTTTTATTATTTTTATCATTGCTGACAATCACGCCCGGTCTGTCTGCCTGCTGTTCGCTCCCTGTGTTGTATCCGCCCCGGCTTATATAATAGATTTCTCCTCTTTTTACATCATCTTTCGGAAGTGTTGTTATCTGCATCTTTCTTTTCCCCTTTCCTGTCCATTTCTTTAATACCCTGACCGATTGCATTTACTGCAATTACGATCAGTCCCACAAGAATCACTGCTGCCAGTATCATCACAAGCCAGATCAGCAACGATCCTGTTGCATTTATCACTCTTTCGATGTTCATCTGCATCATGATCCGACTTCCTCCTTGTATTGTTCCTTCAGCATAATCATTCTTTCTTCCTGCTGCTTCTTGATTTTTTCATCCTTCATGATCAAACGCTGGATTGTCTGCGCCCTGCTCCGGATCTGTCTATGCAATTTGATCTGTCGTTCTACCTGCTGCCGTTTCTGAATCAGGAACTGCATTTCATGGTCTACAATCAGCACTGTGTATTTCTTTCCGCATTCCTGACAGGTAAAATACTGTTCTGTTACGTTGAAGCCCTCCGCCTGTCTTGCAATAACTCTAGTTTTCACATTTATGTGTTCAATTACAGATCCGCAGACATCGCAGACAACTTCTGATCCGTTTCTGTACGCTTCTTCATTGAATTTCTTTTCCATGTCGTTCTCCTTTCCTATGTCGCAGGCATCAGGATGTCTTGACTGTTTTCTTGATCCAGCTGCGCGTGTGCGGGCATTACCCCGCACATATGCGCCATCATTGCAGCGATTGCTGTGTCAAATTCCGGTTCCAGCTTTTCGTACTGATCATCCGGCATCGTTTCCCACAGCTTCGTCTGAATTTCTCTGATTCCGATCATAGCGTTCATCAATCTATCCTGTGTCAACAGCTTCTTCGCACTGTATTTCTTCAATTCTGGCTTTACAAATTTGTTTCTATCTGCCATCAGTCTTCATCCTCCAAGTCAATCAGTCCCAATGCTTCCGCATCGTAGACATCCATAATCCCGATGACAGCATATCCTTCAATGATCGCACTGGATGTCTGTGCATCGTCGGCGCATGTGATGCATACACGCATCTGTTCACCTGTTGATCTTCCATCACGGAATGCAAGCAGTGTCAAAATGTCCTTTTCTCTGTATCCTGCCTGATCCTCTTTCACAATCATGTGGCGGATCTTTCCTTCTTTGATGTCTTTGAATAATTCCGCTGACACTCGCATCATTCGCGCTTTCTTTTCATCCGAAGGCAGGTTCTGCATCTTTTCTTCCTGCTCCATTTCAGTCAGCTTTTTCGCCGTTTCCCTGTCGATTGCCGCCTGTTCTTCGTCATACCGCTGTTCCGGCGTCTTTTCAGCTTCCGCTTTATCAACATAACGATCACAATCCTGACATGTCCCTGTTTTCACGTTGCATTCTGAATATCGCTGGCATGAATAGCAAAGCGATGTAATGCTTTCCGGATGTGCCTGCTGCCATTCTTCTTCCTGCTCCTCTGCTGCTTCTTCGATCTCTTTCTTTGCCTGTTTCACTTCTTTTAATGACAGCCCGCCTTCTTTGTACTTTTCCAGCAGTTCCATCTGCTTATCCTCTGCCATTCCGCTAATTTCATATGCTGCTGAGAAGGTCAGGCGACTTTCTTTCAGTTCTGCCGAAAATTCCGGAATCAAATGCTTGTTAATACTTTCAATCTGTGCAATCTTCGTTCCGGTCGTGTTCATGATTGAAGCGATCACATCACGCAGACGTCCGCTGTCCAGTTTGTACCCCTGAAGCGTCAATCCATTATCTTTCATGTACTGAAGCGATTCCTTCAGGCGTTTTTCCTCTTCCAACATGTCCACGATCGTCTTGTCACGATACGCATTCGCAATGATCAGCTGTACCATTTCTTCATTCTCTTCAGCTGCGCTTTTGATCTGGCATGTCACCGTTTCAAAATCTTCATATCCCTTTTCCAGTAACAAATTCAATGCACGCCATCTTCTTTCCCCGGCGATGATCTTATATTCTCCGCGTTCACAGGGCGCATATGCTACTGTCATATTCTCCATCAAACCGACCGCCAAGATTTCCTGTGCCAGCTGTTCAATTCCCGGCATCGAATAAAAATTCCTGTCATTGCTGTAAATCTTCCGGATGCTAATGTCCCGTGTCCGGAATCTTGCTTTCGGTTTCTCTTCTGCTGCTGCCTTGCTGTTTTTATTTAAGGCATCCATTACGCTCCATCCTGCTGCCATGTTTATTCCTCCTCTGCTTTTATCGTGATCGTTATCTGTTCCAGCACCTTCCGGCTTGCGTTCTTCACATCCGCGTGTGAATCACTTCTGTCTTTTTCTATGTACTTCTGAATCAAACGCTTTGTCTTCTCCGGATCCAGAATGATCCTAAACTTCGCAATCGCTTCATCGAACCTTTTCTGTATCTGTTTATCCGTCATATTGTTATCATCAATTTCACGAAATATCGGTTCCACTTCCGATTCGTCGATCTGATCAATAATGTCTGTGATCTCCTCTTGTAGATCCTGCATTTTCTTTTTCAGTTCGTCCGCCTGCTTTGCTCTGTCCTGAAGCTGATTAAATGTCTTCAGGCTGATCGTTACCTGTCCATCAATTTCCATGTCTATCCCTCCATATCTTTCAGCAGTTCCGTCACAACATTTCGATAGTCCTGCGTAACAATGCAATTTTTAGAAAACTTCGGAAGCGGCACGCGCTGCATGGTTGCCTTTTCCGCAATGATGGATCTTCTAACAGCCGTCACGAAGCAATCCTGTCCAGATGATTCTTTCAGCCATGCTTCCACCTGAAGGCTTGTCTGGTTCTTCTGTCGCATAGTCATTAAAATCTTCATGCGGATCCGGTCGTTCAGGCTTCGCAGATCTTCCAGCTGTTCATCCATATTCGCAATCGCTTCAATTTCAAATCCGCCGATCTTAACCGGAAGGATCACAAGATCTGTCGCCACCAAAACATTCGTCACGGTCATATCCAGCAGCAGCCCACAATCAACCACGCAATAATCATATACGTCCTGCACTTCCAGCATTGCAGCCGCAAAGCGAAGGATCTGATCTTCTTTTTCGTTCAGCAGCAGATTCATGTTAGTCCGCATTAAATATCCATTTGCTGTGATGATGTCAATATTGTGATACGGTGTTGTCTGGATCAGGTCTGTTGTCTTGTAAGATCCTCCGACGCTTCTGTGTCTTTCCAATAATTCAGACATCCCGATCCCTTCCGGTTTGTATCTGTCATACAACATTGATACATTGCCCTGCTGATCCGCATCAACCAACAGCACCTTCTTTCCCTGTTCTTCTCCCAGCAGGTAGGCGATCGAAGCCGCCGTCATTGTTTTGCCGATCCCGCCCTTCTGGTTCATAATTGCGATTGTTTTCATGATGTGTACCTCCTATTTCACAATTTTGAATTTTTTTCTGTTTCTTTTTGCCTGTTCCTCCGTGATGATATATTCATCACATTCCTGTTTCCACTTATCCGGATTCTTCGTATCTCCGTCATACCATCTGCACCACTCGCAGGCGTCGCAAAATATCTTTGCTTCTCCTGCCGTTTTATCTTCGCTGTATAGATTGTTCGCGCAGTGATTGCATATGCAGCCGCCGCAAGGAAAAGCATAATCACTTCGCTTCATAGTATTCGTTATACTTGCAACGCTTGCACTTTCGATCCAGCGTCCCATCATCCGGATTTCTGCACCCGGTACATTCTCCGCGGCTGCTGATCATTGCTTCCTTGAATCCGAATTTTTTGTGCCTTTGTGCCAGTTCACAGTTCTTCAGTGCTTTCCTTGCCTGTTTGGATCTTTCTTCTACTCTTTGAAAATAATACATTTCACTTTCCCGTTCTTTCTGATCATCAGGTTCTGTTCTGACATTGCATCTTCTCTGTTTCCAGTATCAATTTTCTTCAGGTTGATATATTCTTGTAGCACCCGGATCGCTTCTTCTGCCCCATAGCAAACTGTGCAGTAATGTCCTGCTGCCGCCAGTGCCTTCAGCATTTTCTTCTGACTGTCTTCCAGTCTTCCGGTATCGTATTTCATTTCAATGTACAAACCGTTGTACATTCCCATCGGAACCGGAAGACACAGATCCGGAATCCCAGCTTTCACGCCCATCTGCTTCAATTTCACTGCTTCCGCTTTGTTGCGGCTCCCCCCATTCGGGCAATGATGCAGCAGTTCCAGTTCCGGATGCGCGTTCTGGTTCCATCGCGCCCAGTCCATGACGCTCATTTGCTCTGTATCCTCGCTTCTTCTTGCGTATCTTCGATTCACTCTTCTTCCTCCTTGCATATGTTCCAATATTTGCAGAACAGGCAGCAGTGATGACATTGCTGGATCCTGATCATATGGATCATGTGTCTGATCTTCTTCGTGATGTTCCTGATCATCCGCGCCCCTCCTCTGCTTTCTTTTTCTCTTCTTTCAGCTGTTGCGCTCGATCCATAATCTTTGTGTTGTATGTATACTTCACAACGCCCTGATCCCACAGATTCGCTTTTGCGCCCTGCTTCCCGTAGTTATAAACTGCCAGCGTATAGTACGGAAGATCTTCATCTGGTACTGTTCCGCGAAGATCGTTCTGGATTTCTGACAGATAATTCACGCCAACCAGCACATTCTGATATGGATTCTTCAAGTCATACGCTCCCAGTTCTTCCATCCTTTGCATATGCCATTTTTCCGACACCTGCATCAAACCGATTGACGTTCCATTGTCGCCTTCAGCGTCCCATCTGCATCGGGATTCCTGTTCGATCAATGCAAAAACCATTTCATAATCGACGCCATTCTGTTCGCATACAATGTATGTATATACCTGAATGATCGTCGGCAACTCTCCGCCTGCTGCCTTGCATTCTTCAGATATTTCATGATAATAAAATCCTGTCACTTGATCGCTCCCCCAGTCCTGCGACATTGTATTCCACGGAAAATCATATGTACCGTACAGACTTTTGCATCCATATACATCCGTCATGTCTGTCTGCTCCACTGGATCCTGCCGATCATACAATTCTTCGATCTGCTCCTGCTGCTGCCGGATCTCCTGATCCCACGCCTGCACCTGCTTTTCAAATTCGTGCATTTGTATTGTCAGCACCAGCAGAAAAATGATCAGCGGCATCGCAAGCATTGCCGGATGCCTTGCAATGAAATCCCATACAGCACATACGATCTTCAAAGTCTTCCTGATCAGTCTTTTGATCTTTCTTCGTGCTGTTCTCCTACTTCTTGCCCTTGTCATGTGCCGTTCCTTTCCTCAACCGCATCCGCCCGTATATGTAGAACCTGCCGTTGAACGTGTTATATTTCACTTCTGCTTCAGCAAAATCATATTTATCGCCATACCATTTCATCAAATGATCGCAGACATTCAGATCTCCTTTTACGATCCTGTCCACATCCTTCTGTTTCGTTTTGTAATGATTGACTTTTTCTTTCGGTTTCCGCAGTCCCTTTGATGCACACCATGTCTTTTGATACTTTCCTTTTTTGCTTTTCTCTTTCGTGATGTACCTTGCCATTCCGACCAGACCGTTTTCATCCCTCTGAAGCCTTCTGATCTCATTTCTTTTTCCAAGATTCCAGACTGCTTCAACCGTGTCCATATCCACATCGCCATCCATAACGATGTGATGATGCCAGCGTCCTTTTTCACTGCATTCTGTGACATACACATATCTTGCATTACTCAATCCCTGCTTCTTCCGCTGGTAATTCAGTCGCCTGATATAGTTCTGCATGTTCTTCGTTGCCACTTCCATCGAAGCAGGCATATTGTCATCCGTGTATGTGAATGTCGCCCATATATCTCTATCCGTGAAGTTCTCACTGATCACCCTTTCGCACATCTTTTTACTGTTTTTATCGTTCAGATTCTTCTGTGCCTGTCTTTGTCTTTTTCTTTTCCCTTCATCCGGGATCTGATCTTTCTGTCCCTTTGTAAACTCTGGATAGATTTCCACTTCCAGCTGATCACCTGATCGAATCTCCTTCGTTGCATAGATGCTTTTCACCTTGCCTTCCTTCAGGATCCTTTCTTCGTTTGCTTCCTCCATCTTATCCAAACTATTCTTATACGCTGCTTCATAGTCATAAGGGACATATACAGCCTTCCTTCTTTTCTTTCTCATTCCCTTTACTTCCTTTAGTTGAATTGTTAGTATCCATTACAAGGTCGTTTTAGGAAGTTCAGAAAAGCGCGGATTCATTGACTTTTCAGGCTGTCCGGTGTACAATATCTTTGATGTGTACTATGGTTTTCGGGCATCGTCCTGAAGCCACTGTGAAGCCTTCTGGTGCCGCCAAGCATACCAGAGGGCTTTTATATTACCCTGCTTTTCTAACGTCCTGCATCGCCTTCCTGACGTTCACTGTCATCCTTCTTTCTCTTCTCCTCTCCCAGAATTATCTTTCGGAAGATGCTTTCAAATATCGGAACCGCTATGCTATTCCCCGCCTGTTTATACAGTGTCATGTAATATCTTCCTTTTCTCTCATGTACAGCTTTTGCTGCTTCAAATTCTTCGTCTGTATATCCCATCAGCCGCCAGCATTCCCGTTCTGTCAAATATCTGTATCGTCCTGATCCACAATCAATCACCTGTGCTGGTGTTCTATCCTGCCGTGTTGTAATCGTGTAGGCAAAATCTTTGATCACCGTCGCCCTTTTTATCCCTGACGCGCCGATCACGTTATATACAGATGGCTGTGTGACGTTATATACTTCTGGAACATTTTCGTTATCTTCCAAAAAATCGCTGATCTTACGCATAGGCGTCCTGATCAGACTTGTGAAATCAAATTTTTCACCATTCAGGCAGCTGATTGTAAACACTCTTTCGCGTGCTTGCGGCAGCCCGAATTCTCTTGCATCTAAAACATCGTAATTATTTGTATAGCCCATTCGTTCCATCTCTTTTTGATAACGCACAAAATTCGCAATCATATGTTTCGATGTCACATTTTTCACATTTTCCCAGATCACATATTTCGGTTTCCATTCCCCCATCTGGTCAATAATGTGAATCGTTTCCCACATTAAACTTGATCTTGTTTCGCTTCCTTCGTCCGCCCCTCTTTGATGTCCGGCTATACTGAAATCTTGACACGGACTTCCATGTATCAAAATATCCGGCTTCAGGTTCCACCCCACGACAGACTGTGTTTTATATGGCAGTTCTTCACTAAACATATTGTTATAAGATCGGACTGCTTTTTCATCAATTTCAACGTAGTCGATCGCTTTTGTTGGTATCTTTAGATTTCGCAATGCACATCGCGGGCTTCCTATTCCTCCGAATAGTTCCAAAATCTGCACTGGTCTTTCTTCTGTTGCTGTCATCTGTTCATTTTCCTTTCTATGTACCGCCTTTCGGCATAATCAATCTGCGCTGATCAGCGCAGTCATATATATCACCACATCCCTTCCGGCAACATCTGACGCTGCGTTGTTGCTTTTCGCATTAAAAAGCATCTGAAAACCTGTTGGACATCCGCATAGAATTCTGGCAGTCTATGCCCGCCGCTATTTTTCCACAGTGTTCATCGGACGGCTATCAGCTTGCCATCGTCAGCGATCACGTTGCCATCGTGACCGGACGGGGCTTGCGCCCCGTTTCGGCTTCACTCTCCGTTGAACATTTCTTTCAGAAGATCTTCGATGCCTGCTGCCACTTCCTGCCCTGCTTCCGCAAGCTGTTTGATCAGATCTTTCTGTTTTTCCATTTCTTCCTGTGTCGGAATCTCTACTGCTTTGCTATCCTGTTCCATCCCTTTAAAGATCGCATATATCACCAACATACAATCTTCTTTCGTTTTGAACTCCGCGATCTCCTCTGCGCATCCATCAAATACCTGAATCGTATGCCTGATGTTTTCACTCTTTCTTTGTTTGTAGTCTTTTGATTCTTCATATCCGATCCCTTCTATGTGACCAGACATGTTATAAATCCGCGTTTTGTCCTGCGATAAAATGTACATTTCTTCACCTTCTTAATAGTCATAATCAATATTTTCATCTGCTTCTGTGTAATATTCCCCGTCATAGCCTTTCGCCATTAGTTGATCGTAGCAGTCCCAGCAAACCAGTCTGAACGGGATCCCATTGCAATCCCGTGTGAACTGCATGTCACTTCGTTGCACCGGATGCCCGCACACGGGACATGTCCGGATGTCAGTCGATCTTTTCTTTGTCACTGTCGTTCCTCCTTTCTGTTCTCTTTCATCAGCCAGATAGTTTCATCATCGTTACAAATTCCGAAGTATTCATCTGTCCGTGTAAAGTTGAATTCAATTCCATAAAACTGTCTGATTGCTAACTTGAAAACTTCCCATCTATCCTGGCAGCTTTTGCATGTACGATCCCAATATCCGAAGCCTATTCCCTGATCTGGATCACCAATTCCCGGCGTCGCTTTTCTTCGTTCTTCCAGTGCCTGATCCCATGCCTTGATCGTTTCTTCCAGTTCTCCGCCCATTTCTGTCATCATAAATTTTTTAATATTCAGCTTCATATTCTTCCGCCTTTCATATGTACTTCCCCGATCCTTTTCGGGGAACAAATTATATTGCCTTCTGTGCCATGTCTGCGCTGTACTGCTTCCGGTTTCCGTTTTCTGCGCCACCTCTTTTCAGTTCGTGGTAGATGGTGGCTCTGTGAACGTCCATTGCTTCCGCGATCTCTTCTGCACGCTTTCCCTGCTTGCACATCGCTTCAATGGCTTTCCGGTCTTCATAATTCAATCTTTTATATTTCCTTGCCACGTTCTCATTCTCCTTTCCTTTGTAAATAAAAAATGCGGTAAGAGTTTTTACGCTCTACCGCATTCTGCTTTTTGAGTAAAAAAAATAAATGCGGCAGAGGTTTAATGCCTCTTGTCGCATTTAATTTTAAAACTTATAATTTACTTTTAAGAAAAGTTTTCCTTCGATAAATGGTGTGATGTTTTCCAAGGTTCTTTCTGCACTTTTTCTGCTTTTGCAGAATATCATACAGTCATCTGCATAACGCACAAATCTGTGTCCTCTGCGTGTCAGTTCCTTGTCTAGTTCATTCAGCATTATGTTACTGAGTAACGGGCTTAACGGACCGCCTTGTGGCATTCCCACTTCTGTCCTTTCAAATACCCCTCTGCTGATTACTCCAGCATTAAGGTATTTATGGATGAGCGAGATGACTCTTCCGTCCTTGATGGTTCGTGATAATACTTCTATGAGTTTGCTTTGGCATACAGTATCAAAGAATTTCTCCAAATCCATATCTACCACATATCCGTAACCATCGTTTACATTTGTCTGGCATTGCTTTAGTGCATCGTGTGCACCTCTGCCTGGGCGAAAGCCATAACTGTTTTCTGAAAACTGTTCTTCATAAATTGGAGAAAGTACTTGTGTAATTGCCTGTTGAAAAACACGGTCAACTACCGTTGGTACTCCCAGTTTTCTGAACTCGCCTTTTGTTTCTTTGGGTATTTCTACCCTTCGGACTGGATTGGGTTTATATTTACCATCCATTAACTGTTGTTTCAGTTGCACTCCGTTGTTTCTGAGAAACGATAGAAGTTCATCCACGCTCATCCCATCAACTCCGCCTGCTCCTTTATTGGATTTTACCTTCTTGTATGCTTGATTAAGATTGTCATTTGATAAAATCTTTTCCATCAGTCTGTCCGTTTGAAAATCTGTGATGATGTCGTTGTTTTCAGCAATCCTCTGATGGGCGGACACTTCTGCATACTCTTTCTGTTCCGCAGATACCATTTGCAGATAGTCCTCAATATGAAGTTGTCTGTCCTTAATTCCATCTTTGGTTACATTCATTTACTCACATCTCCTAAAGTTCAGTCCTTCCCATTATGTTTGCAACCACAATGGTACTATGACCTCTGCTGACTTCTTGCCATTCGTTGTTACTACAAGTTTCATACTCTGTTTCCACTTGCTGACAAGACCTCCCTTGGTACCACACGTTTCTTTCTCTCCACATATCTGCCACATCTACCACAGTTAATTCCGAGTAGTTATTGGACTTCAGTTTGTATGGCAACCTTATCCTTAACTGTAGCCTCATGTGATTTCTGTTCGTCAGACCGGAGATTTGCCTCCGCCTTCCTTCAGATTCCCCTTGCGTTAATCATAGTCGTTGCTATGAAAAGGACACCCTTGGTCTTGGCTGTATCCTTCCCACTACTAGGGCGGATTAGGGACTTTCACCCGTTAGAAACGTGCGCCGCAAGGCGCACCATTAAAAAAGGATGCAGGGATTGACTCCCTAC
>OMGU01002221.1_pt1 | contig 11702 bp, 8 predicted proteins | sample 1646121 | NCBI WGS metagenome assembly OMGU01 (sample SAMN05578581, study PRJEB25193) | human gut metagenome | biome: Human Microbiome; feature: human-associated habitat; material: feces | host: Homo sapiens | place: USA:Birmingham
TGAACTTTATCTTCATAAGTTAGTTTCATAATAAAAACACCCCAAAAGTTAGATTTTTTTGTCTAACTTTTGGGGTGCAGTTCATTTAAAACCTTTTTTGTTATAGAGCAATAATAGAATAATATTGCTCTTATTTTTTCATAGGTTACCTTTAGAAATTTAGAAAAAGGATTGGAAGTAAAACCTAGTCCTTTTTATCACTTTGAAGATTTGCAATACCTCATATCTTATTTGTTTTTAGTTAGAGCTTTTCGAATGAAATCTGCTGGTATAATCAATACAGCAATAAGAAGAGCAATGATATAGTGTTGAATATCCATAGGAACAGTATTAAATACTTTTCCACCAAATTGAATAATAAGGGTTTGAACAACAGCAATAGAAATCATAACGATTAAGAATTTCTTGTTTTTACCGATATGTTCAAAAATATTGAAGCCATTACTACGTGTATTAAATGAGTTGAAAATAACAGCATAGATAAATACTGTAAATGTAAAGGTTGTTACCATTTCAAAGTTACCAGTTCCATTTGTGATAAAGTCTTGGATACCACCAACATTTTTAAGAATGGCTAAACATACAAGAGTAATGAAGGCACTTGCAACTCCGATAGCGGATTTCATATAACCAGTAAGAATATTTGCTTTCTTAGCTACTGGTTTTTCGTTCATATAACGATCTAGCGCAGGCTCTTCACCAAAGGCAAGGGCAGCAAGTGTGTCCATGATAAGGTTAACCCAGAGAATTTGGATGATTGTAAATGGCTCTTTGAGACCCAAAAGTGGTGAGAGAAGTGACATGGCAATAGTTGTTACGTTAACAGTTAATTGGAAGATGATAAATTTACTTACTGACTTACTCATGGTGCGTCCATAGAGAACGGCTTTCTCAATAGAAGTCAATGAGTTGTTTAAGATAACGATATCTGAGGCTTCACGTGCGACTTCAGTACCATCACCCATTGAGAAACCAACATCAGCTGATTTAAGGGCTGGTGAGTCATTGACCCCATCACCCGTCATACCAGCTACCATATCGAGTTCTTGAGCTACCTCAATAAGACGTTTTTTATCCATTGGAAGGGCACGACTTACCACTTTTAAGTGAGGCAATTGTTGTTTAAGTTCTTGATCTGAGAGGGCAGAAAGTTCATCGTGAGTAAGGACAAGGTCATTTTCTCCAGTGACGATACCTGCTTCTTTAGCGATAGCAACAGCGGTTTCTTTACGGTCACCAGTCACCATAACTACTTGAACACCCGCACGGTTCATTGTTTCAACGGTTTGTTTAATTGAAGAGCGAACGTTATCACGGATACATACGATACCAATCAAGACTTTATCATTACCATCTGTATTGAGGATGGCAAGCAAACGCATTGAACGGTTAGCTTGTTCCAATGATAACTCTTGAAAACGAGCTTTAATATCATCTGTAAAGTTTTGTTTATGACCATCTTTATCAAGATAGTAGTAGCAGTCATTTAGGATAAATTCTGGAGCACCTTTGATGTAGGTTTTTCCATCGTTAGTCGTTACACTTGCGAATTTTGTTGCTGAGTTGAATTGTTGCTTCTCAGTAATTGTATTAGTATCGAAATCAAGTTGAGAACGTCCAATCAAGAAGTCAAGAAGTGCACGGTCAGTAGCATTACTACCAACAGCATTACCATCAGCAACCATGGCATCGTTATTAAGACCGATACCATTAATTATTTCAGCTTTAAGACTATCTGACATCGTATCAAAATCTGGAGCATCGGTTTCACCAGTAGCTGCATAAAGTGTTCCATCCCCAAGGAAGAAGTCAACTACAGATAGTTTACCTTCTGTGATTGTACCAGTCTTATCACTGAAGAGAATATTCATGTATCCAGCAGTTTCAATAGTATCAGGATGGCGGACTAGGATATTTTGAGCTAAAAGTCGACCTGAGTTCATTGAGGAAACGAGTGCTAACATCATTGGAAGTCCTTCTGGGACAGCCATGATGATGATTGTAACCGCAAAGAGAATTGTTTCAATGATAAGAAGGAAAATCGAGCCACCATTGAGGTTGTTAGCTTTATTTAGGGCAATAAAGCCTAATACAAGGTTGATTACTGAATAGGCAGCACCTGCACTATAACCGAGGACCCCGATGTTTCTTGCAAGCTTGTTAAGTTTTTCTTTAGATGGTGAATTTTTACTATCTTCTTGAAGAGACGTATTGATACTTCCTAAAACGGTGTTATCACCAATTTGTGTAGCTTCAATCACAGCTTCATCTGAAGTTACGACTGTACCACGGAAGACCTTAAACTCCGTAAAGAGGTCTGAAGAATCTGGCTCTTCTCGGTCACCAAGAGGAAGTTTTGTGGCATCCTCGCTTTCACCATTTAAGACAGCTTGGTTTACTTTTAATTTACCTTCCAAGATGATACCGTCAACTGGAATCTTGTCCCCTGATTGAAGGAGAATTTGATCCCCTTTTACAACATCATCCACGAGAATCTCTTTAAGTTTACCATCTCGATAAACCTTAGCATTAGTTTTTGAAGCCTCTTCTTGGAGAATATTGAATTTTTGCTCATTACGGTATTGAGAGACTGCTGAGAACCCTGTAGACATCAAAATGGCAAAAATTAGTGAGATAGCCTCATACCAATTAGCCTCCCCAATAGCAGGAAAAATCATTGCAACAAAGTTGAAGATGATTTTTAATCCTAAGGCAGCCAAGAGGATGAGAATCCATTGATCCTGGAAGGCTTCAATAAAAATTGAAAGCAGCGAGTTAGCCTCTTTACTAGAGAGCCTATTATCGCCATGAGCGTTTTTACTTGCTTGAACTTCTGCAGAAGTCAAGCCTTTAAATTTTTTCATTAAACGTATTTATCCTTTCTAGAATGTTCAAAAATTTAAAACCTAATAGAAGCAGTAATTTTAATAACTATCAGTAAGTATTATACTTTATTTTACTATTAAATTGTTGATTTTTTATCAAGAGAAGTAGTGATTGATTTCTAGAAAATGAAATTTCACAATTTTAAATCCATATTTTAGAAATCTACCCTCAATTCATACAACCCTCTCACAGCATTACAGCCATAGATGGCTTGAGCCTGTTTTAAATCTTCCAGAGTCAAAACTTTCTCTGTGACCTGATTATTAGCAATGAGGCTTTGTCTGTAAATACCGTTTAAAAGACCGAGGTGAACAGGTGGAGTGTAGAGTTGGTCCTTGATTTTAAGAACGAGGTTACCGATAGAAGTTTCTAAAAGTTCTTTCTTTTGATTATAGTAGATTTGCTCATGAGGTCCTAGACTAATGTGTGGTCGATAACTTGTTTTAAAGTAGGTATAGGGGTTATTCAAAGGATGTGTTTGCTTAACTAATCTTGCTTGACAAAAATCATCGTCTAATTCTGTTAATTGAGCATGTTCAAAAGTAAGTTTACCATCTTTTGCAAGGGACAATTTAAGACGGTAGTCTGTGTCAAAATCAAGGGACTGACACAAATCTTCGACTTGATTTTGAACTTCTTTTTTATTGAAAGGATAAGCAAAATAGCGACTGGACTCTTGTAGACGATTGAGATGTTCTTTAAGATGGAGTAGTTTACCTTGATGAATCCGTCCAGTTGAGATAAGATCAAATCTAGGATTTTGACGGTATAGAATAGCTGATTTTTGCCTTGTTTCTTCATATTCAGCTTCCCATTTGCTGTCCCAGGTGATTCCACCGCCTACTCCATATATAGCATTGTTTCCCTGCATTTGAAGTGTTCGGATGGCTACGTTGAAAATAGTTGGTCCATTAGGTAGCAAGATACCAATGGCTCCACAATAGACGCCTCGAGCTTGTTTTTCGACGTTTTTAATAATTGCCATAGTAGCTATTTTTGGTGCTCCTGTAATAGATCCACAAGGAAAAAGGGCTTGGAAGATGTCATCCAAACGACTGTTTGGTAGGAGTTGCGTCTCAATAGTTGAAGTCATTTGCCAAACAGTAGAGTATTGTTCAACCTGGCAAAGTCTTTTTACATTTTCACTCCCTATTTTTGAAATACGATTCATGTCATTTCTAAGAAGATCTACAATCATCATATTTTCAGAGCGATTTTTCTGATCATGAGCAAGCCATTGTGCTTGTTTAAGGTCAGTTTCAGTTGTCAAGCCACGATTTGTTGTCCCTTTCATAGGACGTGTGGTCAATATATCACCATCTTTTTTAAAGAAGAGTTCAGGACTTATGGAAATGATGGAGACATCATCATGTTGAATAAAGGCATTGTAATGTGCATTTTGCTCAACAACCAATCGGTTGTAGATGGCAAATGGATCAGCTGTTATGTTCTGTTGAAGTTGGACGGTAAAATTGACCTGGTAGGTGTTTCCTTGACGAATATGGTGGTGTATATGCTCAATAGCAGCCTTGTATTCCTCTGCAGAAGTTAGTTCTTGCCAAGATTCTGGTAAGGGAACAGGCTCATAAGCAAGAGGGATAGACTCTGTTTGAACAGTATCGTGAATAGTAAAATAGAGAAGATACTCTGACATTAATGGGCTATCAAAAATTTGAAATTTAGGTTCAAAGGCCTGAGAAGCTTCATAGGCTACATAGCCTACAGCAAAATAGCCTTTTTCTTGATAGGCTTCTATTTGATTTATAAGTGATTTAACTTCCTTAATGTCTTTGGTTTTTATCTCTTTTATGGCGTGAGTGAAGATTTGTCTGACGCCAAGTTCTTTAAAATCAATAACGGTTTTCTTATGCATACATAGAGTATAACATAAGAAGATAGCCTCTGGTTCTTTTTCATGATTTAATTCTCTTTCTTAAAATTTTAACCAAAAATGAACTTTTCAGATAGTTTTATATATGTTATAATAATATGAACTAAAAGAAGATTTTAGAGGGAAATATCCCCTACTATTTCATAAGTTTAATTAGAGTGATGACAAAGCGATTTTTGAGAGCTATTCTAGTAATTCATACCCCCATAAGTTGCTTTTTGCTTACCCCAAAAGTTAGCAAAAAGGAAAGCAAAAAAATACCCTTTAGGGTATCAATCAATTTATAAGTTTAATATCCAAGAGAACTCGCCCCTAAATGGTTGTAACGTGGCAACATATTGAGTTATCAATCACTTTACGAGTTCAGCAGGCAAGAAACTAGCACCTTTAGGGGTGCTTTTTTAACAATATATAACAACTAATAATTATTGGAAATACGGTTTATTGAACAAATATGTGTTAAAATAGTTTAGAAAATAATAAAATATAAGGGATTGCCATTATGCAACGAAGGAAAAAATTAACTAATAAGGAATTGATAAATCATTTAGAAGAAGTAGGTGTAACTTTTAATAATATAAGCACTGGGAACGCGATAAATTTTCTAGATCAAAATAACTATTATTATAAAATAACTTCTTTCAGGAAAAATTTTAAAAAGAAGAAAGGTAAGTATTAGAATCTCGATTTTGATAATTTAAAGGATTTAGCTTCACTTGATTTTCAATTAAGAAACATTTTATTAAGTATTTCAATAAATGTTGAACATTTTATCAAAACTGAGTTGACAAGATTAATTAATAATGATGAGTCCGAAGATGGTTATTCCATTATTATTGATTTTGGAAATTCTCAATATAGTTCATATTATGATATTACTAAAAAGAAATTTAAAAAGTCTAGATATCAAGCTGATATGTATAAGAAACGAAAGCATGACTATCCTTATTGGGCTTTGTTTGAACATATGGATTTCGGTTGTCTAATGAAGTTTGTAGAATTCTACTATGAAAAATATAAACCAAAATCATTAAAAAAAGCTTATGAGCTTGGAGAAAATGCAAGACATATTAGGAATGCATGTGCTCATAATAGTGTTTTTATTTTGAATATATTTAACGATGATAATAAGCTTGAAAATGTACATCCAAGTGTTTCATCTTTAGCAAAGAAAGCTGGTGTTCTAAAATATAAGAACTATAAAAAAGTAAATGATATCATTTCTCTTTTTGCATTATCAAAAGCTTATTGTTCTCCTGATGTGAGGCGATACCAAAAAGAAGCACTTGATAAATTTATGTTAAGATGTATAAGAAAATCAGAAGACTATTCAAAAAATGTCATTTTAACAAAAATGTATATTATATTTCAAAAAATAGTTGACAACGTATAGTATATAGTGTAGAATTATTTAAAGTGTTAGACTGATTTAGTTCAGCGCCCTATATAAGTGCGTGCACGAAAAGGGAATTCATATAAAAAAGAGTCGGCTATTTTAGTCGACTCTTTCTATATCATTTCGTACTAAACTAAATAAATTGGCTCTTTGTCTTACAGAATAATTAACTCTTCCATTTTTTTAAGTTGAAGTTCTTTTTCTAAAGGTATGGTTTTATCTATAATGTCAGTTAAATCATATACAAGGTTCGGTGCTATTTCAATAGAATTTATATAGTTATTATCCTTGATATAATAGGCTTTTTAAAGATTTCACTAGTTAATACATTTCATTTCAGGGTACACAAAAGTAAGAAAAAAGGTACACAAAAAAAAGAGTCCCGCAAGCAAGAAAAAAAGCACCTAGAGTGGTGCTATTTTTTTTTATTTTCTGATAAGTGTATTATACCATGTTTTTACTGTATCCAAAATTTCAAAAATGGAATTCTTCTTCTAGTAGGGTTACGATGAGGTAGAGGGCTGATGTTCCTAAATGGTTCGACGTCGAACCATTTGGAAGTTGTTTTGCTGTGCAGTTGTAACTACGCTTGATATTAGCTGTTACTTTTTATTAAGTAATAGTTTTATGGCGCGACATTGCCATTCTGAGACAAAGTAAAGTTTTTAAGTGACTGATTATCCGTAAGCGTTGGTATAATTGAGTTTATAGCAATTTGAAAGAGGGGGGAAATTAGCCTAAGTGCAATATAATATAGCTAGAAATTGTTATAAATGGCGTTATTATGTAGGGCGCTTCTTGTTGTCATTTGTCACTGATAATCAGTGGCTTTTTTTTGCTGTCTAAAACGGGTACGTTTTTCACTCATATTTTTTAAAGAAAGCTGTTATATCAATGATTATAAAGACCATGCCCCCTAGTAAAATCTGAGAAAATTGGATATTTTTGTAAGAGGACACCTTGTAGCGGCTCTCCAGACGGCAATATAGGGGCGGGGGTGTATTTAAAAATAGCCCGAGGAGTATTTATCGGACTATTCTTTGTTTAGGGAGCTCTATGGACGTTATAGGGGTATTTTATAGCAACATTTGTCAACATTCTTACACCGCGCGCCACTATATACTTTTATATTCTAGTATTTTCTAACATTTATGGTTTCCATTCCCATATTTTCCAATAATATAGTGGTGTTTTATACCAACATTTTCCAACAATTAGGGCGTTTTATATCAAGTTTTTTTCATGTTTTTGTCCTTTGTCTAAATTATACAATAGTGACTCTAAGATTTAAGGATAACATCAAAACTCGTGGAGTTTAAAAGAAAATGAAATTGATAAAGATTGGAGGAAAGTTAAATAAAATAGATTTAGGATCTTATATCCTGATGATACGGACAAGAATATGAAAAAACTATTCGTAAATTCAAATGCTAAATGTTATAATCTTTAAATAGAAAGAGGTACATTAATGAGAGGCGGAGCTAGAAAAAACTCTGGGCGCCATAAAGTTAGCCCAGAAATAAAAAAAATAATGAAATCAATTCATATATCTCCTCAATTATTTGAAGATATTCATAATTTAAAAGTAAATGAGTGTAGCAGTTTTTCAAGTAAATGCGAGTACCTATTAACAGAAGGTTATAACAGAGTAATGAAAAAAAGAATCGAAACAGAAGATAAATTAACATTTATTGATTTATTTGCAGGAATAGGAGGCATACGTCAAGGATTTGAAGATAAAAATACTAGATGTGTTTTCTCTTCAGAATGGGATAAATATTCTTCCAAAACTTATGAAGCGAATTATGGCGATACTCCCTATGGAGATATTACACAGATATCTGAGAAGGATATTCCAAAACATGATGTTTTATTGGCAGGATTCCCTTGCCAACCGTTTTCCCATATTGGTAAAAGAGAAGGTTTTGGGCATGAAACGCAAGGAACATTATTTTTTGATGTTTTAAGGATACTTAAGTATCATATGCCCAAAATGTTTTTACTTGAAAATGTCCCCGGTCTTCTAACCATTCAAAAAGGTGAAACATTTAGAATTATTTTGGAAAACCTTGAAAGTTTGGGGTATTCTGTATTTTTTGAAGTATTAGACGCACAAGATTTTGGTTTACCACAAGTTAGGAAGCGAGTGGTAATAGTCGGATTTCATCCTGATTTAAATATTTCTACTTTTGCTTTTCCACAAGGTAATAAAGAACTGAGGGTACCAATATCTTCAATTCTTGAACAGAACCCAAATGGATATAGCATTTCAAAACATCTCCAGGAATCCTATCTCTTTAAGAAAAATGATGGAAAACCACAAATAGTAGATACCAATTCGGATATTCAAGTAAAAACATTAGTTGCTTCATATCATAAGATACAACGACTAACAGGAACTTTTGTAAGAGGTGGAGAGACAGGCTTAAGGCTGTTTTCCGAACTAGAATGTAAAAGATTAATGGGATTTTCAGATGACTTCATAATTCCAGTCAGTAGAACTCAAATGTATCGTCAAATGGGGAACTCAGTGGCTGTTCCAATGATAAGAGAAGTTGCTAAAGCAATGAAAGAAGAATTATCATCTGTACAAAATATAGCTAAAAATAGAGCTTGAGGTGAAAATATGCCTAATAAGGTAAATAAAGGTGAGTGGGCGGAATTATTTGTTTTTTTGAAAGCTTTAGCAGAAGGTAAAATTTATTCGGCTGACGAAAATTTAGAAAAAGTTGAAAAGAGCTTTTATGTAATTTTAAGTGCTATAAAGCAAGAAGGTGCCATAAATAAGGAATATAAGAGAATTGAGTTTACTAATAAAGTCTTGTTATTAGTAAATAACCTAGAATGTATAGAAATTCCATATGAGGAATTTGATTTCTTTTCTCAAATTGTTCTTGAATCTATTAAATCTGGTAAAGGAACTTTTGAAATTCCAGAAATTGAACCATTCTTACAAAAAATAAAGATAACAAAAATAAAAGCAAGTAATGATAGTAAAAAAGATATCATATTTAAAATACATGATGACTTCACTGGTGCTGAGCCTATAATTGGATTCTCAATTAAATCTTATATTGGAAATAAGCCTACACTACTTAACGCAAGCGGTGCGACAAAAGTCCAATATAAGTTATCGAGACCTCTTTCCACATATGAAGTTGAATTTTTACATAATATTAATACTAGAACAAAAATCAAGGATCGTGTCGAATATATCAAAGATAAAGGAGTTCTTTTAGATTTTGATAGTATGATAAATGAAACATTTAATAGAAATTTGCAGATGGTAGATTATAGAATGCCAGAAATTTTAGGTAATTTATTTTTAGAATCTTATTTTGTAGAAGGAAAGTCAATTTCTGACGTAGTAGATAAGTATTGCGATGAATTTTCTGAAGATAAGGAAATAATAATTCATAAAGTTAAAGACCTATTAGTAGCTGTTGCACTTGGGATGGAGCCAAATACAAAATGGACAGGATTGGAAGATGCTAATGGAGGATATATTGTTGTAAAAGATGATGGTGAAGTCCTCTGCTATCATATTTATGATAGAAATAAACTACGGAATTACTTGTTTAGGAATACAAAATTTGATAGTCCATCTAGCAGTCGAACTGGTGCGGGGTTAATAACTGTTCACAATGGAGAGCAAAAATTTTCATTAACAATCCAAATAAGGTTTTAGTTATTTGCAAAAGTTTCAATAAAAGTTCACACTACTCAGAACAACTTGATTAAAACCATATGAAAATTTTGTTCATAAAAAGTTATAAAAACAATGATATTAAAGGTTTTTGAAATAAATCTAAATATAAAATTTTCAAACCAGGTCTTACGATTTGTGGCAAATTTAATTTAATATTTTGCCTTAAATTAGCCACACTTTTTATAGAATTAAGAGGAACAATGAACTTCTTTTCCTTTGTTTTCTAAAATAAAGTAGTTTAGATTAAAATAAAGTAGTTTAGATGAACACTCTTCTGAATTTACTAGTGAAGTACACACTAGTTATACTATATTTAAAGATTTTATTAAGCAAGATAATAGATTATTCCAACATGGAAATTTATATGTAACAACTAGTTTGAGCAAGGTTAAAGAGTTTATTTTGGCAAGACAGAAAGCATCAGAATTATTAACTAGTACGTTTAATTTATATACTGACGTTAAGTCAAGTTTTTAGAGTAACAAACGTAGAATTTTAATCTATTTATTTTAAGCACTTACCTTTTCAAATTGATTAGGTGTAAGATACCCTAAACTTTGATGGATTCGTTTTGAATTATAAAAGGCTTCGATTGTCTAAATTATACAATAGAGACTCTAAGATTTAAGGATAACATCAATTTGTTATCTCTATTGTCGGTTGTTCATACGTTCCGACCATGTAACCAAGGATAGCAGTAGATGTTACATTGGCATAATCCATAGTTTCAAAGTCTCATTTAAAAGTGAAAGCCCTAGCGTGGTCTGAGTGTTTCTTAAGTGTCATGATGTTTCTCCTTTACTTAACTTTAGCCAGTTGTCTTTTTAATTCTAGAAAATCAGCTTTAGAGACGGAGCTTTCATTAGATTTAGAGCAGAGGTCTGTCCATTTATAAATTGTTGCAGGGGCCACGTCGTATTCTTTAGACAGCTGGGTGACGGATTGACCAGCATTATAGAAGGCGATAAGGGTTTCTTTAAATTCTTTTGATATAGCATAATCTAAAACCATGTTAAAAGAAGCTTTAAGTGTCTTGATATAAGAATAAGAATAAGAATAATTTTCTTTATAATATAATTTTTCCAAAATCTCTAAAATAAAAACAGAGTTAACGTCTGATAATAAAGTCTCTTCACTAACTAAACTTCTAATTTTTTCTTTGCGGTATCTCTTAGTGAGGCAGTTTTAGCTTTTACTGTTTCTTCATAAATTGAAAAATACTCATCTTGGACTTCCCAGAAAGTGATTGAAGCTATTTTGTTTTGCTCATCTTCAACTTTTTGTTTTTCTTTTCAAGCTTTGCATCTATTTTATTATACAATAGCCTAGAAGCTTCATTTTGCGCCCTAGAACTATTTTTATCTAGTGTTACTGATACTTTTTTCCTTATCTTGCCTTTTGTATCTGTATAGCGCTCACAATACTTATATTTACCATTTGGTAAATCTTCTACCCACATTTGATTTTTATACCTCATTTCTGATAAAATGGTATAGTAAAAAGCTTGTTAAAAGCCTTTATACTATTTTATAGTTTAAATCCGCCCCTTGTCGTCAAACTTGAGCGGATTTTTTTGTTTATTTAACTACACCATTATTGAATTCTAAAGACATTACCCAGCCGTCAGACATCGTTACACCATCGCCTTTAGCTTGGAAAGTATAAGTTTGACCAGAAGTAAGTTGTTTTGCCATCTCTTTATTCATATTGACTATTGCTTCTGTATCTTCAAATTGGTTATCAGTGAAATTGCCAGCTTCAATTGTTACATCAGATCGGAAGAGCGTCGTGTAGGGAAAGAGTGTAGATCTCGGTGGTCG
>OMGU01002222.1_pt1 | contig 11690 bp, 10 predicted proteins | sample 1646121 | NCBI WGS metagenome assembly OMGU01 (sample SAMN05578581, study PRJEB25193) | human gut metagenome | biome: Human Microbiome; feature: human-associated habitat; material: feces | host: Homo sapiens | place: USA:Birmingham
GGCTACTGTTAAATAATCCATTTGGGTAATTAATACAGATTCCTAAAAAGAAGGCCCGGTCATTGCAACCGGAGTCTTTCTTTTTAGGAACTTTTTTCCACACTCCCAGACAATTACATGATATAATCAACATACAGAAAACCATTACTCAAAACATCTCTATATGAAAGGAAGTCACGTATGAAGAAAAGAAAATCATGTTTTATCTGGCTCTTGTGCATTCTTCTCCTGGTCACAGCCTTACCTTCTGTAAATTTTACAGATGTCCAGGCAGCATCTGTCAGCAGTACTTTCACCGGATGGAAAACCTTCGGTGGAAAAAAATACTATTATAAGAATGGCAAAAAGCTGACAGACCTGCACAAAATCGGCAAGTATTATTACTGTTTTGCAGCAGACGGTACCATGCTTACAGGATGGCACCGTATTCATAATCGTTTCAGATATTTTGGCAAACAGACTGGAAGAATGCGTATCAATCAGACTGTAAATAGACGAAAGATCAACAGTAAAGGTGTCTGGACTCCTGTTATTGTACTGGATCCGGGGCATTCTGCTGTTGTTGCCGGTGGCTATGAACCTCTTGGGCCTGATTCCAGCCAGCTGAAAGAGAAAGATACGTCCGGAACCCAGGGTGTTGCTACAGGTGTGGAGGAATATAAGCTCAACCTGAGCATTGGTCTTCAGCTAAGAACCCTTCTTCAGAAAAGAGGTTTTAAGGTAATAATGACCAGAACCAACAGTAAAGTAGCTCTCAGCTGTATTGACCGTGCAAAAGTGGCAAATAAGGCAAAAGCAGATGCGTATATCCGTATCCATGCCAATGGAAGTGATAATTCCTCTATCAGTGGAGCACTGACTATCTGTACAACCAGAAACAGTCCTTATATTTCATCTATGTACAGAAAAAACAAAGCGCTTTCTGAGGCTGTACTCAATGCATATGTGGCAACTACAGGATGCAGAAAAGAATACATCTGGGAGACAGACTCTATGACCGGAAACAACTGGAGCAAAGTTCCGACAACGATTATCGAAATGGGATATATGAGCAATCCCTCCGAAGACCGCCGTATGCAGCAGAGTTCTTATCAGAAAAAAATGGTACGGGGAATTGCAAATGGAATTGAGAATTACCTGATCAAATAGCCTTGCTTTTGAGTCGCAGACAGTTTATACTGGACTGAATGGGTATAAAAAATAATTTGGAGGATTTTTCAAATGAAAATTGCAGTAACATATGATAATGGAGAGATTTTTCAGCATTTTGGAAAAACAGAGTCTTTTAAAGTTTATGAAGTGGAAGACAACAAAGTAGTTTCCAGTGAAGTAATCGGTTCTAACGGTACAGGACATGGCGCACTTGCAGGTCTGCTTGCTGAGCAGGGTGTAAATGTTCTGATCTGCGGTGGCATCGGCGGTGGTGCTCAGACAGCTCTCACAGAGGCAGGAATCGAATTATGCGCCGGAGCCCAGGGAAATACCGACCAGGCAGTTGAAAATTATTTAAAAGGCGAATTAGTATCTTCCGGAGCTAACTGCGACCATCACCATCATGAAGAAGGTCATTCCTGTGGCAGTCATGAGGAGGGACACTCCTGTGGAGACAGCTGCGGTGGTGGATGCGGTGGATGTGGCGGATCACAGCCTCCGCTTACAGGACGCAATGTAGGAAAAACCTGCCGCACACATTACAGAGGAACTTTCAATGACGGAACACAGTTTGATTCTTCTTACGACCGTGGCGAACCGCTGGAATTCATCTGCGGTGCAGGCCAGATGATCAGAGGGTTTGATGCTGCTGTAGCTGACATGGAAGTTGGTCAGATCATTGATGTTCACCTTATGCCTGAAGAAGCATACGGTATGGCAGATCCAAACGCTATCTTCACTATGGAAATCGCGCAGCTTCCAGGTTCCGAAGACCTGACAGTTGGCCAGCAGGTATACCTGTCAAACCAGTTCGGTCAGCCATTCCCTGTTAAAGTAACAGCTAAAGATGAGAAAAATATCACATTTGATGCAAACCACGAAATGGCTGGAAAAGAACTTAACTTCAAGATTGAATTAGTAGAAGTGAAATAAGACAAATACTCAGGGCAGTCTCCTGGCAAAAATTTTGCCGATGAGACTGCCCTGTTTTATACTTTATTTACCAAAGTGATAGTGCTTTTTGTAGTTTTATAATTTACGAGTAAAAATTTACTGTTTTTGTGGGCTTACTGTATATTCGCTTACCGTTTACTGTCTTAAAAGCTTTTACATAATAGTTATAAACCCAGTACATGCCTGTCTGGGAATCATAAGCTTTTGTGTCTTTCCAGGTTGAGACAGAGGACTTCACTGTTTTGGCAGCGGAACCATTGCGGTAAATCACATATCCGGAAGCACCGGCTACTTTTGTCCAGGAAACCTCTGTACCACCGTTACTCATTTTACATGAAACCTTAGATGGAGCCGGGACAGCAGCTTTTCTTGATTTCACCGCTGAAAATTTAGAATATTTGTTTTTTCCACTTGCATTGGTTCCATAAGCACGGACTTTAAATGAATAGGTTACTCCCGGTACTACAGCTGCATCGAAACTGACAGCTCCTGTTTTCAGAGTTTTTATCCGCTTATAAGAAGACTGGGAATCTGTCCTGCAGTAAATCTGGTATCCTTTGGCACTCGAAACCTTTTTCCAGGTTAAATGTATTTGATCTGCAGATTTCTGGGAAAGTTTCAGCACAGGTTTTGTCAGTGGTGTGTTGTTCTCAGATACCTTTACCGTCACCTGACACTGGGCCTGAAAATCTCCGGCAGAAGCAGTGATTACTGCCTGGCCATAACCATTTCCCTGAACGGTTCCATCCTCTGAGACAGACGCAACCCCAGGATTACTGCTTGTCCAGACCACATCTTTTACATCATCAGAGTTAGATGGTGTAAAGGAAGGTGTGAGTTTTTGTGTATTTCCTTCGTCAATTGTCAGATTTGTCTGGTTCAGAGCAATTCCATTAAGTGGAGTTGTCACTACGGGGATTTCATACAGGTATGTGCGGGAACTGTCATAGTTGCCGTTATCATAATTTCCGGATACCCATACAATATTACGTCCCCATAAGATCGGCTGGGAATCCGTCTGGATCGTTACATTCTTGTATAACTTGGATAATATTACGTTCCCGGAAGCATCCATAAGGAGATAATGCAGAATACTCTGGTCTGAGGTTTCCTCTGAGAAAAGGACTGCGTACTGATTATTTCCTACAGGGATGAGCTTTGGTTCTGTCAGAGTTATTTCTGCTCCTGATGGTGAATACTGAGTGAGCCAGATAAATCTGGAAGTCATACTGTTCTTATCTGTAATTATCATAAAGATATTTTTGTTAAGATTTTCATATCCGGTCTGTCCATTCACAGCCAAACCATGGGGAACAGACTTGCCTACTGTGATCAGATTATTTCCTGCCAGAGAAAATCCGGTTACCTCGCATCCGGTATAATTATCACCTGTAGCTCCCATAAAAGGAAAGATATTTACCGCACGATCCTGAGCGATATATCCGCCGGAATATGCGGAGAAGGAGGACAGGATCAGACCTCTGTAATAAGCATCCCCATGATCCAGAAAATACACATGAGAGCCGTCATTTACAACAAACTGATTAAAGGAATGGCTACAATAAGGCATATCTGAATTAATAAGCGTCATATCCTGCGTGTTAATGACAAAAGTGATATTACTCTGATGATGTATCCCTTCCATCCCATACATTTCCCGTCCTGTGTGTACGATCAGGGTAGAACCGATCTGGGTCATGCGCAGGGAAGCAGCATCAAAAGGAATGTAGATTCCTTCAAACATATTTGTGTATCCGCCGCCAATGTCCGTTGCACCAAGCAGTTTCCAGGCACGGCTATATTTGAGAATCCGGACAGCCGTTATGCTGTTGTCTTCGTTCAGATTTTTCTGTCCTGCTGCAATATAAAAATTCCCATCGGGTGCAGCATAGAATCCTCCCCACAATGGAAGCGGAAGCTTTACTGTTGTTACATTGGTAACATTAAGATTGGAATTGCAGGTGGCATCGTATAAAGTCTGATCTTTCCAGGCAACAATGTGAAGATTTCCTGTCTCATCTGTATAATAAGAAGTATATTCAGGATTTGCCCAGTTCCAGCTGTAAGATCCGCTGTTGATTCCCATACCCTGAAGCTGGGAAAGAGCCTTTCTCCGGCCAAAGGAAGATTTTGAGGAATATGTGGAAGTACCAGCTGTTATTCCCTGACCTGCATTTGCAACCAACGTGTCCCCCTCCTGAACAGAAGGCATTTCCTTTTCATCCGAAAAGAAATCATCATCTGTCTGTTCCGAAGTAAACTCATCTTCAGTGTCATTGAACTCTCCATTGTTATCAAGCTCCTCAGGAACAGAAATTACATCTTCGTTTGCCACATTATCCGGGTCAGTAAAAATATCTGTACCATATGCAGGAGCAACATTCATTAGAGCCATAGAAGAAGCCAGTAATAAAGCTAACAATTTCTTTTTCATCTTTCAAATCCTCCTTGGAAATAATGGTGGTTTTGTGTTGGAGTTGCATTGTACCAAATCAGTGGTCTGGTACATCGAAAGAATTATTCTTATATAATCAATATAGCACACAACTTCTGCAACGTCTATGACAGATTATGTTGATTTAATGCGTGAAATTGCCAGCCAGAAACTGCTCAGCGGATATAAAGAAAGATTAGTGTTTTACCTCGGGAGACCCTACTCATCCTGCTATTATCCAATCCTGTTACTGGATAATCATGCAGCCTAAGGGGGGATTTTCTCCCCTACCCAGTTACATATATCAGTTCATTATAAAATGCTTAAATTTTTGTCTTGACAACTGAACCACTATAGCTGTCAACTATATAAAAAAATACTGGTAAACAAAAAAACATCAGCAGGAGTTTTTGATCCATCTGATCAGGGGCTCTTTATTTATATTGGGATAAAATATAATATACTACTATATCTAATATACTTGTTTTACCACTTCCATTTTTGTCGGTAAAAATCAAACGCTTTGTGTCGAAATCTTTATACTGACATAGATGTTAGAACAATGTTATAATAAAATCAGCTGAAAAGTAAATTTAAGGAGGGTATAAAGTGAAAAGTCATGTTAATATTATGGACTCTGATATAGCATATGAGAATGTAATTGTTTATCATGGTTCTGATCATATTTTAAAAGAACCAATTTATCAGGGTGGAAAAACAGATAATGATTATGGAAATGGATTTTATACCACTGAATATAAAGACCGTGCAAAAAGCTGGGCTGTTTTAAATGGTGATCCGGAACACTCTTTTGTTAACCGGTATATTTTGAATACTTCTGGTCTGAAAATAATGGATCTGAACGATTATGGTATCTTAGCCTGGATCGCAGAGGTCATTGCCAACAGGGGAACAAGCCTGGAGAGTGCTGAAATCACAGGTTCGCGGATTGTAGAAATGTACCGTATTTCTACAGCAGATTTTGATATTATCAAAGGCTATCGCGCAGATGACAGTTATACACAGGTCATAGAAGCTTTTTTGCTAAATCAGATCAATATTGAAGAAATAAAGAAACTTTTCTATAAAGGTTCTCTTGGTAATCAGATATTTTTGAAATCACAAAAAGCATTTAAACAGATTGAATGGAAAGATGCATGGCAGGTATACAAAGACGAATCAGATGTAACAGCTGATTTTCACGCTCGCAGAGAAGTAAATCAATTTCTTTCTGCAAGAAACCGTGCAATTTTGCTGGAAGGATTCGAAGTTCCGGGAATTACGGTGAGAACTGCTATGGGAAAATTTTTAATCTATCATCAGGAGGGCGATTTTTATGAATAATCCGGCATATGATTCAGGTTACCTGAACAGTGCAAAACTATCTGGAAGATATTTATTTAAATTGATAGCTCGAAACTGTTCTGACTGTTTTGGCATAATCTATAAATATATGAAAAGTGATTATCGTAGATATATGGATATGGGGAATCCCCTGTATTTATGTAAAACTCCGAAACAGATTATGGGAAATATGGGAATTACTGTAGATTTAAATGCAGAAATAAGTAATACTTATGATGAATTTATTCTGGAATGGATGTCTGACTGTTATATTACTCTGCAATGGAAGTACCGGCTCTGGTCTTCTGAAATAATTGACATTGTAAAACCGGAAAAATTATATAAGCAGTATTATCCACTGCACGAAACATCTCTTACCAATGCGGTTACAAAAATATATGAGATTTATCATTTGAAAGACTTATATATGCATCATAGTGAACTACTCGGCAACTGAGTTACCAGAGCATCTGAAATGCTGTTTTTAATCCATCAAAATCCATATAATTTTCTGGCATAAATCCCTGACTTCTTTTTCCGTAAAGCCAACATATTCTGCCAGAAGCCCCGGTTCCAGCATTGAAAATTCACGAAAGTCTGTCAATGCAGACAGTGTTCCATATTTTTTTATTGGCAGGATTCCTGTCATATAAGCACCTGCCAGGAACTGAGATATCTGTACCCCTTTAAACAGTGCACGAAGTAACCGGATATACGATTTCTGCAATGCCTCATCTGCAGAAGCTTCGCGTAACAGAGAATGTAAATGGGAAAAACATATATAGTGATAAGAGCGCAGCCAGAAAGATAACCTTAAAATCTCCTACTGTAAAAGGTGATTATAGTTATGGCAGTGTGTATGGTCCATATCTGGATACTGCCCATCTGGCGCAGGTAAGAAGTGTTGTACAGAGCTTTAAACTGAATTATATCCGCAAAGGAATGTCAGATTATGATAAAGTCCTGACTGCTTTTAATTATCTCCGCAGCAATTGTAGATATGCATACAGGGGATGGCAGTATAATTATGCAAATACAGCCTGGGGTGCACTGGTATATGGAGAAGCACAGTGTTCCGGATATGCAAGAGGCATGAAAGCACTCTGTGATGCGATCGGGGTAGACTGCCGTTACGTTCATGCAAATGCCAAAGCCAGTAACCCAAGCCACCAGTGGAATCAGGTAAAGGTTGGTGGTAAATGGTACATCCTGGATGCTCAGTCAAACGGCTTTCTTCTCGGAACAAATACCTGGATAAAACAGGCCGGGATGTCCTGGGATACAAAAGGACTACCAACCTGTAGTAAAACAGATTATAAGAGATAAAGACTTTCTTTTCGTCTTCGGATGTTATGTTATTTATATAAAAAAATCCAGAATATAAGCCCAGAATCGTTGAATTTTCAGCATTCTGGGCTTATTTTAAGTACCAAATTTTTCTATTGTCTTATTATGTATAGCTGCCATAGGAGACGTATTCTAAGCAGTAAGGTTTGTTCCGATAGATGCTGCAATCTCTTTTAACTTATCGGCAGAAAAACCAGTATATTTTTCAATCTTATCGAGAGATTCTTTATCTTTGATCATCATTTTTGCAAGAGATAGATTTTTCTTTTCTACACCTTGCTCAATGCCTTGTTCAACAAGTGCTTTTCCCAGATTACACATATCCTGCACCTCACTTTCAAATTCTTCTGTCATGGCGATGCCAAAATCTTTCTGAAGACGTTTTTTCTTTGTCTCAGAGGATGTAGAAAGAGAGAAGAGTGTATTCAGCAGATCAAGGATCTCCAGATCACTCTCTTTATCTGCATCACCTAAATTTACGATAACAACTTCCATAAGGTCATAACTGCCAAGAGTTTCATAAGGCTTTCCCAATACTGTATCCTGTACTGTATGGTATCTGAAGATTCCATTTCTACGTTTTTTCGCCGGATCCGGGCAGATCCAAATACTGTAGACTTTCTGAAGCTTTTCATAATGTTCACCAGTAAAAATAGTTCCATACTGCTCGGAAATCATTCTTGCACAATAATAAAATCCTCTTGTAACTAATGGATACCCCGGTGTGTCATTTAACTGGATTTCCAAATTGATGATCAGCTGTACGGGTTCTTCGGTGTTCGGAATATATGCCTTAAAACGAATATCATAATACACAGTCTGGTCTTTGATAGCATTTGCTTCGGAATTAAGGCAGTCTATTTGTTCGTTTCCATCCAGTAATTTACTGCGGTCAGGATGGTCCTGATGTACTGCCCGACTGGAAATTTCGATATTTTCTTTCAGGCAGTTATCACAGATAAAATTGACACTATATTGGGAAAATTCTTTTGTACAGGATTTGAGGATCCAGGCAATGACTGCCTTATAGGTTAATAGTTTCTTGGCACATTCATCATATCTTGCACGATCTGCGGCAAAGTCTATCATTTGTGCCAGATTCGTTTGACGTATTATGGATGTCACCTCCTGTCACATATTTTGTACTTATATTTTATCAGAGCAGATATTTATTTACCAGAAAAATTTTTCGACAATCGCAGGATAAGTTTTGACAAAGAAAGACCCCAGTCAAAATGACTGGGGTTTTCTTTTTAGGAATCTGTATTATTTACCCAAATGGATTATTTAACAGTAGCTGTTTTCAGGTTGGACCATGGGCTGAAGACTTTCTTTCCGTTCTCGTCACGTTTCCAAGCGTGGCAGTATGCGTAGTAGGTTCCCTGCTGTACATATTTGAATGTAGTAGAAGTCTGAACCTGATTCTTGTTTACAGATGTGTAATCTTTGTTTGTAATGCAGTCACGATCTGTAGAGATTACATAGTCATAACCTGCAGCACCATCTGTATCACCGGAAAGGATTACAGTTGCTTTATTACCAACAACTTTAACATTGCTGATCATAGGTGTTCCTGGTTTTTCATTAGCTTCAGAACCAGCTAATGTAACTGTCTTAGAACCGATGTAGTATTTACTATCTTTTGCCGGAGTAACTGTTACTGTTCCGTCAGCATTTTCTGTAACAACATATTTTTCTGTTGGAACTTTAACATTTCCGTTCATTACAACAACAGATACAGAACCTTTAGAATTCTTAGCGGCTGTAATATCACAGTCAGCAAGATCTTTTTTATCAATTCCCCAGTTAACAGAAGATGTTGTTCCTGTATATCCATTGATACCTTCAACACTTACTGTATATTTCTTTGTTGTAGGCTCTGTATAAGCACCCACACCAACTAATTTGTAGTCCTTACCTTCTTCTAATGTAAGAGCATCTCTACCATATGATACTTTAACAACTGGTTTTACTGCCATTCCTTCAGCATAAGTACCATTAGAAACAGTTACGTTCTGATCTGACAGCTGAACTGGAGTAATTGTAAATTTCTTATAAGTAATAGCGTTTACTTTCTGACCATTTTCATCTTCGAAAACCTGATTTGTTGTATCGTTGTTGCCAGCATAGTTGCCTTTACCAACTACAGCGATATATGCTTCATGGCTGGCATTACCTGTTACATTGTGGAAGTATTTAATTTCAAAATCTTTTCCTTCTTCTAATTTAACAGTTTTATGTGTAATCGGATCAGTATAAGAATAGTTGAATGTTGCGCTTGCAAAAGTATGAGCTTTTCCATCATAGATAAATGACTGATTAGCTACATTAACTTCTTTTCCATTTGCATCCTTTGAATCTGGATAACTAATTGTAAATTGACCAAGATCAATATTTACAGTACCTAATTTAGCTGTAATCTGTGTATTGTTATTGGAATCTTTTACTGTAGGACGAATCTGATGTCCGGTATAGCTTTGATCATTTACATTTACAGTTAAAGAAGACATATCAGCTGGTGTAATCGTAAATGTAGTTGTTGTAGTAGATGTATTGTCATCATCACCTTTTCCAACAATTGTTACAGTTGCAGTACCTACATTTGTACCGTTTGCAATAGACTTAATTTCGTAATCTACATCTTTTTCGAGCTCTTTTGTTCCATCCTTTACAATCAGTTCTGGAATAATTGCTTCTCCTGTGTAAGTATAAGATGCTTTTTCTGTAGAAACAGTCCAAGCACTTGCCTGTGGTTTGCTGATTTTAGAATAACGGTATACAGCTGCAGGCTGTGTAGTAATATTATTTCCGCTTGCATCAACACCCCAGAAATTTTTATTTGTAATTGTAATCTTAGTGCATTATTTACGTATAATATTTATTATTTCACAATTATACAATTACGTTGGCTTTTGATCGGCGGAATTATATTTGATGATTATATAAATCGTTGTATTCTATATGAAACGAAAAAAGAAATCGTTGCATTTCGATTGGAACGATTTTATACTATATATTACAAATCAATATTGGGTTTCAAAGGATTGAAAATGTGGAGGAAAATGTATCATGAGGGAAAGCAGAACATTGGAATATAAGGAAAATCTGTCATCTAACACGTTTCTGAAAACGATCAGTGCCTATGCTAATTATGGCGAAGGAAAGATTATATTTGGAATCAATGATCAGGGGAACGTCATCGGCATAACAGATCCAGTGAACGGATGTCTGAATCTGGAGAATAAGATCAATGACAGTCTCAGTCCTGTGCCGGAGTTCCGTCTGGAGATACAGGAAAATACGATCGTGCTCACTGTTTATGAAGGCAGGTATAAGCCTTATCTCTATAAAGGTAAAGCTTATAAAAGAAATGATTCTTCTACAGTTGAAGTGGATCGTCTGGAATATAACCGGTTGATCCTGGAGGGCTGTAATCAGACTTTTGAGGAGATCACTTCATTCAATCAGCAGCTTACTTTTGCTAAATTGGAAACAGAATTTATCCGGGTGATGGGCATTGAGAAGATCAATAAAGATATTTTAAAAACTCTTGAACTGTATTCTGATCAGAGTGGGTTCAATAATGCAGCTGCACTTCTTGCTGATGATAATCAGTTTACGGGAATAGATATCATACGTTTTGGTGATACCATAGATGAGATCATGGACAGGGAATCACTAGAAAATATTTCCATACTTTCTCAGTTGGAAAAAACACTTCAGATGTTCCGAAAGTATTATCAGTATGAAAAAATAGAGGGAGCCGAAAGGAAATGTATTGACAAAATCCCGGAAAAAGCCTTCAGGGAAGCAATAGCCAATGCTCTGATCCATCGAATGTGGGATATCCCGGCATCTATAAAAGTCAGTATGTATGCGGACAGGATTGAGATCAGTTCTCCGGGAGGGCTTCCTGCCGGAATCAGCGAAGAGGAATACCTGAATGGTCAGATATCCATACTCAGAAATCCTATTATCGGAAATGTGTTCTTCCGGCTGAAATATATTGAGAAATTTGGAACCGGAATCATGAGGATCAATCATGCTTACAGGAACGCACTGATAAAACCATCGTATCAGTGTTTTTCTAATTCTATCAAAGTAATTCTTCCTGTTATAAGGGAAAACTATGACCTGAGCGAAGCCGAACAGATACTGGTCAGCATCCTTAAGGGAAAAGAAAAAATGTCAAGATCAGAAATTGAGAAAGCAGCAGAAATGGAAAAGAGTAAAGCAGTACGTACTCTGAACAGCCTGATTGAAAAGAAAATCCTGAAAAAAACAGGTGCAGGCAGGGGAGTCAGATACACCTTGAAATAGCAGAAAGCAATATAAGGATAAGATTCTGTTAGAATATATGGTATAGGTTTATTAAAAAGAAAGACTCCGATCGCAATGACCGGAGCCTTCTTTTTAGGAATCTGTATTAATTACCCAAATGGATTATTTAACAGTAGCC
>OMGU01002234.1_pt1 | contig 11629 bp, 10 predicted proteins | sample 1646121 | NCBI WGS metagenome assembly OMGU01 (sample SAMN05578581, study PRJEB25193) | human gut metagenome | biome: Human Microbiome; feature: human-associated habitat; material: feces | host: Homo sapiens | place: USA:Birmingham
AACCTGTGAGATTTTGCTGTTGAATGATGCAAGCTGTGCATCGTTCAACAGCCAAATCTCACAGGTTTTCAAAGTTCCTCGCAAGCAAGACTAGTATATTGCATTAGCTGACCGCTGGGTACCGGATTACCCTGTTGACGCAAAGCTGGCTGATACTCTGGAGCGCTGCGCAAAGTTTTGACCCGGAGCATTATAAGACAGCCTCGGAAGAAATGCAGAGTATGATGAACAGTCCCCTGCCGGACAGCGCCAACACTTCCCTGCCAATTACGTCTGGCTGCCCATCACGTTTGTGGACGGCAAACCAAAGATTTGCTGGCTCGATAGCTAGGAAGTGAGTAATTTCAATTGAACAACGCCTATCATCGATTTCTATGATAGACTTAGTGATGAGCTTTCTGAAATCATTTTAGATTATCTCCATTTTGACCACTACTGTGCAGAGGAACTGCAAAACACCGAAAAAGCCTGTTGTGACAAGGCTTAATAGTGATAAGGTACTATTTAGCTTTGCGAGGGGCAGAGAACGGTGTGACCGTAATGGTCACGCCGTTTTTCTGCGTCCAAGGGTAGATTTCGCAACAACAGGCTCGGAAATCACAGGAATCTCTACGTCATCCACGAAGTTGAAATAGATTTTCACCTTCTGTACCCGCTTGCCGCTGGATTTGTCCGGCGCAAACACCTCAATCTTCTTGATATATTCATTGACTATCGTAGGTGTCAATTCCGGCACATCCACATACTTCTGGGTTAGAGCGACAAAGGCCTCTACATCTGCACTCATGGTTTCCTGTGTTTCCAGCCATTCTTCCGTCACTTCAATTTCGAGTTTTAACCGCTCCTGTTCTGCCTCGTAATCGGCGGTCATTTTCTTGTACCGCTCTTTGCTCAGATCGCCCAGGACAAAATCCTCATAAAGTCGGGACAGAAGAACATCCAGGTCAGCCAGCCGTTTCTTCGCCTGCTCCACTCGCTTTCGATCTTCACGGATGTTGCGTTCCTGATCGGAGCGGCGGCATTGCAGCCATTCCTCTTGAAAAACCTCCACGTCCTGCCGAATATAGGCATTGACCGCACGGATGCGCTCCAACACCAGTTCCCGCAGTACATCTTCCCGGATATAGTGGGCAGAACAGGTGCCTCGACCGCTTTTGTAGCTGGAGCATACATAGTGGTCTTGCTTACCGTCAAAGCTTTTGCAGGTAGCAAAGTGCAGCTTATTCCCACAATCGGGACAGAACAGAAGCCCGGAGAACAATCCCTGCCGTTCCGCTTTTGTGGGACGGCGTTTGTTTTTTCGCAACTCCTGCACCCTGTCCCACTGAGCCTGAGAAACGATTGCTTCCTGCGTATCAGGGAAGATACACATATCTTCGATGGCATTGGGAATCCGCTTCTTCAGCTTATAGGACTTGGAATAGGTCTTGAAATTGCAGGTACAGCCGGTGTACTCCATCCGTTCCAGAATACCCACAACCGATTGACCAATCCAATGGTAAGGGCGCTCCGGCATTTTCTTACGCTTTTTCGGGTCAGGATGATTTTCCGACTGTTTGGCATACAGCGCCTTGGTAGTCAACACCTTATCCTTCTCCAGTATACGGGCAATCTGTTCCGGCCCCTTGCCGTCAATAGCCAAGTCAAAGATGCGCTTGACTACTGGGGCGGCATCCTCGTCAATGATCCAATGGTCTTTATCGGTAGGGTCAGTGCGATAACCATAGGGCGGTTTTCCCAGATGCTTTCCGCTGGTGCCTTTCTGCCGGAATACGACTCGGACTTTTTTGCTGGTGTCCCGTGGATACCACTCGTTGAACAAATTACGGATAGCGGCAAAACCATCGCTGTCGCCCCGTTCACTGTCCACACCATCATTGACGGCGATAAAGCGCACATCATAGCTGGGGAAAATGATGTCCGTGTATTGCCCAACGGTCAGGTAATCTCGGCCAAATCTACTAAGATCCTTGACCAGCCAGCAACCGACAAGCCCCTGCTTAACCAGTGCAAAGCCTTCCTGCACGCCGGGGCGGTCAAAATTGGTTCCCGTATATCCGTCATCCACCAGAATTTTCAGGTTGGTGTAGCCATGCTCGGCTGCGTACCGGGTTAAAAACTCTTTTTGATTCTGTATCGAATTTGATTCTCCATCCAGCGCATCCTCATTGCTGAGGCGGCAGTACAGGATGGTGATTTTCTGCTGATCCAACATAGCGTCCTCCTTTACGGTTGGGTCAGCTGACAGAATTGGTGTGCATGGTGATATTGTAGCATGAATTTGAGTCTGTGTCATGAACAAAGCGCCTCCTTATCCGAGAAAATGAGCCGTTTTACCTTGTGGGTAAGCGGCTCATTCCCGTCACATACAGTCTCCAGCAGATACCAGGTATTTCCGATTTTTCGTTCTACCGTACCTGTAAAAGGATTCATTAGGTTTTCCCAGCGTTTCCGGCATTCTTCCAGAAAATCAATCGGCGGCTCAAAAATCGGGTCAAAGCAGGATTCAATATCGATTTCAGCACAAGCGTTAATCAGCTTTTCCGAAGGAGAATCATCGAGCACCAGCTTATTGAGTTTTGTTGTCAGATTGGTCATAAGCAAAAATTCCTTTCTGTTAAAGTTCCATATCTTGCGATTTGCGGCGAGAAGGTTGATCGTGCTGCCTTGTTTGTCGGGTTCGGGTCAAAATGGCATCAAGAAAAGCCCGCACCTTTTCGGGTGCGAGCTTGACAGCGTCCAGATATGGCTGGACTTCCTTTTTCAGTTCTTGGTACTTGTCATAAATCTTTTCATATCGCTGTTTCCAGACAGCGGCACTCTTTTGTTCGCTTTGCAGTTTTTCTTTTAAGCGGCTGTTTTCCGCCTTGGCAAGAATCCCATTGACCGCATAATCCTTGAGTGTGCTGCACTCGGATGGGGTCAGAGTGATATTGCCGGTGATCGTCTTTTTCCCCATAGAGCGGATTTCCTGTACGGTCAGGGCGGCAGTGCGCTGTTCTTTGGCCTGCTTTTGCAGGGATTGTAGCTCCTTCTGCTTTTTCTCAACGGCAGCCTGTGCGGTGCCCAGCGCCTGTTCTGTCTGAGCGATTTGGGCGGTCACATCTTCCAGCCGCTGCTGCTCCTGTGCCACCTTGAACTGGGTCACAGTCAGATGTTCTTCAGTGCTGCCACGCTCTCCACGCTCCACATCGGTATATCCGGCAGCTTTCATATAGTTGAAGAAATCGTCTTGCAGGACACTGTACGATGTTCGCAGGACTTTCTTGCCCTTGGCGGTCAGAAGCGGATTGCCCTGCTCATCCAGAACTACCTTGGATTCCCACTTTTTGCTCCGGCTGACCTGCATGATCGTTTCCTTGACTGTACCCACAAGGGACTTATCCTTGCACCGCTTCGACCAGAGAATCTGTTTCTCCACCACCGGGACATACACCACATGAAGGTGGTAGTGGTACACATCCTGCCCCAGAGCTTCCGACATAGCCCGGTTGCGTTCATCGGCGTGCATGACGGCAGAGAGGATGTACTGCTCACCGCCCACGATCTCCACGGCTGCTTTGTATGCGTCGGTGTAGAACTGCTTGGCATATTCGTAGCCGCCGTGATTGTGGAAGTAAGCGGAGTTCACATCAAAAATCAGCTCCCCATATTTCACCGCATCGGCTTTCAGGCCACGGGTGGAGATGACGCCATCGGCAATCATTTGATCGAACATAGCGGCATAGCTGTCGGTGGGAGCTTTGAAGTGGATATTCCGGTAGGTCTGGGTGGTATCAATATCCTGGTTGGAGTAGCTGTCCTTTTCTCGTTCGTTATGCTCCTGCACCTTCGCCACATCATCGAGGGTGGGCAAGTCCTGGTTACGGGCAAAGGTGCGGTCGATTCCGTCGTTTCTGGCCATACAAATCAGCTCCTTTCCATTGTGCGGCAGACGGCTGGGGGACGGGGATGCACTTCCTGCGGGAAGTGTAATAACCCACTATGACACTTTCATCCCGAAGGGCTGCAAAGTGTCGTGGGCTCTCCGAGGGGGAATGCGGCATCTGCGGATGCCTTGACGCCTTTAGAGACTTGTGTGTGGCACCCAAATCCTCAAAAGGCGGTGTGACCGACAGCATCTCCGCAATCTCGATTGCTTCATTTCTGCCGCTCACAGGCAGAGCAGATTTTGCAAATCCACTCTGCCATCCATCTCCAAATCTGCGGATTTTTCGATGGGGACGGGAGATGCGGTGGGCAAGAACGACAGGCATCATTCGTCCCTCCGCTTTTGCCATACGAGATCATAACCAAGGGCGTCGGCAAGCTGTACCGCCTCCACATACCGCAGAGACTCCCGCTGGAGCTTGTTGGACAGGTTGGAAACGCTGTCGCTCCAGCCGTAATCCTCAGAAAGCAGGTCAACGACTTCCTGCATCGTGTAGCCGGAACGCACGATGTACGACTTAATTTCATTTCTTAAATTGGATTTCATAGAAAATACCTCATTCTTTCGTAAAGTTAGTTTGCCGTGGAGCACACACGCTGCACGGTACAGTTAATCTTAATTACTTCTCAGAAATCGTTCAGAACTGCATTTGTGAAGAACTGTCCGCAACAGCACCCCATCGACTTTGCCATTAGGTGGGCTTGCAAGCGAAACCGTGAAAATAGTCACCTTACCGTATACCAGCGTCACTGTTTCGCAAATCACCGAATGATGATTTGCATTCTGTTTACAGTAGTGTTTTTCACTGTTTGCACAACCATTGATCGGGAAGTGCGGATTTTAGAGCGTCCTCTGAGCCGAACAATAAAAAATGAGCTTCAATTTTTTGCGTTCGTGCGTTCCTTCGTTCCACAGGCTGCACCTGATCAGGAACGCATGAACGCACGAACAGAAGGTTTTGAAGTTTCATTACAACTCCATAGGCAAGAGCAGAACATAAATGCCCATATACCCCCGGCACCGCTTTCCGCCGCCGATGTGCAGATTGCTGACCGGTTCCAAATGGTAGCGTTCTGCGTTCTGGCTGAGCTGGTTTGCGAAACTCTTTGGAGACAGCGGGTTTTCTGCATTGTCCTCACACCACCGCTTATAGGCTGCATACAGATTTTTGGTGCTGGCTTCATAATCGGCCTTGAATGACACATAACCCTCAGAATCGAGAAAGTCCAGAATGTTATTAGCATCCCGAACAGCGGAAGTGATATTGTCCTTGGCTCTCTGACTGATGGTGAAGTGGTAGTGATTGACGATCAGCCGCCGCAATCCCTCCAGCATCCAGAGAAAAATCCCCTCTTTTTCGGCAATCAGTTTCTCGGCAAGAAACGGATCATCGAACCGATCCGTAGGCTTATCTTTGGTGGTCAGAATGATCTGGCGGCGAAAGAAACCGTCGCTACGGTCATGAAGTGCAGTCAATGCCCCGTTGCCGAAGCAGAGGAAACGCACATACAGCTGCCCCTGGTAGCTCTGTTCCTTCTTCCGTTCCAAATCCATCCGCAGTTCTGCTGTCACAATGGATTTTACATAGTTGGTTTTGGTCAAGGCGTTCATGTCCAGATCATCGTCCACCATCAGCAGCTTACCCTCCAAATCGGCTCTGGCGAAACGGTTGTTTTCTACCTTTTGGATGGAAGTGGTGTTCATGTTTAGCCCGAAAATGGCGTTCATCACCACACCAATCCGGCTTTTGCCCTCGCCGCCCTTGCCGATCAGCATGAGCATTTTCTGTCCTTTGGTGGATGGAATCAGGCAGTAGCCCAGATACTCCTGCAAGGCAGGAATATCCTCCGGCCCCAGCAGTTCCGAAAGGAAGCGCAGCCAGTGTTCCGGTGCCGGAGCATCAGCCCGATAGGATACTGACAGACGGTTGCTGCAATACTCTTTTTCCTTCGTAAACGTGCCATCCAGAAAACAAGTGCCGTTCGCCACATGGATGCGGTCACATTGCAGGGGCAAAGGGTCTGCATATGCCGCCAGCTTCAACGTCTTGAGCACCTGCTCCACCGTCTGTGCGACCTTGGCATGAAGCCAGGGCGAGATTTCCTCATAAATCGTTCGCTTTAATTTGCTTTCATCCGGCAACGGTCCCTCCACAGTATAAAAGCGGTCGTTGATACAGCGCATTGGATGCCGGGACAGGAAATCCCGGCAATATTCCGGCTCGATGATTTTCCCTTTCTCATCAATCCAAACAGGGCTGTTCATGGTATTGCTCCTTTCTCAGGCGGGCCTGTAATTTGCGGATGTATCCGTCTGCCGTTAGTTCGCTTACGACTTCGCCTCGTTCATAGGAATCGCCTTGCAGCAGGATGTCCAGCTGATACTCTGCCCATGGCAGACGGTGGCAGGCTTCCACAAAACGCTCATCTAACACAGCTTCCGGCGCTTGCAGCGCATACCGTTTTTTCCAATCCTGGAGCAGCCGCCGATACTGGTTCAAAACAGAAAAGCACAGCTGCTCGTTCTCACGAAGCTGCTGTGCTCTGGTTTTGTGTTTATTTTTCCGGCGAATGGCTTCCGGCAAGGGCTTGTCCGGCGCAAGGTGAAAGTCCGACGCCAGTTTTCGGGCCGCATCATACAGCCGAAGGTCAAACAGTTTGGCGGTCAGGTCGATCACATCCCCATGCTCTCCACAGGCAAAACAGTGGTAGTGGTCATCCGATACATATAGGCTCGGATGACGGTCATTGTGGAACGGACACAGCGCCATGCCATGGTCGTTGACGTCGATTCCATATACCTGCGCTGCTTCCCGTGTGTTGATACTGGCTTTCACCGCTTCAAACAGATTCATACCGATTCCCTCCATTTCCTTTTTGATGGGGCAGTTTTCTCACCCCTCTGTATAGGTTATGGGGAAAATCGAAAAAAACAGGCTAATGGCATGACAAGCTGTTTTCAAAAAACATGACAAGGCCTTTGTTGTGTGCTATTATAAAAATAAAAAAACATGACAGGAGGGGAAGATGGATCAGATCATCAACCATGCGGTTTTGTCGCTGGATTTCTGGCAGGACACCGTGACCTATGAGGGGAGTACCATGCCCGCAGGAACCATTGGCTGCGAGGTGTTGAACATCCCGGACAGCACCATTGAAAATCTGGATACTCCCTGCAATGTGCTGAACCAGCTGATTCAGGGTATGAACACCGGTTCCGTGGATATGGAGCTGCTGCCGCAGGTACAGCAAGCAGCTGGCGAGATCATCTCCTTTTTGCAGGTCACACCGCCCTTCTCTCGCCTGAATCGAAGCTATTTTGAGCAAAAACTTGCAGCCATCCTTTCCGAAGAATATATGGAGGACGCCAAAACCTATTTGCAGCTCACACAACAGGAGCAGCTGATTTGTGCTTTGACTGGTCAGCACAGCAAGGCAACAATGCTCGTCCGAATAGCGCAGGTGCTGGGGCATTTGAGTTATTCTCTGGGGCAATACAAGGAGGCCCTGACGAAATTTGCAGAGCGGTTGAATGAGCCGGGATATGACCGTACCTCGGATGGTTATGCGGTAATGTTCGGGCAGTTTTTCAAAGGTGAGCCAACTCTGTCGCTGGATAACCCGGCTTGGATGACCCTGACCAATGCTTCGGTGCAGTATGTAGCCGCCACTCGGCCCGGAAAGACGGAGCCTCAGCTGGTCAAGCGGATGCACTATGTCTCCTTTGTGGGAATGTTCCGTTCCGATCTGTTTGAGGGGCTTTGTGTGGGCCATGCACCCAAGAAATGCCCCATCTGCGGCAGATGGTTTCTCACCATTGACGCACGGCACACCAAATACTGCGGTGGTCTGGCCCCCGGCGACCAGCGTGGACGGACGTGCCGACAAATTGGCAATCTAAGAGGCCGGGAGCAGCGGGAACTTGCAGACGATCATCCCATTAAGGCAATTTATACCCGCCGTATGAACACCATTTTGCAAAGCACCCGCCGTGGAAAGCTGGATGAAGAAACGGCAGCAGCTATGAAAAAGCTGGCAAAAGATAAGATGCTTCGTGCGCTTTCAGATCAGCGTTATGCCAGCACTGTCTATGAGCAGGAAATGACCCAGCAGGCACTTTTAGAAGCAGTACAAAAGAAATAAGCTGCGAAACATCAGAAAGGCGGTGAGGGAAAATGGATACAGCGTGGATATGGGAGCTGTCCGGCTACTGTGCCAAATACAGCTTTCTGACGGAACCCAAGGGCTTGACCATGCGGGAAGTGGAACGCATCTTTCAGCTTGACCCGGAACCGCCAACCCATGAAAATCTGAATGATTATATTATCAAGGCTGTGCAGAGCCAAGAACTGTGCTGGTTTTCCTTTTTCCTGCACCATTATGAAAATCGGCTTAATGGTCGTATTCGCCGTTTCCTGCTGCGGGAGGGGCTGGATCGCTATGACCCAGAACGCTTTTTGGACTACAAAATAGGCTGTGTGCTTGCCATGTTGGATTGTCTCCGGGAATATGATCCCGCACAAGGAGCAGATTTCCTGACCTATGCCCATCATTTTATCGGGAATGCTCTTTTGACCTGCCGAATGCAGGAGGAGGCCGGTTCCTTTGAAAATGTGGATGAGTACAAAGCTGTACGTGGGATTGCTTGGCTCTATAATCAATCCGGACAATCTGAACAGGCGGCGATTCAGAAATATGCCCAGAAACATAACTGTTCAGATGAGACCGCAGCGAAGTTTTTGGCGTTGGCAAAGCAAAACCGAAACCGTGTTCCGTTTTACCAGACCATACAGGACGAGGACAGTGAAGAAACCGGCGAGGATGTCAGCCGGGATGACCATTGGGACTATGCGGAGATTCTATGGAACGGTATCCAGGCTGGAGCTGTCCGGGAAGCATTTGAAAAGCTGAATTACCGAGAGCAGACCCTTTTGGAAAAACGAAACGCCATCTGTATGACCTGTGGGCGGGTCAGCCCACTCAGCACCCGATTGACCTTTGAAGAACTGGCAGTCCTCTTTGAGGGCAGCACATCCAGCGGTGCAGAACGGGCCTATCACAAAGCCGTGGAGCATTTAGCCTGTTTGCTGACAGAAGCCGGGGTGCTTCACATGACCCGGCTGAAACGCAAATCCCAGATCAAACGCAAAAAGAAAATCGCCGCCGCTGTCTACCTGTATCAGGTGGACAACGACGGCGAATGGGGAGAGATTTCGTTTGATTTTGAGGCCGGAACGGCGGAGATTATTCGGCTGGCGGAGTGGGATACGACGGTAAGCAAGAAATTTGCAAAACAAGCAATCCGTCATCTGCAAACTTCTCCAAACTATAATCTGCCCAAAGATGGGGTAATGATATTTGAAATATAATTCCCATATTTTAAGGCTGAATTTCTTCCACCTTATTTATCGTCGTGCAGTTCTTTATACAGACGATCCGCCAAAGCTCTCATCACAGCCTGATACTTATCTGCATCCAAGAAGAGCTGCTCATATGCTGCGGTGTTCTCCATATAAGCTTCCTGTGCGGTTGTATCAAAAATACCCGGGAAAAGACTTCTCTCATATACTTGGCGATCCTCAGTCTTTGCGGCTTTTTTGGCTTTAGAATCCTTACGCATTTTTTGATACAGCGTATCAACCATTACACGGTCTGCATCTGTGAATTCACCATAGAATTCTTCATTGATTCGCTGGATGATCTCGTCCAATGGACTGGTACGATCTTTTTGACCACCAGCCCGTTTTGGCTGAGTTGGTTTCCAAGATCCAGGCTTGCTTTCAAGTTCGATTGCACCTTCGTATGTCTTTTCCAGACGATAATATTCCAGCTTGACTCTATTATCAAGATCAAATGGCTGTACGGGATCGGAGGGAAGCAACTTGGCCAAGTAAGAGCAGAAAACGTACTCTTTGTGCAGTTCTTTATCGAACATACGGGTAATCTGAGAAATGTAGTTATACCACTTAACGAGCGCACGGACTTCTCTACGAAACTGATAGCGTTGCTCCTGATTGAGTTCGTTGTACTTATCAGCCACAGGCTTTAGCGCATTGGATATCTTTCCCTGAGTCAGATTTGCCTTGCGCACATCCGGGTCAAAATAAATACTGGAAACTTCTTCAATATCCTCATCTGTATAGATGCCAAAACCACGAAGCGTTTTCTGTGTTGTGTAAATCAAATCGAAGTTGATTTCTTCATCCAGACTGGTTTCCTGATAGAACTGCTGGAAAGCTTCACGGATGCGTTCAATCGGATTTACAAAATCGAGAATATAGGTGTCCTCTTTGCCAGGGTAGATACGGTTGACACGGCTTAAAGTCTGAACAGCCTTCACATCACGAAGCTCTTTGTCAACAATCATCGTGTGGAGAAGCGGCTCATCAAAGCCTGTCTGATATTTTTCCGCAACAATAAGGATATTACCTTCTTCGTGGAATACGGCCTTTGTCTGACTTTCCTTCACCCGATTGCCGTTGCGATCCACATTCATACCGCTTTCGGTGTATTCGGTACCTGTCGGGTCATCCGGGTCTTTCAGGCTCCCGCTAAAAGCAATCATGATTTCTACATCGTCGTAATTGTTGCTTTCAAGATAACGCTTAATTTCATGATAGTAACGGACTGCCGCCAGCCTAGACGCAGTAACTACCATCATCTTTCCACGGCCACCGATTTTCTTTTTTGTGACCTCACGGAAAGTCTCTACAATAATAGCTGCTTTCTGCTGAAGGTTGTGTGGATGTAATTCCTCATAGCGTCGAATCGTTCTAACAGCCTTGGAGGTAGGGACTTCCGGATTGTCCTGGACATTCTTTGCGATTTGATAACACATTTTGTATGTGGTATAGTTCGCTAAAACATCCAGGATAAATCCTTCTTCGATAGCCTGTCGCATCGAATAGATGTGGAAGGGATGGAAAGAACCATCCGGTTGAGGTTCGCCGAAAATTTCCAGGGTTTTGCCTTTGGGCGTTGCAGTAAAGGCAAAGAAACTCATGTTGCTGTGTTTACCTTGGCTGAGCATTTCTTGCACAAGAATATCGTTTGCCTCGACTTCTTCGATAGCCTTTTCTTCCAGTTCAGCATATTCTGCAAGAGCATCGCTCACATCAGCAAGAGCCGCCTTGAGTTTTAATGCGCTCTGTCCGGTCTGGCTGCTGTGTGCTTCATCTACAATAACCGCATAATGCTTACCAACAGCGGACTCGACTTCATTGTAAATTACAGGGAACTTCTGTAAAGTGGTGACAATGATACGCTTTCCATCATTAATGGCGTCACGCAGAGCGCCAGAGTTTTTCTTCTCGTCAATCGTAACTACACTCCCCAAAGTGTGGTCAAAGCTGGAAACGGTGGCCTGCAACTGTTGATCGAGAATACGGCGGTCTGTAATAATGATTACGCTGTTAAAAATTGGATCGTTATTTTCGTTGTGGAGGCTGGCCATACGGTAAGCCGTCCAAGCGATAGAATTAGACTTGCCGGAACCGGCACTGTGTTGGATGAGATAGTTATGTCCAGCGCCATTAGTTCTAACATGATTGACCAGTTGACGCACGACATCCAACTGGTGATACCGTGGGAAAATGACTTTGCTGCTGACGGTTTTCTTTGTGGAACCGTCCGGCAAAGTCTCTTTTTTTTCTGTTCTTTCGTAGTTAATGAACTTTTGCAGAATATCCAACAAGCTATC
>OMGU01002241.1_pt1 | contig 11590 bp, 9 predicted proteins | sample 1646121 | NCBI WGS metagenome assembly OMGU01 (sample SAMN05578581, study PRJEB25193) | human gut metagenome | biome: Human Microbiome; feature: human-associated habitat; material: feces | host: Homo sapiens | place: USA:Birmingham
ATAATATTAATTTTTGATTGCATTTTTACAATCTTCTTTTGTACAGTATCACAACCTTTTTTCTTTACAGCCCGTTTAGGCATCGGAATTGTTGATTTTTTGTTTTCCTTTTTTTTAGATTTTTCTTTTTGTTTACTTTTCTTTTTTCCATCTTTTTTAGTATTTTTCTTTTTTGTTTTCTTATCTTTTTTAACTGTTTTTTTCTTATGATGAGTTGTTTCTTTTTTTTCTGTCGTAGTCGGCTTCGTTTCTGTTGTTGTAGCTTCTGTCGCAGCAGTTGTTGGTTCTGACACCTCATCTGCATGTACAGGAGTGATCGTTGCCATCATAAGTGTAACAAGTAAAAAACTGACTACTTTTCTTCTCAATTTATCATCACCGACTTTCTTCATTGCCATATTTATAACTTTCATTTTCATGCAAAAAGCTGATCAATAGACAAAATACAAAAACATAAATTAATATTATGGTAACAACAGTTATTATTGATCAGCTTTTTCAGTTTTTTTCTGCCACCTGGCAGATTCCATTTATATAGATCTATTCGATAAGTTCTTATTTTGACACACCATGTAATCTGCTTTTGACCATTTGGAATCATTTGCTTTTACATGGTTCCAAAACTGGCTAAAACAAAAATAATTCAATGTCAACCATTTGGAATCATTTGCTTTACATTTTTACATGGATTCAAATCCACATTGACAACATAATTTAAGCATTTCACTATAAATTACTCCTTTACTTGAAAAACATCACTAATAAAATGGGAGATAATTCCCTCTTCAACACATCCAAATTTGGCTATATATTTCGGTGCCATTAAAAATAATCGTTCTTTTGCCCGTGTTATTGCCACATAGAAGCATCTCAACTCTTCGTTATCTTCTACTGTTCCAATCTGATCTTTATCTGTAGATGGAAACATTGTATCTACGCAGTTCATAACAAAAACAGAGTGAAACTCTAAGCCTTTTGCGGAATGAATTGTAGATATAACCATTCGATCTTCCTCTTCCTCTTTCTGAGGACTGGCTTCAAGCATTATTTCTTCCAGAAATGTCACTGGAGAATCATATCCATCTGCCATTTCAATCAGTGTATCAAAATCGCGGACCGCTTGTTTATTTGCTCTAGCAAGCTCCCTACGTTTCTTCTCCGATGTTTTCATCAGCATTAATGTAATGTCCATTAAACGTGAATAAAATGATTTAATGCTTTGCAATTCGATCTGAAAATCTTGATCATTAAGCTTTTCAATAAAACTCTTTAAATTTTCAAGATCCGGCTGAAATTTTCTTTTTATGTATTTGTGTTGAACAAGTCCCTCTAATCCAAGAGTTTTACATGTTGCTGCGATATTTCTGGCATAAACATTTCCAATACCATCAAATAACTTTAATAGTCGAAACCACGCAATTTCATCATGTGGATTTATCTGACATCGCAAAAAGCATAAGAAGTTTTTGATATGATCATAATCAAAAAACTTCATTCCACCATATTTGTCATATGGGATTTTCATTTTATTTAAAAGTGCTTCTAGTCTTACAGAATGATAAGAACTTCTTTCAAGAACACAAATTTCATGATACGGAATCTCTTCTTCATCATGTAATGCCATAATCTTATTTAAAATATAAGAAGCTTCTTCGCCCTCGTCCTCTGATCGAACTAGCAATGGCTGAATATTGGCCACATGAGTTGCGACAAGCTTTTTAAAAAAACCTTCCAGTGAATGTTTTTTCATAACAATATTGGATAAATCCATGATCTCTTGATTGCTGCGATAATTCTGTGTTAAGTAAACAACTTTACATCCGGACATCTTTTGTGGAAAATTAATGATATTTTCTACCATACTTCCTCTAAATCCATAGATGCATTGGTAATCATCACCTACCACTGCTAAGTTACGATTCTTTTCACGTAACATAAAAATAATCTTTTCCTGTAAATAATTAGAATCCTGATATTCGTCGATCATAATATACTGATAAATATCAGCTAATTTATTCTTTATAGAAGGGTTTCTTTTCAATACAGATATAAAATTGATTAGCAAATCATCATAATCCATCATGTTGTTTTGTTTTTTGTATGATTGATAATCCGCTAAGATTTTCTTTATATCTGGAATGAATCTTTCGATTTCCATATACTTCCATTTACCGAGCATATCAAACAAAGTATCCTCTAATGACTGATTCGTATTTAAGGCTTTGCTATGTGCTGATACCAGTTGAGATGATCTTGGAAAATCTTTTACTTTATCCATACCGTGTTCTGTTTCGATGATCGATATGATATCTGCACAATCTCCCGGATCAATAATTGTATAATCTGATTGAATTCCAATCAGTTGTGAATATTTGCGAAGCATCTTTGCACAGAATGAATGATATGTACATGCAGTAATTTGACTACATCGTTCATCAAGCATATCTGCTGCCCTTTGCTTCATTTCATTTGCTGCTTTATTTGTAAAGGTCAATAATAAGATATTATTGGGTGACACGCCTTTTTCAATCAGATATGCCACACGATATACCATACAACGAGTTTTGCCAGTTCCGGCACCGGCAAGGATTAGGACTGGTCCTTCTGTCGTTGTAACAGCTTCATATTGACTCTTATTTAATTCTTTTCTGTAATCTATTTCCATTTATTGTTATTCCTTATCATTGTTAATACTTAATAAATAGTTTTTGTGATATACAATCGGTAACGTATAAGATTTATAATAAGAATCCATAAAATTATCTTCTTCAAATACAAACCTGATATTTTAAGAGTAAATTTTACTTCTTCCAATTTATCTTTTAAGTCATCAATATGTATTTGTACTTCTAAGATTGTTGCATTTTGCAATGCATCCATTTTCTCAAAAACAGAGATAGAACCATTATCCACCTCTTCATCATAAAATAAAACATAATAAAAATATGCTTCTTATTTTTACTGCCCTCGGCAGTTCCTGTTTCCTACACAGGTTTGTTCGATAAGTTTCTTATTTTCACGCATTGTATAGAATCTATTTGACCCCTTAGAATCATTTAATTTTACACTATTCTAAAACATATATTGTAAATAATTTAACAGTCATTTACCCTTAGAATCATTCAATTTTATACTATTCTAAAACCCATTGACTATCCAATTCTTTTTCGACTATCCATTGGAATCATTCAATTTTATTTTCGTAATTTTAATTCTTTTTATTAAAGCTGATCAATGTATATGGTTGAAGAAATATTGAAATAGATAAATATGTAAAGCATCGATCAGCTTGATTTCTGCATCTTGCAGATTTCGCCGGAGCAAATTATTTCGATAAATTCTTATTTTTACACGCCATGCAATTACTTTGACCATTTGCAATCATTTGATTTTACATAGTTCCAAAACACAATGTAGGAATTTCCATCTCTGAATGGGCATTTGCAATCATTTGATTTTACATAGTTCCAAAACTTACTGATGGTGCAAAAGACTGGACTGGTACATTTGCAATCATTTCTCAAAATAACATTAATCTTCAATCCAAGGGGCACAGTCAGAATCGCCTAACTTAGACTTAGAATCCTCTGAATTATCTTCCTGAACATTCTTTTCTTCTGTATTAACAGTCTCCTGATCTTTTAGTGGAATCTCTCTTGCAACGGATAAGAAATCTTCTAATGAACATTCATAACGTCTTTCTTTTTCAATCGTATCAAGAATCATTAATTTGTGTCCACATTTTTCAGATTCCTCTTTGATAATGTCACGGCTTAATCGTCCGGCTTTTTCAATGCGTCGAACTTCATGAACCTCTAATTTTTCTAAATATCCAAGGATATATTCTTTAAATTTAATCGTTCTTGTAATTTTCATATAAATTTCTCGCTTTCTTAATTTACATTCACTGGAACAAAATCATTTATAGTCTACTATTATCAGAAATCCTACAGCATATACGGTATATTATTGCCCAGTTTCTTTATTTTTTACTTGAAACATCTATTTTCTCCATTAATCATATAAGGTAATATATGATTAGAAATATTATATTTTCTGCAATTACTGCCTCTAGCAGTTCTCGTCTAAACGAGTTTATTCGATAATTTCTTATTTTCACGTACTGTATAAATAATTTGAACCATAAGACATGTCATGTTTTATACAGTTTCAAAACTGTGTTCTGTTCCAGTCGTTGCCAATTCTCCCATATGCCATGTTTTACACAGTTCAAAATATGCACCTGTAATTCTTTTAGCCATAAGACATATCATGTTCTACGCAGTTCCAAAGCCGTTCGATATGATTATGAATTTTCCGAACAAATATGAAAACTTACTTCTCACCTTTATGAGAATAAATTACTTTGTTTCTAAGTCCTAAAGGATCTTCCGCAATGACGGCAAAATCTGCTTTTGTAACATTGCTTGACATAGCAATCATTCCTGTGTGTTTGCTGCCACCAATCAATGTAAGGTCTGCCTGCATTGGAGAACATACAAAAAGCTTTTTAATCTCAGTCAATAATACACACTGATCTTCTGTCTTGAGTTCCATAAACTGTTCTTTTTCGTTGTGAATTAATTCAGCCTGATTATTCTTACGATTTTTATAAACACCATTCTCTAATTTATCTAAATAAAAATCATAAAGCTGTTCTAATTCCTGAATATGGAATTCATTTTGATAAACCCTTGCTTTCTTATCAATAGCTCTGCGTTTCATGTATCCAGAAATCTTGTTTGCTGTTTTTGTCTGCCAGTCATCCATGATCAATTCCACTGCATTTGTAAGGATAAGAGCATTTCCACTTCGACCATTTAAACGATAATAAAAACCGTCAATCTTAAGTAATGAGTTTTTTCTTACTTTTGCAAGTAAAATCTTTGGATGATTAAGTTTTCTGTGATCAACCAGATATTCTTTTAACAGTTTATGTCCAGGATCATCCTCTAAACGCTCATGAAGATATACTGGAACATATTCTAAAGAAATACGTTTTTTCCCTTTCTCCATTGATTCTACTAATACAAAATAGGAACCTGTGACATTCGTATACCCTCCATACTGTGCGATATTGCCAAATCTAGGATCATTGGTTTTTAATGGATATTCGCCATGTCCTTTTTTTAATGGCATCTGCTTAAATAAGCCGCCTTTTACTTCCACGACTCTTTTTGTAACAGCAATATGGTTTTGAGCATATTCTTTTCGAACCGTCTGAATTGACCCATATGGACCACTTTCCCATGCAATCTGTCCATCTCTGCTGATATTTTCTAAGAATAATCGGTTCAGATCATAATCTTTTCTCTTATGATTCTTAAAATAGATTGCTGGGTCCATTGTAAATTTTGTATGATATACATTTCCAACTACAATCGTAATATAAGCATCTTTTGCAGCTTGTAAATGATTGTGACCATAACTACTAATTAAATGGAAATCCCTCTTAAAGGAAGAAATCAGCTTTTCTTTTACAAATACAATCTTTGATTCAGGGAAATAATACTGTAATACAGAAGCAATCATTCTTCCACTTTGCTGATTATCTGAAATTTCACGTTCAATAAAGCTAACAAGTTCGCTCTTTGAAAAATCATTTTCTCTGGATAATCGGAAGTATTTCTCCTTTGTCATAAATCCCTGCAGAACCAGTTCCATCCAAAATCCCTTCATTTTTTTCTGAATTTCTGAATCAACTGGAAAATAGGTATACTTGTCTGCTCGATTCTCCTGGATTCCCGTTAATACCTTATTATTCATAGAACGATCATTTATTGCAGATAATGGATAAATGTAGTCAATATCATTCTGATAATTAGATTTTCTTAATCTTGAAAGATTTAATTTCTTGCCAGAATAAATGCAGCGTCCTTTCTGTAGAAAATAAAGATAAACTTTATCATTGGATAATTCATGATCGTTTAATTCATCAAGCTCTTTCATAAGATGTTTTTCATCTTCTGATTTTAAGGATTTGTATAAATATTTTAGCTGTTCTTTTCTGGATGAAGTTCTCTTTGGATCATCCTGATGTTCTCTGCTTATTTTGAAGAAAATCTTATTTGGAACTCCATATGTCTTTTTGAGAGATTTTACTATCGTAATCAGCTGATTTACCTTCCTACGCTGAGCCGGTGGAATATTTAAATAATCCATCAAATCTTCACGATTATAAATGGTTTTTTCATGTTCTTTATTGTAATGTTCGATTTCTGCTTTATATCCATATTTCTTACTTAAGATCTGCATCAGATTTAAGTTTGTATTCCACAGCATATCCATTACAGAAACTTCTACACCATTGGAATCTGTTACAGTAATACCGTTTAATAGCATTTCTGATAAGTTTCCCCATCCTTTATAAGATAATGAGCAAATCTGTTTTCTCTCATCCTCAGAGAGCTTTACAAACTCGCGATTTAAATAATCTTTTAACAGCTGCTTATCTTCAAATACTGTAATTCTAAGAATAATCTGTTCAACTTCTTCATCAGATAGATTATCGTAATCCTCAAAATCAATATGAGATTTTAGATTGCTGTGAAATTCATTATCAATACCTGATAATTCAATATCTTTGTCATAGCCATTCTTGATAAGATATTTTGTCAGAGATTTTTTTGTAACTTTTTTCCCTGTCAAGAAAAGCTGTTCATAAATTCTCTGTTTTAATTCCACGCTGATAGGTTCTCCATTGATCTTTAATGGATTTAGCTCATTTAATACCTCAAATGTCTCATAAAGAAGAGAATTCTTTGGAAGAACTTTTTCATTAAATAAATAACTACAATTTCCTGTCATTCGGGAAATAAAACATTCCGCAGACGCTTCTTTGTCTACCATTTCATCGAAATTCCATGGATGAATCACACCATCTTTTTTAGGCACCATCCAGTTTGTACTCTCTCCTTTTCTTACAACGCCCTTTAGCGGACCTACATAATAAGGAATAACGAAATTGAAGATTTTTAATAATTTTTCTCTGTTTTCTTTTAAGAATGGATACATTTCCTGCATGTTATCAAGAATTAATTCAAATTCCCTTAACTGTAATTGATGCGGAATAACACTGTTATCACGTTTTGTCTGTTTTGGTAGTAAAGTACCGTTTTTAATCTCTGTATCAATCCATTCTGCATCTTCTGATGAAATACCATTCACATTTTTTAATCGATTTTTTAAAAATGTATAAAACTGTTTCTGATCTGCACTACTCATTGTTTTTGCATGACCAACGTAGCATACATAATTTCCAGAAACATCATTAATAAAGATATCCTGATATAATTCTCTACTGCCAGTTTCTTTAATGATCTTCTGTAAACGCTTTAAATCATCATGATGCTTATTGTATTCTGCGATCATTGCATCACTTAATAACTGATGGTCACCTAAAATTTCATTCAGGATAGACCAGTCAAAAAGCATCTTTGCAGAAACAATAGCTTCATAATAAATACCGACACCCTTTTCAATATTTGCAATATAATCATCATAAGAAGCATCTTCAAATGAGATTTTTTCTGGATCCGTTACAATTTCTTCATCGATATCCTGAAATAATACTTTAACAGGAACGCTGCAACCACAAAACAGTCCAATCCATGCTTTTGCTGTCTTACTTTTTACTTTTGTAATAGTAATGATGTTTTTCTTTTTCACAGTTTTAGCAATTTTATGATCACATAAGATATCTCGGACTTCTTTTACCTGTTCATCTGATAATGCAGGGAAGTCAATATTAAATTTCTCTAAACTTTCACAAAAGCCTTTCATGGAATTTTCAAAGTCCATAACCTCTCCAAGATTTCCTTTGTATAAGAAATGTCCTCGATTTTTCATAAATTTTGAAAAAGCTAAGTATACCAGACGAATATCTGGTTTATCTTTTGTTTCCATTAGATATTTTCTTAAATGATACACTGTTGGAAACTGATTCTTATAAAGATTAGTATCAAAATTAAACTCTACAGTACGATCATCTTCACAGAAATTGCTTTCATCTAATTGCTGAAAAAAGTTAGGATCTTTTTGATTTACTTCCTCATGGAAAATATCTCTAAGATAATGTATTCTGTTCTTTTTTCTCTGATTTAATCGTCTGTTTGTACGGAACATTCTTCGATCTTCCGCTGTTTCTGCTTTATCAAAAAGCCTTACACCCCATAAATCTTTTCGAGATGCACGTTCTAACTCATATTTGGGATTTGTAACTGCCCAACCAACCTGTTCACTACTAACAGTTATTCCTAAAAATCCATTCTGCACGTAAGTATCCTCCTTATAAAATACACATTTTGTTTTTCTGAATTCTCTTATCTATATGTAATATGCTAACACTTTTTGATACTTTTTTCAATATAATACGCCTTTTTATTTCATTATTTATGTAATGCCCCCACATTAATATATATTTATTACAAAATTACAATATTTTAAATAAAATGGTATTTAGTAATAAAATTATAAGTATTTGGACAATATTTTTTTAATCGATTCCGAGAATCTTTGCTAAAATAATAATCCCGATATGCTCCGGCAAAATATTCCGCAGGAGTAGTTCTTTCATATTTTCCAAGGTCTAACTTTTCATAATAATCGTTATAGAATCCACGATATTTACTTCTTTCTTTTAAGTAGATATTATAAAATTCTGAACTATGTGCAGCATCACCATTTTTGTAATTTACAAAATGTCCTATTTCATGTAATAAAACATAGTCGGAGTTATATTTTATGGATATTTTCTTATCTTTCAGAGAAAAGATTCCATTATGTTTCAATTTTGGATTTATGACGATCTGTATTTTTTCACTATTCAATTGTTTCTGTACATTACTTGGAATTCGGCCATTAAAACTAACTTTCTTCTGATTGCGAACAAAATTGATTTTATTTTCTGTAGTTGTCGTTTTAATATTTCGCTTTGTCGTAATAAAATATCCGTGATATGTTTTTTGAGTGGTTATAACTGTCTTTATATGTATCTTTTTTGCATCTCCATATGTATATTTATAAGAATCAGACCATTTGCTTTCAACATTTTTTGTAGTTCTTGTTCCTCTATATTTCTTTTTTATACGTACTTTCTTTTTAGATGCTGTTATCTTTGTTTTTACACTCTTTGTTTTCTTCTGGTATCCATAGTATTTATCAGCTGCTGCCACATTGCATAATTGATATGGGGAAATCAAGATCATTCCCATTGCTAGTGCAACAAATAAGATTTTTGTTAACTTGCTTATGTTATTTTTGTTTTCCATTGTTTCGTGTTCTTCTCCTCATTTTTTTCTGTATACTAAAAGAGCCAGTAAGCATCTGCTTACTGACTCCTGAGATAAATTAATATTGATTGTTTAGAACTTATTGATTGTTTTCTGAATAAAACTATAAGATTTAGGACAATTTGCTTTTAACTTGCTTCTGGAGTTTGCACTAAAGTAGTAATCTCTAAAACATTCTGCAAAATAATCAGAAGTGCTTGTTCTTGCATAATTTCCACTATCTAAATTCCAGTCAGAATAAAATCCTTTGTATTTGGATTTTTCAGAATTAAAGATATTTTTAAATTCTGTACTGCCTGAAACATATCCTGTCTTACGATCCACATAGTGTCCAATTTCATGCATAAAACCATAATCTACATTATTTTTCATTTCAATGGAATTTCTGGAAGCAGAATATACTCCATCATAAGATAAATTAGGATTCAGGACTACTTTTAATCCATCTGCTTTCATTGCATTCCCCACCTTTGTAGGAATCTGAGTATTTACTGTTCCCATTAATTTCATATAATCTGGATTACCGCTTCTCAGATAATTGATCGTTGTTGTCGTTACAGTTACCTGTTTTTTTACAGTTGTTGTTAAGGTCTTTTTGTAATATACCTTTGTTGTAGTTACGACAGTCTTTGTTACAGTTTTCGTGTCTTTTGCAACAACATGCTTGTAACCTGTGCTAGTTGTCGTAGTTGTTACTGTTTTTGTTGTTTTGTTTGCATGATTTTTTGACAACTTGCTTTTCTTTGTAGATGAGGTCGCAGGTTTCTTTTCCGTCTTCGTAGAAGTTACATGATAACCACGATATGCATTATCTGTTGCATATACGGATACTGAATGATCCGCTGCTGGTGCAACTCCAAATCCACCACTCACAACCATAGCTGCTGCCATCATAATTGTAGCAATCTTCTTTACAAACTTTTTCTTGAATTGTCCTTTTTCTTTCATCATAGAGCATCTTCCTTTCATATTAGCTTTTTGTTACTCATGCCAGGAGATGATCTGTAACAAATCGTTTAGATTATTACAAAGAAAAAAGAGCATTCAATCGAATACTCTTCACATAAAAAAACGAGAGATATATGAATACCTCTCGCTTTAGAAATTGTATAAAATGATGCAATTTCCCTGTATATTCTTTTCTAATAAACGATGGTGTTACATATATCTCTCTAACACTGCTTATATTATATCAGAAAATGCTAATAAATAATACTCTATTTTTAAGTAAAAAGACCAGATATTCTCTGGCCTTTTCACCTCTGCCACCCGGCAGATCTCGTCTCATGCGAGCATAACTTTATCACATACTACGTTGCATCAGAGTGCAATTCATATGTTACCATGAAATTGTATCACATATCATCATTTGTGGCAATTATGTTTTTAACACATTTTACACAAAATACACATTTTGTATATGATATGGATAATAACGGATGATTATTTACATTTCTTATACATCCAATGAATCTGTCTAAAAAAATTAAACACTGTCTTTTTTTAGATTTAGGCAACATACCATCCATTTTCATCGATCTCAATGATGCCATCATCTAACTGAAATTCGATGTACATGTAATCGTCTTCATCGAATCTTACTCTGACAGTATATTCATCCTCACTGTTGATATACTGGTCTAATGTTGAAAGTACATCATGATGATCTTCATCCACCATCATGCCATGTACAATCGGGAATCCATTTTCAGTTTCGGCTTTTTCATCATAGAAAATATAGTTATCCATATTTTCTAATGTGGCTTCTGAAAATGGCTTTACTCCATTTTTTGCTTTTTGTACAAGCATATTGATCATTTCTAATGTTTTGATTGTCTCCATGTTAATTCCTGACATACTTCTGTCCTTTCTTATTTCTAATCTGCATATTGATGGTTACATTTCTCATCCATGAGAATTCCGTCTGTGATACCGGACCTTTATTTATTGTTTATGATTTTTATCGAAAAAAATGGGTTTTATAAACCGAATTTTTTTATTTGAATTATGATATAATGTTATATTTTATCTGTTATAATAACAATCATTTTGCCCATTTAACAGAATATATCTTTTTCGTTCCAACCTGTTTATAAGCTTTAACTCTAACATATAATTTGTGACGATTCTTAATCTTACAGACATTCTTCTTCGTCATAATATATTTGCAATGTTTCATATCTCTTCTTGTAGAATACTTAATTCTATAACCAGTAACTCCGCCTTTATTCTTTCTGAATCGAATTATGGTTATAGAATTAAGATCGGAAGAGCACACGTCTGAACTCCAGTCACTAGCT
>OMGU01002244.1_pt1 | contig 11582 bp, 10 predicted proteins | sample 1646121 | NCBI WGS metagenome assembly OMGU01 (sample SAMN05578581, study PRJEB25193) | human gut metagenome | biome: Human Microbiome; feature: human-associated habitat; material: feces | host: Homo sapiens | place: USA:Birmingham
TGACATCCTCAGGTCGGATGTTGTAGATCTTGGCTGCGGTGCTGCGGTGGATGTCGGCACCGGAGAGGAACGCCTCCTGCATGTGTGCGTCGCCGGTGACATGGGCCAGGATGCGCAGTTCGATCTGGCTGTAATCGGCATCCACCAGCACGCAGCCGGGCTTTGCCACAAAGTAGGCGCGGAGCTTGCTGCCCATCTCGGTGCGGATGGGGATGTTCTGCAGGTTGGGATTGTCAGAGGAGAGCCGCCCGGTGCGGGCCTCGGTCTGGTTGAAACGGGTGTGGATGCGGCCATCCTCGCCAATGACCTTGAGCAGACCCTCCACATAGGTGGAGTTCAGCTTCTGGCAGGCACGGTACTGGAGAATGTCCTCCACCAGCGGGATGTCCCGCAGCTTTTCCAGTGTTTCGGCATCGGTGGACCAGCCGTTCTTCGTCTTTTTGCCGTGGGGCAGGCCCATGGTATCAAAGAGCAGGGTGCCCAGCTGTTTGGGGCTGTTGGGGTTGAAATCGGAGGTGCCTGCCTCCATCTCGATGCGGGTCAGCACCTGATCCAGCTCCTGCCGCAGCTGCACGCCGAAGGCTTCGATGCCCTCACGGTCTACAAGGATGCCGGTGCGGGTCATATCGGCTAGCACCTGTGCCAGCGGGAATTCAATGTTGTTGTAGAGCTCGTCCTCGCCGTTTTCGGTAATCTCCGCCTTCATTTTGTCGAACAGGTCTGCCAGGAAACCGGCATCGGGGTACTCCTCACAGGAGAACGCTGACCTTGCATGGTAGCTGGTGGCAAGGGTGGTGAGCAGATAGTGGGAAGCGGAAGCGTCCAGCAGGTAGGCGGCCAGCTTGCCGTCCCAGACGATGCTGCTGCCCCGGCTGCCTGCGGCCATGGCTCTGGCGTAGAGGGGGGCGGAATCAAACACGTCCAGCGTCACCTTGGGGTCGTCCAGCAGGGAGACCAGCTCCTCCTCGGAGAGGGGATACACGGTGGTGTCCTGCACGGCGTACCAGGCCTCCGGCTGCACGACCGCGCTCTTTTTGCCCAGAACGGCGGGGCGTGCGGCCACCAGATAGTGGCCGGAAGGCTCTGCGGGCAGGGACGCAATGGCTGCGTCCACCTCCGGCAGGGTATCGGGGTCCTGTTCCGGAACGATGCCGTCCAGCCCGAACCGGGTGATAAGGGTCTGGATCTCCAGCTCCTGCATCAGACGGACAGCGGCGGGCTTGTTGCCCTCGGTCACCTTGTAGGCCCCTTCCGCTGTGTCGATGGGAGCATCGGTGCGGATGGTGCCCAGCGTGTGGCTGAGGTAGGCATCCTCCCGGCAGGCCAGCAGATTTTCCCGCTGCCGGGGCTTGATGATCGGGCTGTCCAGATGGTCGTACACGCTGTCCAGGGTGCCAAAGTTCTTGATCAGGGTCATGGCGGTCTTTTCGCCGATGCCCTTCACACCCGGAATGTTGTCAGAGGTGTCGCCCATCAGGCTCTTCACCTCGATGAGCTGCTTGGGCTCGATGCCGTACTTTTCGTGGATGGCATCCAGATCCATGGTCTCCGTTTTGCTGCGGCCCATGGCGCTGGTGGCCAGCAGCACGGTGGTGGTCTCGCTCACCAGCTGCAGGCTGTCGCGGTCTCCCGTGGCCAGAAAGCAGTCGTCCCTGCGGGCTTCGCAGGCAGCGGCCAGCGTGCCCAGAATGTCGTCGGCCTCCCAGCCCTTTGCCGATACCTGGCGGTAGCCCAGGTCGGTGAGCAGTTCTTTCAGGATGGGCATCTGCTGGGCCAGCTCGTCCGGCATGGCGTGGCGGGTGCCCTTATAGCCGTCATACATTTCGTGGCGGAAGGTGGGGTGCTTCAGATCGAAGGCCACGGCCACCTCGTCGGGCTCACACTCCCGGAGCAGGGAATTCATAATATTCAAAAAGCCGAAGATGGCATTGGTATAGCGGCCGTCCTTGGTGGTCAGCAGCTTGATGCCGTAAAAGGCACGGTTGGCAATGCTGTTGCCGTCAATGACCAGTAAACGCATAGTCAGTCTCCTCCATTGCATTATAACTCAATTTATAGTATAACACAAAATGGGGGCCAGCGGGGGATTTTTGCAGAAAAAACAAAAATGCCCTCCCGTGTTGGGAAGGCAGGTGAAGGTGTTACTCCGAGATGGTGATGGCGCTCACCGGGCAGGCCTGTGCGGCTTCCACGGCGGTGGGTACGGTGTCGGGCGGCAGCTCGCCCGGCATAGCGACGGCCAGGATGCCTGTCATCTGGAACACCTCGGGGCAGATCCCGGTGCACTGGGTGCAGCCGATGCAGAGATCGGGGTCAACGAATGCTTTCATGGGAAGTTCCTCTCTTTCTGAAATGGTCCGCCCTTCGTTCAATCTCAGGGGCGGCTTGTGATAAAGCAAGTATGGACGGAAAGAAGATGAATTATCCCTAGGTTTTTTCCGGCAGATATGATACAATAGAGCACACAGGATCCAGGAGGAAAAACGATGAACATTCAGATCTTTGGCACCAGCAAGTGCTTTGATACCAAAAAGGCCCAGCGCTATTTCAAGGAGCGGGGCATCAAGTTCCAGATGATCGACCTGAAGGAAAAAGAGATGAGCCGGGGCGAGTTTGAGAACGTGGCCCGTGCGCTGGGCGGCTGGGAGCAGCTGGTGAACCCGGCGGCAAAGGACAAGCAGACGCTGGCCCTGCTGGATGCACTGGTGGATTGGCAGAAGGAGGACAAGCTGTTCGAGAATCAGCAGCTCTTCAAAACGCCCATCGTGCGCAACGGCAAAAAGGCCACCGTGGGCTACCAGCCCGAGATCTGGAAAACGTGGGAATAAATCGCGCTTTCACAAAAAATCCACGCCCCGGGTTTTGCACCGGCGGGCAGTTTGTGGTATACTGAAAACTGGTATTTCCCCAAAAGATGACCTGATTTAGGAGACGATAACGATATGAAAACCTATATGACCCCGGAAGAACACGCCCGGCTCCACCGCCGCCGCGCCCGGCAGACCCTTGGCCTGCTGATCGCTGTGCTGGCACTGGTGGGCATTGTAACGGTCGTGCGGGCCGGTGTGAAGGGTGTGGCCACCCTGTTTGACGACACCCAGCAGAAAGCGGAATATGAGGACCGGCTGGAAGGTCTGGTCCTGTTCGACCCGCTGCCCTTTGACGGCATCGAGAACATCGATGACCTGACCCTGCGCGAAGCCGCTGTCTGGGGCTGCGTGTACAGCATCCAGGAGACCCAGGGAAGCTTTGATAACTACAACACGGACCCCGACACCGAACAGCTGCTGCTGCCCTCGGTGGATGTGGATGCCTATCTGGCAAAGCTGGTGGGCCCCAGCTTCAAGCTGACCCACAAGAGCTTTGAGATGGACGACATGACTGTCGAGTTCGATGAGACGACCCAGTGCTATAAGATCCCCGTCACCGGCAGCGTGGGCACCTTCCGCGCTACCGTCACCAGACTGTTCAAGAAGGACGGCCTGCTCCACGTTACCGTGGGCTATATCCCCACCCAGAGCAGTGATGACAGCATCCTGAACACCTCGTCCGACACGCCCACCAAGTATATGGATTACCTGTTCAGCCGCCAGAGCGGCAGCTGGTACCTGACCGGCCTGACCGACAGCGAGACCAAGCCTGAATCTGCCGACAGTGCAGCCTCTGCCGCGGAGCCTGCCCCGCTGGCTGAGAGCGAGGTCAACGATGCCATCCTTGCCACCGCAGGCGATTCTGCCGCCGCCAGCGCCGTTGCTGACGAGGCTGCCCCGGTGGAAGAGGCGGCGGAGAGCACCCCGGCTGAGAGCACCGAGGCTTCCTCTGAGAGCCCGGCGGCATAACCGAAAACCGGAATCAGACAGAACACCCCTGCACGGAATGTGTGAAGCATTCCACGCAGGGGTGTTTTTGTTTCCTGATTATTTCAGATCAAACCTGACCACGACCAGACGATACCACAGGTAGGGCACCATGTTCCAGATCATCCACAGCTCCATGAGGATATAGTTGGGCAGGTCCTTCAGGCGGAAGGGACGCTTGCCGAGCCGCCCCTCTTTGAGCAGAGCAAAGGCTTCGTGCATTCCCTTGTCCCAGGCTTCGCCAAAGCCCTGCTTGTGGAACTTGTAGCACTTGAGCAGATAGCCCAGCGCCAGCGGAAGAAAGTTCAGGATGAGCATGAGCAGCGGCTCGTTCTTGAGGGGGAGCAGGATGCTGTTCCGGCCGCTTTGCTGGCTCTTGAAGGCGTTGTACTTCACCGCGCCGGTGCTGGCACCGCAGATGTGGTAGCATTTTGCGGTGGGGCAGAGGACACACTTGTAACCTGCGTTGTTGGCACGCCAGCTCAGGTCCACATCCTCAAAGTAGGCGAAGAAGTTTTCGTCAAAGGTGCCGATCTCCTCCAGAATGCTCTTGCGGTAGAGCGCCGCGCCGCCACAGGCCGAGAAGATGCGCTTCTGTTTGGTGTAGCGGCTGGCCCGGCGGCCGTCGCCGGTCTTGCAGGCAAAGCCCATCCAGGTGACGTAATCACCGGCATCGTCGGCCAGTTCCCGTTCAAAGTGACGGAGCATCAGGCTCTGCACGGCAAAAATTTTGGGATCGGTCTCGGCGGTGCGGATGAGCTCGGCCAGCCACTCGGGCTCGGCAAAGGCATCGTTGTTGAACATGACTACATACTCGCCCTTGGCCCGGGCAATGCCCTGATTCACGGCGTGGGAGAAGCCGGTGTTGGTGCCGTTTTCGATCAGAGTGAAGTTGGGGCGGCCGCAGTAGCTGCGGGCCTGCTCCAGACTTTCATCGGTGGAACCGTTGTCCACGATGATGAGCTCAAAATCCTGCTCTGTCTGGGCATAGACCGACTCGATGGAGTCCTTGAGCCAGCCTTTGCCGTTGATGTTGGGGATGACGATGGTTGCTTTCATATATAAATGCTCCTGAAATGCTCCTGAAAATTCAACTTCAGGGCAGATTATACCATAATTGCGTTGAAAAAGAAACCGGCAGTTGAGAGAAGGCGTGGGAAGCACGATGAAAAACTTTTCCGGACTTTTGTAGCAAATAACCAACCACTTCACTGCACGGTTGTGCAATCTGCCCTTGAATTGTGACCAAAGCGTGTAAATATTGAGAAAATGGCTGCAAAAGTGTTTACAAAAGAGTAACAGGATGATATACTTTACACCAGTGAATGAAACGCTCTTTTGTGAAGAAAGGATACTGACGTGGAAACAGCCAAGCACTTTGGAAGCAAACTTCGGAAAACTCTCGCTGCCCTGCTTGCAACGATGGCCCTGATGGCCGTGCTGCTCCCCGGGGCACTGGCCGTGGACCTGAACGTTGATGTTGGGTTCTACTTCAAACAGAGCCGGGGCGGCACCTGCACCCTGGCCTCTGCCGCAATGATGCTTCGCCGCCGGGCCTATCTGGACGGGATGGACAGCTGGGTGGATGTGACCGAAAACGGCATCAAGAGCACAGCCTGGTCGGGCGGGCTCTCCCACAGCTTTACATACAACGATATGCATGTGGGTTATGCGACCCTGCCCTCGGGCAAGGCGGCCAAGACGGGAGCGCTGGTCTCCATTCTGGCAGAGCATCCGGAGGGCATCGTGCTGTACGACCGCACCAGACCCCATGCCGTGCTCCTGACGGACTACACCAACGGCGTGTTCTACTGTTCCGATCCTTCCAACGGCGTTGCCTCCGGTCGTGTGCCGCTGTCTGCCGCCAGCATCTCCATTGGCGGCGCGTCCTGCTACTGGTACATCACCGAGGATGGCAATGACGATGGTCTGGAGCTTCTGGAAGAGGCTGTGCAGGCGGAGGAAGCCGCCGCGGAAACTGAGACTGCGGCAGAGACTGAAGTCGCTGCTGGCGAGGAAAGCAGCAGTCAGGATTGGTGGACGAGCCTGTTTGGCTGAATATTGATCTTCTGGGCGGCTGGCCGTTGGGTCAGCTGCCTTTTTTGTTGCTGGCTTTTCCGGCTCCCCGGCCAGAGAAGCTGAGGCGGAGCGCTTGAGGGTGTTATCTCCGCAGCTCTGTCCCCGGGAAATAGTGCGCCAGAATTTCCTCCGCACTCTGTCCCTGCTCGGCCAGCGCCTTGGCACCCCACTGGCTCAGCCCCACACCGTGGCCATAGCCCTTGGTGGTGAGGAGAAAGCTGCCCTCCTGATACTGCACCGTGAAGCAGGCGCTCCGCAGGCCCAGCGCTTTGCGCAGGGCCGGACCGGTGACGCTCTGCCCGCAGACAGGCAGGGAGGCTACATAGCCCGAAGGGGTAAGCGCGGCCTCTCCGAACCAGCTGGCAGGTGCGGCAGGGTCAGGGAGAAGGCTCAGCCCGGCGAGAGCCTGCTGCATCTGTTCGGCGGTGAACTGGACGGTATAAAGGTAGTTGTCCGCATTGAGGTCGGTGGAGCTGTCCACGGCCACAAGATAGGGAAGGGCGGTGCCCCAGACGTTTTCACTGGCCTCGGTCATGCCGTTGGAGATGGCAAAGTAGCTTGTCCCGGCGGGGGCGCTGCCATAGTAGAGCACATCGGTCAGCACACTGTCCACCAGCGCCGAGAGGCGGGCATAGTTTTCCTCATAGGCGGTGCCCCAGTAGCTGCGGAGGACTGCATCTGTTAAGTATCCCTGCCGCCGGACGGGGTCCACGCTCAGCCAGCCGGAAGCCGGTTCGGCGGCATGGTCGCGGCAGTAGAGGGCATAGCTGTGGGCCGCGATGGCCTGCGCCTTGAGCGCCTCGTCCGGCCAGCTGATGGGCATTTCCGCCGCCACGGCACCGATCAGGTATTCCCGCCGAGGGACCGAGACCACGGCCCCGGCGCTCTGGTCGGCCAGCAGAAAGCTCTCGCTGTCCTGATCGGAGGGCGGCACGGCGGCGCTGTCCGGGGCGGTTTCCGAAGCCGCAGTGCCCGGCAGAGGAGCAGAAGAAGCCCCCTGTGCCCCCTGTGCAGGGCCGAACACTGCCAGTGTCAGCCGGTAACCGGCGATCGGCAGGAGTGTGCCCAGCACCAGCAGCAGGGCGCAAAGGAGAAAGAATGTCTTTTTCATCGTGATTTTCCCTCCCGGACAGGCATTTTTCTGGGCCCAGTGTACCAGCCCGGCAGGGTGAAAAAGCGCACATTTCATCCAAGACTTGAATTTACTTCACAAAAGCGCTATCATAAGGGTGTGCCATCATGGTGGATGGCCGGAAAGTATATAAGAGAGAAATAAGAGAAAGGGGAAAATCGCGCATGAACTATACCCATGCAGGAGTAGCGTCGCTGGACCCGCAGACCATGCGGACGCTGTGTGAAGAGTATCTGGCAAACAACTACATCGACCCGGAGACGAGTGAGCGTCTCGGGGTCAAGCGCGGCCTGCGCAACCCGGATGGCACCGGTGTGCTGGCAGGCCTGACCAATGTCTGTGACGTTGTGGGCTACAAAAAAGATCAGGAGGGGCATGTCATTCCCATTCCGGGCCGTCTGATCTACCGCGGCGTGGACATCAACGAGATCGTGAACGAGGCTTACCGCAATGACCGCTTTGTGTTTGAAGAGGTCATCTGGCTGCTGCTGTTCGGCAGCCTGCCCACCCAGGAGCAGCTGGACGATTTCTGCGAGCTGCTGGCAGAGCACCGCGCCCTGCCCGATGGCTTTATGGATACCATGAATGCTCCTTCGCCCAATATTATGAACAAGATGCAGCGGTGTGTGCTGGGCCTGTATTCCTACGACGAGCACGCCGAGGACCTGACGCTGGAGAATATCCTGAACCAGAGCATCAATCTGATCGCCAGTATGCCCACCATGATGGTGAACGCTTACCAGATGAAGCGCCGCTATTATGACAAGCAGAGCATGTTCTTCCACATGCCCAAGCCCGGCCAGAGCACGGCGGAGCACATCCTGAGCACCTACCGCCCGGACCAGAAGTTTACCCACGAGGAAGCCAAGCTGCTGGATATGTGCCTGCTGGTCCACGCAGACCACGGCGGCGGCAACTGCTCCACCTTTACCGCCCGTGTGCTGTCCTCCTCGGGCACCGACACCTACTCGGCCATTGCAGCCGCCATTGGCGCGCTGAAGGGCCCCAAGCACGGCGGTGCCAACCTGATGGTCAACCGTCAGCTGCAGGATATCCTCAAGCATGTGGAGCACCCGGAGGATGACGACGAGGTGCGCGAGTATCTGCGCCGCATCCTGCGCAAGCAGGCGGGCGACGGCTCCGGCCTGATCTACGGCATGGGCCATGCGGTCTATACCATGAGCGACCCCCGTGAGGTCATCCTGAAGGAGCGCGCCAAGCACCTGGCCTACGAGAAGGGCTTTGAGGAAGAGTACAACATGCTGTGCAGCATCGAGCGGCTGGCTCCCGATATCTTTGCCGAGGAGAAGGGCAGCAGCAAGCCGGTGTGCGCCAATGTGGACCTGTTCAGCGGCTTGATCTACAACATGCTGGGCATCTCTGAGGATATCTACACCCCGCTGTTCGCCATTGCCCGTGTGCCGGGTTGGTGCGCACACCGGGTGGAGGAAGTCATTTTTGCCAACCGGATCATCCGGCCCGCCTATAAGTATCTGGGCGTGCGCCAGAAATATAAACCGATCGAGGAACGCTGATGAACGCTTTATTTGTGCTGATTTTCACCTGTGGCGGTGCCCTTGCCATTGGGCGCGGGCTCGACTTGGCCCTGTGGACGGACTGGAATACCGGCCTGTGCACGGCGGGCTCTGTCTGGCTGCGGTACGGCGGCCTGTGGGCGGCGCTGGTCGTTGGCATCATTGCCGCCCGGAAACTGGCCCGCCAGCCCCTTGTTCTGCGCAGTGCGTGCAGGCCGGTGGGAGTTACATCGGTGCTGGGCGGCGTGTGTGTCGGCCTGGCCGGTGCGGTGCGTCTGGCAGTGGGCATGACCGGCGTTGGTGCGCTGGTGCGTGCCGTGCTGGAGCTGGTGTGCGCTGTCTGGCTGATCCGGCTGGGCTGCAGCTGGACGCATAAGGGAGAATACCGTCTGCCCGGCCGGAGCATGACCCCGGCGGTGCTTGGCACGGCGGTGTTCTACTGGGGGGTGCTGAGCCGCTTTATGGAGAACAGCTCCAGCTGGCACCGGGTGGAGCCGACTGCCATGGTCTGGCAGATGCTGGCTGCGCTGGTGTTTCTTTCGGCGATGGTCCGCGCCCTCTGGCTGCCGGAAACGTCCAACGGCTGCCAGCTGTGCGAGGCCGGGATCTGCACGTTCCTGCTCTGCTTCTGCTGGGAACTGCCCCGGGTGCTGGTGCTGCTGTTCCACGGCATCACGGCGGCTGACCTGCCCGAGGTGCTGTTTGGCTTTGGCATGTGCTGCATCGGCGCGCTGGGCCTGTTCACTGTGGCGCGGGTGGCAGGAAGTGACGGAAGGCCTGCAATATCCCGACACGCCGTTGGTTGAATTGCTGAAAAGATTCCCATAAAAGCTGTGAAAATCGTTCAAAAACAAAAAAGTGTGAAATTACCTTGTTAATTTTTTGGCGGGCACTTGAAGGTTTCCGCAATTTGGTCTATAATAAAGCTACCGTGATTATTATCCGATAAAAGGGTAAGAACATTTAGGAGGTACTATTAACATGGCTGTTAGAGTTGCTATCAATGGTTTTGGTCGTATTGGCCGTCTGGCTTTCCGTCAGATGTTTGATGCTGAGGGTTACGAGGTCGTTGCAATCAACGACCTGACCAGCCCCAAGATGCTGGCTCACCTGCTGAAGTACGATACCGCTCAGGGTTCCTTCTGCGGCAAGATCGGCGAAGGCAAGCACACTGTCGAGGCTACCGAGGATTCCATCATCGTCGACGGCAAGGAGATCAAGATCTACGCTGTTAAGGACGCAAAGGATGCTCCCTGGGGCGAACTGAACGTTGATGTCGTTCTGGAGTGCACCGGCTTCTACACCAGCAAGGAGAAGAGCATGGCTCACATCCAGGCTGGCGCAAAGAAGGTCGTTATCTCTGCTCCCGCAGGCAACGACCTGAAGACCATCGTCTTCTCCGTCAACGAGAAGACTCTGACCGCTGAGGATCAGGTCATCTCTGCTGCTTCCTGCACCACCAACTGCCTGGCTCCCATGGCTGACACCCTGAACAAGACCTACCCCATCGTTTCCGGCATCATGACCACTGTTCATGCTTACACCGGCGACCAGATGATCCTGGATGGTCCTCAGCGCAAGGGCGATCTGCGCCGTGCTCGTGCTGGCGCACAGAACATCGTTCCCAACACCACCGGCGCTGCTAAGGCTATCGGCCTGGTCATCCCCGAGCTGAACGGCAAGCTGATCGGCTCTGCTCAGCGTGTGCCCGTTCCCACCGGTTCTACCACCATCCTGGTTGCCGTTGTCAAGGGCAAGGATGTCACCAAGGAGTCCATCAATGCCGCTATGAAGGCTGCTACCTCTGAGTCCTTCGGCTACAACGAGGATCAGATCGTTTCTTCCGATGTCATCGGCATGCGTTACGGCTCTCTGTTCGATGCTACCCAGACCATGGTCGCTAAGATCGACGACGACACCTATCAGGTTCAGGTCGTGTCCTGGTACGACAACGAGAACTCCTACACCTCTCAGATGGTCCGTACCATTAAGTACTTCGCTGAGAACTGCTAATTACAGCTCTACGCTCAAAAGTGCTTGAAGTGCCGTGCTGAATGACGGCTGGTACCGGCTTTGCTGGTACGAACATGCTGTGATTGGTACGACAACAGGATAACGAGTTCAATACCCTTCCTTTTGCGGGTTTCCGTGAGAGGAAGGGTGTTTTTTATGTGTTTGAAGGATCTCCGCGATGAATTTCTGTACGACTGCGAATGCCGCCATCTTGCCAAAGGCTCCCTGCGCAACTACCGGGCAGCGACACGATTCCTGGTGGACTTTCTGGAATTGAGACGGATCACCGAACTGGAGGAGGTCAAGCCACACCACATCCGGGATCTGATGAAGGAAAAGCAGGACATGGGCAGCACGCCACGGTACATCAATGATCTGCTCAAAGTCTGGCGGACTTGGTTCAATTATCTGGTGACCGAAGGCTATCTGGATGAACGGGATAACCCGGCCAAGAAGGTGAAGCCTCTTCGTCAGCCCAAAACCATCATTGATACCTTTACAGTGGATGAGATGAGGCGGATGATCCGATTTTACGATGGGACAGATTTCCTGTCGGTGAGGAATAAGACCATCATTATGCTGCTGTTCGACACCGGGATGCGCTGCAATGAGATGATCCTGATGGAGCCGGAAGACATCAAACCGGACTATATTCTGGTCAAGCATGGCAAGGGCAGCAAGGAACGCGTGGTGCCAAAGTCGCCTGCGCTGTCCAAGCAGCTGATGAAGTATCGTACCCTACGGGATGCCTATTTAAAGGAATACCCCAGTCGCCACAAGAACCTGTTTCTCAGCAAAAACGGGAAGCCTTTGACGGATGAAGCGGTTGCCCGGATGCTGAAACATTAAAATCTATCAACAGAAGGCCTCTGCCTTTCACAGAAATGTGATGGGCAGGGGCCTTTTTGCGTTAAGGAGAAGGTTGCTCAAAAAAGAAAAAAGTATCCTCCACATGGAAAATGGAGG
>OMGU01002258.1_pt1 | contig 11534 bp, 10 predicted proteins | sample 1646121 | NCBI WGS metagenome assembly OMGU01 (sample SAMN05578581, study PRJEB25193) | human gut metagenome | biome: Human Microbiome; feature: human-associated habitat; material: feces | host: Homo sapiens | place: USA:Birmingham
TGCAGGTCAACCCCTTCCATGTGGGTATCCTGCTGCTGATCACCAAGATCTGGGATGCCGTCAACGACCCCATCATCGGCGCGATCGTGGACTCCCGCAAGGCCACCAAGGGCGGCAAGTTCATCCCGTGGATCCGCGCTTTCTCGTTCCCCATGGCAGTGCTCTGTGTGCTGGCCTTTGTCAATGTGGGCAACATCAGCTACGGTCTGCGTCTGGCTTACATGTTCATCACCTATGTGCTGTATGAGGCACTGTACACCTGCGTCAACGTGCCCTTCGGCACCCTGTCCAGCGTGATGACCGATGATGTGAGCCAGCGCACCGCCCTGTCCCGTTACCGCAGCCTGGGCGGCACCATCTTTATGACCGTCATGGTCATGGTCGGCCCCCTGTTCCTGTATGTGGACAACCAGCCTGTGGCTGGCCGCTTCCTGATGCTGGCCTGCATCTGCGCCATGCTGGGCCTGCTGTGCCTGCAGATCACCTGCGTGTGGTGCAAGGAGCGTGTGGAAGTGCCTGAGCGTCCGCAGGGCGAAAAGCTGAACTACCTGCACGTTCTCAAGGAGATCTCCCACAACAAAGCCCTGCTGGGCGTGATGTTCTTCAGCCTGACCGGCATGATCGGTGCATCTGTGGTCAACGGCCTGAACACCTACCTGTACAAGGACTTCTTCGGCAACGTTAAAATTCAGGCTGTCTCCGGTATGCTGAGCGTTCTGTACGCTGTGCTGTCCTTTGCCATCACCCAGCCTCTGGCCAACAAGCTCGGCAAGAAGGAGTGGTGCTGCATGGGCGCGGGCTTTGCCGCCGTCGTGTTCGGCATCCTGTTCTTCTTCCCCATCCATAACCCCGTGGCTTTCATCGTCATCAATGGTATCTGCTACCTGGGCGCTTCCGGTATGCAGGTGCTGATCTGGGCCATGGTCAACGACGCCATCGACTACCACGAGCTGCAGACCGGCGAGCGCAACGAGGGCATCGTTTACTCCACCTATTCCTTCTTCCGCAAGCTTGCAAGCGCCATTTCCGGCAGCCTGTCCAGCTTTGTGCTGGGTGCCATCGGCTACAACGTCACCGCTGGCGCTGTGCAGACCGCAGGCGTTGTGAACGCTATCTGGAAGAGCTACACCGGCGTCTACTTCCTGGGCTACGGCATTGCAGTTGCCATCCTGTTCTTCGTCTACCCCCTGACCAAGCAGAAGACTGCTGAGATGCTGACTGAGCTGAAGGCTCGCCGCGCCGCAAAGGAGAGCAAGTAAACCATGAAGATCTTACAGGTTCAGTTTAAAAACCGCAATGGCCACACCCTGCGCGGCATCGTGACCCTGCCCGACACTGAGGGCAAGGTGCCCTTTGTGGTGCACCTGCACGGCTTTGCCGGCAGCTGCAGCGGCTACAAATCCATGTACACCCACCTGTCCCGCGCTCTGGCAGCGCAGGGCATCGGCAGCGCCCGGTTTGATTTCTACGGCAACGGCGAGAGTGACGGCGAGTTCGAGGATATGAGCTTTGACGGCCTGCACACCGATGCACAGGATATCTTTGCATGGGCAGCCCAGCAGCCCTATGTGGACAGCGAAAAGATGTTCCTCTCCGGCCAGAGCATGGGCGGCTACATTGCTGCCTCCTGCGCTCCGGTGATCCAGCCCCACGGCCTGATCCTGCTGTGCCCGGGCGCAGGGATGTGGTTCGGCTGCGCCCAGCGCGCCGACGGCGTGACCCAGACCGGCAAGGACTACGCCGACATGGAGGGTCTGTGCTACAAGATGGCCTTCAACTATGAGATGGCCAAGCACCCCGATCCCTTTACCGAGGCCAAGGGCTACAACGGCCCGGTGCTTCTGCTGCGCGCCGACGATGACCGTCTGGTGGACGAGGGCACCTGCAGCCGCTATGCCGAGGGGTACACCGCACCCGAGGTGGACACCATTGCAGGCGGCGGACACAACTTTGCCACGCTGACCGCCCGTGCCGCCGTGGAGGAAAAGACCGCCGCATTCATCAAAGCACATCTGTAAGGAGGCATTTGTATGGAAAACATGATCCTGCAGCCCATTGTAGTGGGCGGACAGACCTTTAAAAACCGCATCATGTTCCCCCCGCTGACCACCGGCTACGAGAAGAACGGTATGATCAGCGAGCAGGACATGGGTTTTTACACCCGCCTGGCAAAGGGCGGCGTGGGTTACATCGTTCTGGGCGATGTGGCACCCATCAACAGCTTTTCTCCCACCCCCAAGCTGTTTGATGACAGCCAGATTCCGGCCTTCAAGGAGCTGGCCGACAGCGTGCACGCTTACGGCACCAAGCTGGGCATCCAGATTTTCCACCCGGAGTACGATGTGGATGCCATCAACAGCCTGTTCATGCAGAAGAAGTTTGACGAGATGCGTCAGCGCCTGCACCACGACATGATGTTCTTTACCGATGAGGCCAGCGAGGAAATGCTGATGTCCATCATCGATAAGATGTGCGCCTGCGCGGTGCGTGCCCAGAAGGCCGGTGTGGACGTGATCCAGATCCACGGCGACCGCCTGAACGGCTGCCTGTGCTCCACCCGGATGAACCACCGCACCGACAAGTTTGGCGGCAGTCTGGAGAACCGGGTCCGCTTTGCCCGGATGCTGACCCGGGCCATCCGCAAGGCTGTGCCGGGGATGATCATTGACTACAAGCTGTCCATCGTCACCCCGCAGCGCGGCAAGGGCGGCATCGACGAGGCCGATGCGGTGCAGTTCGCCCAGTGGCTGGTGGAGGACGGCGTGGATATGTTCCACGTTGCCCAGGCCAACCACACCGGCAACATGGCCGATACCATTCCTCCCATGGGTGTGCAGCCCTACGGCTTCTTTGTCAGGATCGCCGGGGACATCAAAAAGGCTGTCAACGTGCCGGTCAGCGCCGTGGGCCGTATCGTGGATGCCGAGATGGCAGAGCGTGTCATCGAGAGCGGCATGGCTGATATGGTGGCTGTTGGCCGTCCGCTGCTGGCAGACCCTGATTGGGGCGCAAAGATCGCTGCCGGTAAGGCCTGCGATATTCGCCGCTGCATCAGCTGCAACAAGGGCTGCACCGATGCCATCCAGAACCGCCAGTTCCTGTCCTGCGTGCTCAATGCCGAAAATGGCTATGAGAACAGCCGCAGCATCCAGCCTGCCGCACAGAAAAAGAAGGTGGCTGTTCTGGGCGGCGGCCCTGCCGGTCTGGAAGCTGCCCGTGTGGCAGCCCTGCGCGGTCACGATGTGACCCTGTTTGAGAAGACCACCTCTCTGGGCGGTCAGCTGAACATCGCCTGCGTGCCTCCCCGCAAGGAGGAGATGCGCCGCGCCGCACAGGATCTGATCCGCGCGGTCTGCAATGCCGGGGTGCACCTGTGCATGGGACAGACCCGCACGGCAGAGCAGCTGAAGGAGGCCGGTTTTGAGGCTGTCATCAACGCTGTGGGTGCCCACAGCGCCGCACCCCGCATCCCCGGCATTGACGGCGTGAACGTGGCCGATGCCTGGAAGGTGCTGGCCGGTGAGCAGCAGGTCTACGGCACCGTGGCTGTCATCGGCGGCGGCATGGTGGGCTGCGAGACCGCAGAGTATCTGGCTGCCCGGGGCTGCAAGGTGTCTGTCATCGAGATGATGGACAAGATCGCAGCAGGCGAGAGCACCACCATTCTGCCTACCCTGCTGGAAAACTACAAGACCTACGGCGTGGAGCAGTACCCCAGCCACAAGGTCAAGGAGTTCCGCATGGATGCCGTTGTCTGTGAGAACAAGGACGGCGCAGAGGTGACCATCCCCTGCGATTACATCGTGCTGGCTATGGGCGCACGCTCCAATGAGTTTGACGCTGCTGCGCTGGAAGCTGCCAACATCCCGGTGTACTCCATCGGCGATGCCGCAGGCAAGGCTGCAGATATCTCCAACGCCATCCGTACCGGCTACGATACCGCCTGCCAGCTGTAAAGTAGTCTGAGATGCGCACAGCGCATCGCCAAAAGTGCAAGCCCGGAAGGTCTGTGTGCCTTCCGGGCCTGTCTTTTTTACCCTCTCAGGCAAAACCTTGACGGCTTTGCCAGCTCCCCCGAAAGGGGGAGCTTTTTTGCATTTTCCGGTCAGCACAAATAAAGCTCCCCCCCTCGGGGGAGCTGGCATCGCGCAGCGATGACTGAGAGGGTTATGACGCGATGCCTTTTGCGATATTTTTCCGCCGGTTAAGCCTGGATATAGAAATCCGACAAGAGTTGTGTTAGAATAAGGCATCCGGGAGCGCCATGCGACGGGTGCTCCGCTTCAACATGAAAAATGGAGGCTTTTTATGAAAAAGACCTATCGCTCGTTCTTTTGTCTGCTTGCAGTGCTGCTGCTCAGTGTCAGTGCACTGCCCGCTGCCTCGGCACTGTTTTCGGAGCGGCTCTACTACTATGGTACGGTAGAAGAGATCAGCCGCGCTGCGGACGGTACAGTGGAGTCTGTACTGGTGACTGCAGAGGGGCAGGAGACCTATGAAATGGTGATCACTGAGCGCACCCAGTGGCAGGACCATGACGAAAAGACCACCTCCGATCCCACTACCCTTGCAGTAGGGGAGCAGATCTGTGTGGTGCACGACCCTGCCGTGATGATGTCGCTGCCGCCGCAGTCGGTGGCTTATACCGTCATCCGCAATTTCCCCGAAGGTACGGATCTGGAGCAGGAAGCCCGCGACGCTGCCTGCCCGGTGAAGCAGTTCTTCGCCCGGACTCGCAAGGCCATTGAGGACTGGTTCTACCAGACCATGCCCATTGCAGAGTGAATCTGACTGCACCGTAAAAAAGGAAAAACATCTGCTGTCCCGTGCCGGAGGCTGTCACGTCCGGCAAAGGGGCAGCAGATGTTTTTTTGTGTGTAATCCTGCCTTGTTCAACTTACGATTCATCCAGTTGGGCAGCAGTGCAGAAACACTCAGTTCCGCTGGAATCCAAGATAGCGGGTGCCTTGAAAACTCAGCTTTCCAATGTCGCCCTCCACAAGCATTCCGTAGTCCGAACCACTTACGGTAAGCTCCATGCGGTCGCCGCTCTCTACCTGAAAGGTCACATAATAGGTGGTAAACGTATGCATCATCGTGTTGTCCGTGTGGTGATGAGAGACCTCCGTGCGCTTTGCCACCACCGTTGCCGGAACGGTGAGCCGCGGCGAATGGTTGTTTTTATTCCATGTGCGGATATTTCCGATGATGGTGTATAGGATCATACCCAAAACCACAAGGAACAGGATGGGAAACAGGATGCTGAACAACAGATCAAATCCAGCGAAAAACATCTTACTCCTCCAAAATTTCTTCCAGCAGTCCCTTTACGTCCTCCAAAAAGGATTCCTCTCCAAGGGTGTTCACTTTGAAGAACACCGCCTGACTGCCGCCTGCGGTGATGGCGGATAACCGGATCGGGCTGTCCCCGTTCTGAAACATGGTCAGCGTCAGACTCAGGCGATTACCGCCCATCACGCTGTACCGTTCAAAGACACGGACGCTGCACCGGGCATCGTCCTCTTTGAAATCACTTCCGGCTTCCAGCTCTGCCGACCAGCTGCTGGCCGGAATTTCGTTTTCCAACTTCCAGAGCAGCTGATCAAATTTTTTGTTTTGAATGGTCTTTTCAAAGATCGCCATAATGGTTCCTCCGTTTTACCAACAAAATTCGGTCCCTTATCCTTAATACGAACGAACCCGCAGGAAAATTGCAGAATGCCATCCCTGCGCTCCGGATTCGGAGGAATACTTTGTGATCTTCCAACAGCATACAGTAGCACCAGGGGGTGCTGTGTATGCTATTAACGCTGCTGCAATTTTTCGCTACAAAATTTCTGGTCCTGGCGCTGCATCTGGAAGCGGGGAGTTTCCCAAAGCCGCTCAGTGCACGGGAGGAGATCGAAACCTTTGCGGCTCTGCGGGCGGGGGACAGGAGTGCGCGGGAAAAGATCATCCGGCACAACTTGCGGCTGGTGGCCCATGTGGCAAAGAAATACTACGCCCAGCCCGGCGACCAGGAGGACCTGATTTCAATTGGAACCATTGGGCTGATGAAGGCCGTGGATACCTTTGACACCACTCGCAAGGCGCGGTTTGCGACCTATGCCAGCAGATGCATTGAGAATGCTATCCTCACCCGAGCGAACGCCGGATTGAGAATCGGAACCATCCGTTTCCGGGCCGGAGCCGCCGCCTTCGTCATCCTCCGGGTCTACGGGGAAGGTGGTCCAGTCGATTTCATCCTCCGGTGAACCGAAGAGCACCACATGCGCCACCTTGCCGTCCCACACCACCTTGCGCACCACCGTGCGGATGGCGGCACGCTTCTGCGTCACGGTCATGTCGTCGATGTTGTCGTGGAACACGGTCAGCAGCTGCCGCATTACGTCAAACTCGATGCCGCCCAGAACACCGTTGTCGGTGAGGCTTTCCAATTCCCGGATGCGGGAACTCAGGGCGGCATCCTGTGCATTCAGTTCCTCGATGCGCTTTTTCAGGTGGACAGCAGCGGTGCTGTCGCCGAAGTCAGCCAAGGAATCGATCAGGGCATTGATTTTCCGCTGCGTCTCGGCCTGCTCTTTGCGCAGGGTGGAAAGCTTGGTCTCAAACTCGGAGCGGTTGCCTGCGTGGGCGGACTTTGCCTTTTCCAACTGCTTCATAAAGTCGCTGGAATGGTCGGCAAGGTGCTTGACCTGCTCGCAGATGGCAGCATCCAGCAAATTGCCGTTGGCATTCCGGACATTACATAACTCTCTCCGGCTGCGCTCCTTCAGTTTGCACATATAGGGAAAGACCACCTGCCCGTCGGCAGTTTTGCGACCGGTGACCTTCGGGTACATCCGGCTGCCGCAGGAGCACCACAGCAGACCGGTGAGCAAAGCTTCGTTGCCGCGGGACTTGTGGTAGGACTTGGATTTGTTCCGCTCCAGCGACTCCTGCACCCGAATCCACCGGTTTGAGGAGATGATGCCGGGGTGTTCGCCCACCGAAACGATCCATTCGCTGATGGGATTGTAGACCGTAGCACGGCCTTTTTCCTGGTCGCTGCGGTTGTAGGCCAGCACGCCGCGCACATCGTCGAAATCGGACTCCGGGGCGAACAGTTCTGCCTCATTGTCCACAAAATACTGATAGGCGTCCTTGTCTGCAATCAGGTAGACAGGATTCTGCAAAATCGACTTGATGGAAAACCGGGTGAACGAACGCCCGGTTTTTGTTTTGATGCCCTGCCGCAGCAGTTCGGTCTCGGTCATGGTCAGGGAATCGTACTGCTCGTAGAGGTCGAAGATTTTGTAGATGATCTCGGCTTCGTCCGGCAGCAGCTTGAGCTTGCAGGCCTTTTTGGTCTTGCCGTCCACCGTGATGCTCTTGACGCTCTCGGAAGCATAGCCCGTGGGGGTCGTGCCGCCCAGCCAGCGCCCGGTCTTTGCCAGCTCGTGCATGTTGTCCCGGATGCGCTCCGCGATGGTCTCACGTTCCAGCTGACTGAACACGGATGCGATGTACATCATGGCACGTCCCATGGGGCTGGACGTGTCAAAACTTTCACGGATGGACACAAAGTCGATGCCCAGCCGTCCCAGTTCTTCAATCAGGCTGGAAAAGTCGCTGATGTTGCGGCTGATGCGGTCCAGACGGTAGACCACAATGGCCTTGAATTTCCGGTCCTTGGCCGCAGTCATCATCTTTTTGAAATCCGGGCGGTTCAGGTTGCCGCCGGAAAAGCCCTCGTCCTCAAAGACAACGGCATGTTCCGCAGCGGCATCTCCGTAGTGGGTGCGGATATATTCGCGGCAGAGGTCGATCTGATTTCCGATACTTTCGCCCTTGCCGGTATAGCGGGACTTGCGGGAATAGATGGCAATGGTGTCAGCAGTTTTGGCCATGAGATACTCCTTTCCTGTTGTCCGGTGGCCGTAGATGCGGCTATTGTAGCATGGCAGGCCGTCTTTGTAAAGAAAAATAACGATAGTCATACATATTTCATCATACTACGAACGGAGGTGTCAAGGATGTGACAAGGCAGAACAAGCGAGGAAGTCAGGATGTTTGACTATTTCTATGGGCAGTCGGGCGAGATGTTCTCGTATTTCCGGGTGCCCAAAATTTTATTCCGGGACATAAAATTCAAGGACCTGTCCACTGATGCCAAAACGCTGTACGGCATCCTGCTGGACCGCATGGGGCTGTCGGTGAAAAACGGATGGCTGGATGAGCAGGGAAGGGTGTATATCATTTTTCCTGTGCAGGAAGTGATGGATGCACTGGGCTGCGCAGACAACAAGGCAACCAAACTGTTCCGGGAATTGGAAAAGTTTGGACTGATTGAGCGCAAACGGCGTGGGCTGGGAAAACCCAATCTGATTTACGTCAAAAACTTTGCAGACCCGCGTTTCCGGAATCGTGAAAAGAACGGTTCCGGTGCCGCGGATTCAGCGCAGCAGGAAACGGCAAAATCACGAGGAAATAAGACTGAGTGGAATAAAACCGAGGGGAGTGAACCTGATCCTTTCTCTTCCGATGCGGAGGACGAACCGGATGAGCGCACACGGCTGGAAGCGTATTTTATGCAATCGTTGGAGGTGGACTTGCTGCTCCGGGTCTGCCCGGATGAGGAAGACACCATTCAGATAATCCAAATCGGAACGATATAGTTATCTCGATCTATGATGCCGACTTTTGGCTTCATGCAGACGATAGCACCTTTCCCGCGTGGGACAGAGGCTTTGTCCAGCAAAGAGAACACCTTCGTCAATTCGGTGCCGGGATTCGAGGTCTTTTTGATTTCGATGGGATTCAGAACACCATCCTGCTCCAGAACAATATCAATCTCTTTTGCATCTTTGTCGCGGTAGTAGTACAAAAACGGCTCACTGCCGGTATTCAGATAGGTCTTCGCAATTTCGGAAACAACATAGTTTTCGAGGATTGCACCGTTCATGGCACCATACTCCAGAACCTCTGCACTGCTCCACTTGGTCAGATAGCAGACCAATCCCGTATCATAAAAATAGAGCTTTGGGGTTTTTACCAAACGCTTCAGAAGGTTATTGGAATAGGGGTGCAGATAGAAGATGATACCCAGTGTTTCCAGAATGTGCAGCCAATCTTTTGCCTGCTTCTGATTGATGTCCGCATCCTGTGCAATTTCGGCAACATTCAGCATCTGGGAGCAGCGCGCTGCAACCGCTGTCATGAAACGCAGAAATTTCAGTGCATCGATGGCATCTGAAAGCTCTTTTACGTCGCGTTCAATATAGGTAGAAAGGTAGCTGCTGTAAAAAATCTGGCTGTTGGTATTTTTTCCGCTTGCAATAGCGGGCATGGAGCCCCGATAGATACGCTCAAAGATATCTTTGGTATCTGCGGGCACAGCTTTTTCCTCGCGGTTCAGCAGAGCGTCCAAATCCACACGGAAAGGCTCGGTATCTGCACCGTTTATTTCTGACTGCGAAAGAGAAGTCATTGACAGCACTGCAACACGCCCGGCAAGTGATTCCTGTACCCCGTGCATCAGCTTGAACACCTGTGACCCGGTCAGCCAAAAGGCACCCGGCTCATGGTGAGTATCTGCATAGACTTTGATATAGGTAAATAGTTCCGGTGCATATTGAACCTCATCAATCAGAACCGGCGGCTTATGCAGCTGCAAAAACAATTCTGGATCATTTTTTGCGAGTGCCCGCTCGTTCAAATCGTCCAGTGAAACATATCCACGGGAAGTTCCTTCCATGAGCTTTTGTAGCATAGTCTTTTTTCCTACCTGCCGGGGGCCGGTCACAAGAACAACCGGATATTCCTGCGTGACCTGCTGCACAACTTTCTCAAGACTTCTTGTAATGTAACTCATATTGATCACCTGCTTCCAATTTCGGCCGATTTTTCTTGTGATTCCATTTTAGCCGAAAACTTTGTCTTTTTCAAGTACATCTGGGTGTTTTAATCGTATTATAAAAAGTTAGGAGTTGATGCTTATTGTCTTATCGCTTAGTAATCGCAGAAAAGCCCTCAGTCGGGGCTGCTTATGCAAAAGTTCTCGGTGCAACCAACCGTCAGGATGGCTACTGGGAGGGTACAGTGATGAAAACACTTGCTATAATATCGCCATGGCGCAAGTTTCAATTGCGCAAGAGGGAAAATTGCCTGAAATGCATTAAAGGCTGATAATACTCTGTGAGCTGCTCACAAGAGCAGCTCCATCGAGTCGCGGTCATTGTGCATTTTCAAGCTGAAAACAGGCCGGGACTCGGAAAAGGAGTCTCGGCCTGTTTGTGTTTTCGGCGCAAAGGAAAGGATTGAACAATGCGATTTGATGCAAAAGAATTCGGCGGACGTATCCGCGGTTTGCGGAAAAAGAAGGGGATTACACAGGAACAGTTGAGTATAATGATGAACGTTAGTGCGAACCATCTTGCAAAAGTTGAAACGGGAAGCCGCTGCTGCTCGATTGAGTTGCTGCAGGATCTTTCGTCCTGCCTGAATGTCAGAATGGACTATCTGCTGAACGGAGATGCACCGCATAACAACCATCTGAGGGAAAGACTGACGTTTCTTGCACAGGAATTAGAAAAGATTACGGCGGACCTCCCGGTATGGGGATAGGAAAAAGCAGAATCCTCTTTTTCAATGCCCAAAAGCGTGGTAGAATAGGTAAAAGATTCAGTATCTGAAAAACGGAGCGCGCAACAATGAAGATTCTGGTCAGCGCCTGTCTGCTGGGCGAAAACTGCAAATACAGCGGCGGAAACAATTACAATCAGGCGGTCTGTGATTTTGCGCGGGGGCATCAGGTGGTTCCGGTCTGCCCGGAGGGTTTGGGCGGCCTGCCCACACCGCGGTGCCCGGCGGAAATCGTGCAGGGCGTTGTCACGAACAAAGAGGGCATCAATGTGGACCGGGAGTTCCGAGCGGGCGCAGCCAAGGCCCTTGCCATTGCAAAAGAAAATGGGGTGGAGCTTGCCATCCTGCAATCCCGTAGCCCCAGCTGCGGCGTGAAGGAAATTTACGATGGAACGTTTTCCGGGACAAAGATTCCCGGACAGGGCGTTTTTGCCAAGATGCTGATGGACGAAGGCGTCCGCGTTTTGGATGCCGGGGAATTGCCTAAAATTATCTTGAAAAATGAGGACGGAAAATGTCAATCAAACTGATTTGCAGCGACATTGACGGTACGCTGCTGCAATACGGCAAAAAGGAACTGGAAGACGAGATCTTTGAGCAGATACGGGAGCTGCATCGGCGCGGCATTCTGTTTTGCCCGGCATCCGGTCGGCAGTATACCAGCCTGCGCAAGCTCTTCGCACCGGTGGCGGACTGCTGTGTGTTTCTCTGCGAAAACGGCGGCGTGATCTATAAGGACGAACAGTGCATCGCCAAGAATCCGATGCCGCGTGCATTGGCCGAAGAAATTGCCAACGACCTGTGGACCCGCAGCGACGGGCAGGGCGAAGTGATGCTCTCCGGTCAGAATACCGCCTACCTGATGGAGCGGGGTCTGGGAATGCTCAAGCGTATTCAGTTCATCGGGAACA
>OMGU01002261.1_pt1 | contig 11512 bp, 9 predicted proteins | sample 1646121 | NCBI WGS metagenome assembly OMGU01 (sample SAMN05578581, study PRJEB25193) | human gut metagenome | biome: Human Microbiome; feature: human-associated habitat; material: feces | host: Homo sapiens | place: USA:Birmingham
CTATTTTGTCACGGACGTATGAACAGTTTTTAAACATTATTGAAAATAATTTTGATTTGAGGGGATTCGTTAAAATAATTTTCCATACTGCAGCGGAAGCCAGAAGACAAATTCCGTGTATTTGCCTTCCTCGCTCTTTGCGGTGATCTGCCCGCCGTGCATTTCGATGATGCTCTTGACGATATAAAGACCCAGGCCTGCGCCCTTGACATCGAAGCTGCGGGATTTGTCCACCTTATAAAAGCGCTCGAAGATTTTGCCGATTTCTTCGGAGGAAATGCCCGCGCCGGTATTCCGAATGCGGACAATCACTTTCTCCGAGTCGGACAGGATCGATGTGGTAATCCGTCCGCTCTCCTGCGTAAATTTTACCGCATTATCAATCAGATTATACAAAACCTGATGGATCATATCGGGATCGGCCTCAACGGTTACGCTCTTCATATCCTCAAGGCCGACAATTTCGATCTTTTTTTGTTCGATGCTTTGCTCAAAGAGGAGGAAGACCTGGAACAGCTGCGCGGAAATATCAAATCTACTCGGCTTGAGCTTGAGTTCGCCAGCTTCGATTTTTGACATATTGAGCATGGTCATGATGAGACGGGAGAGACGCTTTACCTCCGCAGAGACGATCTCCAGATAGTGCTTTTGCTGACTGGGCGGGATCGTGCCGTCGAGCATGCCGTCAATAAATCCGCCGATGGTCGTTATCGGCGTTTTCAACTCGTGGGACACGTTTGCCACAAAGCTGCGCCGAGAGGACTCCAAAACGGCCAGCGCTTTTGCCATGGAGTTGAGTGCATTGGCAAGCTCCGACAATTCGCCATTGCCGTGCGAATCCACTCGATAGGAGAAGTCTCCGTGCGCGTAGCGCTTTGTGGCTATGTTCATCTCGCGTAGGGGACGGATGAGATTATAGGTTAGGACATAAACTGCCACAAAGGCAAGCAACAGCGCCATTAGCGCGGAAAACAGGAACATTTTGAAAATATTCCACAGATATGGCCCAAGCCCGGAGGACGTGGGCTTCGTGGCGAATACCAGCGCCGCGGTTTCCCCATTTACCTTGACCGGTTCCCCGATGATAAAATGAGAATCGCTGTAAACGCCGTCGAGCTTACCTGCCCGGATATATTCCTTTTGGATGGTCTTCTGCACAACTTCCTCCGGGAAATGCATCCCGTCGTGGATTTTGCAGGCGCTTGCATTGAAAACCTGCATTTCAGGCGCAAAAAGATCTTTACATAGAATGACAGAGCCGTCGAGATTGCAGATGAACACATCTGCCTCAATGGCGGAGGAGACGAGCGTCAGCGTGTTGCACAGGATGGCAACAGTACCCTCGCCGTCCTTGTCCAGCATCCCGGAGCTGAGCAGATCGGCTGTTGTGGATGCCACTTTGAGCGCGTTTTCCTTGAGCAGATTTGTTTTTTCAGTGCGCCAGTAGTTGGAAACAAAGAGCAGAAGAGAGCAGCCGAGCACGGCAAAGCAGATGAAGATCACCATCGTGATAACCAGAAAATATTTTGCAAACAGATTGAGATGCTTTTTTTTGATCCGTTCTTTCAAATCAGGTCAGCCTCGCTTTCATAAGCCCAAAGCCGGGGAGATTGTGCAAGGCGCATCATTCCTTGGTTTCGAATTTATAGCCGACGCCCCAGACCGTTTTGAGCGCCCATTTGTCGCTGACGCCCTCCAGCTTTTCGCGAAGCCGTTTAACATGAACGTCGACGGTGCGGGAATCGCCATAATAATCGAAGCCCCAGACCTCGTCGAGCAGCTGGTCACGGGTGAAAACGCGGTTGGGATTGCTGGCAAGGTGATAAATCAATTCGAGCTCCTTGGGCGGTGTGTCGATCTGCTTGCCGTTGACGCGCAGCTCATAGTTGGTGAGGTTGATGACCAGTTTGTCGTAGCGAACCTCCTTGATCTGCTCGGAGCTGCTGTTGGCCGTACGGCGCAGCACCGCTTTGACACGCGCGACAACTTCCTTCGCCTCGAAGGGCTTTACAACATAGTCGTCTGCGCCAAGCTCCAGGCCGAGCACCTTGTCAAAGGTTTCTCCCTTTGCCGTGAGCATGATGATGGGCTTGTCCGAAAAACGGCGGATCTCCCGGCAGACCTGCCAGCCGTCGAGCTTTGGCAGCATAATATCGAGCAGAACCAGATCAGGCTGTGTGGACTGAAACGTTTCCACAGCAGACATCCCGTCGTTGACGATCTCCACTGCATAGCCCTCTTTTTCCAGATATAGCCGCAGCAGCTCGCAGATATTAGGGTCGTCGTCGACCACCAAAATTTTTTCCAGGCTCATTGCAAATCCTCCTTCTCCACTGCCGCACAGGGCGCGGACGGATAAAACTTCTATAAAAAACTTTATCACAATTATATCGCGAAAAGAAAGGCTTTGATGAATATTTTTTAAATTTTTAACAGCCCTGAGAAAAGAAAAGGGGCTGTTACCAGGCGCATTCATATATAGACCAGCCGGAAAAAGACAAAATGCGAGCCGTAATGGGGGCTCGCATTTTGTTTTTCAAGGGCGCCCGCGCCGCCCTTATGATCGGTTACCGGTTAAAAACGGTTTTTCGGCTTTTTGGGCTTTTTCACTTTTGACCGTTTGCCCGGATGGAGAAGCTCAGGCTTCTTTTTATAGATGATAATCACCACTACGGCAATTAGAACCGCGCAGATGGGAAGCACAATGCTTACCACTTTCTGCCACACCTTGCTGTTCCTTGCACCGGTATTGGCCGGTACGTCCGCCGTGGTCCCCTCCGTGCTGTCATCATCGAGGACGGCCAGGCCATCATTGAGGCCGATGACATTGCCGCTTTCGTCGGTAACGTATTCCGCGCCCTGCGGCAGGGCGTATTCTTCGCCGTTTTCATCAATGTAAATGAGTTCGCCATCCGGGGTCACCATAGATTCCAGCTTCCCGGTGGGAATGTTATAGGAGGGCCGCTTGATCGGCGAGAGGGTCTTTCTGGTTTCATCGGGCAGATCCTTGCTGCCGTTGACGATCTTCACGGAGTATTTCATGGATTCCGTTTTTCCGTCCACCGTATTTGTCACCTGATAATTCAGCGTTGCGGATTGGCCGATCATGGAAAAATGGATTTCCGTGGCGCTGCCGCTCTTAATCTCCTTACCGTTAACAGTGATCTTTGCGCCGTTTTTCAGCGCAGTGGCACGTACGCGGACATCGCTGATTTTGTAAGGCAGGTTGACATGATAATCAGAAATATCACTGTAAAACTGATCCTCCAGCGGGAAGTAACCAAGGCTGATCACCTCTTCCCAGGCCTGCTGTTTGGTATAGCTTTTGGTAATCTTGTCGCTGCCCTTTTCCTTGGCCATCTGACGCAGAACCAAGCGGGGCACGTCGTTATTGGCAAGCGCCTCCTGCATATTCCAGGTGGCATCCATCGCAGGAATATAGGGGATCGGAGCGTTTTTCAGCTCGTAACGCTGGCTGAGCATGGCGGAGAGGTAAGCAAGGCCCAACTCCTCATCGGAAATATCGTCCGGATTTTTGATATCCGTCACCACGCCATCCTTGTAGAGCGGATATTTCATATCCACGATCAGGGTGCGGATGGTCATCAGCTTCAAAACCTTCTCCTCCGGCATATCGGCAGGTACCTGAATGCTGCCGTATTTCGGCTTTGACAGATTCCACTTTGCCACAACAAGGACAACCTCACGAATGGTCTTCATCCCTTCCGGAAGCACCAGGGATTCATCCTGCGCCTTCATCATAGCAGCCAGATACTGCACAAGTGCCTCCTCAAGCGGGGTGCCGGGCTTGATGGTCGGAACCACCATGTTATCCAAAGAAGGATCTAGTTTGTAAATTTTGTTTTTCATCAGGGCATAGAGCAGGGTGACATAGGTATCTGTGTTTTCATCGTCCTCCGGCGGCATGACGATCCCGTTCTCAACCAGCCAAGCGCGCATTTCCTCCTGCGTCGCATTCTCTGTGACACCCATGTAATTCATGACGTCGTTAGCAAACCGCAGCGCAAGGATATATTGCTCATACCGCGTATCCTCATCCATCGTATAGGTCTTGACCCAGTAGGAGATATCACTTTCAAACTCGCTCAGGCTCTTATCGTGCCGGTAATTTGTCTGTGGCACCATCGTAGCGCTCTCAAATGCATAGTTTCCCTTATCATAAGTGACCATCAGATCCTGCAGCCAGGCGCTGCTTTCCGGTGTCGACTCAAACTGCTGCTCCACCTTGCCGGCATATGCGATCCATCCGGCGGCTAGGCAGCCGGCGGCCAAAACAGCGGCGAGCAGAAGGCTGAGTACTTTCTTCGTTTTCATCGGAACACTCCTTTGCAGGCGCATCATGCCTGTTTACGACAATACTCCCATCGATACGGTATCCATTTTAATCGCTTGGAGAAGCAAAGTCAAGACAGGGAAAAGATTCCTACCCATCCCCTTTTTTCAAGCGGATAGCCAAGTGCCCCGCACATGACGGGGCGGTTCACAGAGATGATAGGCGGCAGCTTATTTCTGGGCGATCGAGTTGAGTAAGCCGCCCTTTGCAATGATATTTTGGATAAAGGGCGGGAAGGATTCGGCCTGATAGCTCTCCCCGGTTGTCAGATTGGTGATAACGCCTGTGTCGAAGTCAACACTTACATCATCGCCATCGCGGATGCCGTCGCTCGCCTCGGGGCATTCGAGGATCGGCAGGCCGATATTGATGGCGTTGCGGTAAAAGATACGGGCGAAGCTCTTGGCGATGACGCAGGAGATACCGGCCGTTTTGATGGCGATGGGAGCATGCTCGCGGGAGGAGCCGCAGCCAAAATTATTGTCCGCCACGATCAGGTCGCCCTGTTTTACCTTATGAATAAATTCCTTGTCAATGTCCTCCATGCAGTGCGCCGCGAGCTCCTGATGGTTGGCCGTGTTGAGATAGCGTGCCGGAATGATAACATCCGTATCGACGTTGCTGCCATATTTATGTACAAAGCCCTGTGCTTTCATTGCTACGATCATCCTTTCTTTGATGAGGCGTTATATTTGGGCTGGATCAGCAATCCTGCCCGCGATGGCGCTTGCCGCCGCAACGGCGGGGGAGGCGAGATAGACCTCGCTGTCCACATGGCCCATGCGGCCAACGAAATTACGGTTGGTCGTGGAGACGGCACGCTCGCCTGCGGCCAGGATGCCCATATAGCCGCCCAGGCACGGCCCGCATGTCGGCGTGCTGACGATTGCGCCGGCCTCAATGAAGATTTCGGCCAGGCCTTCCTTGATGCATTGCAGGTAAACCTCCTGCGTGGCAGGAATCACGATAGCGCGCACGCCCTTGTGAACCTTGCGGCCCTTCAAGATTTCCGCTGCCGCGCGCATATCTTCCATGCGGCCGTTTGTGCAGGAGCCGATCACCACCTGATCGATCGGCACGTCGCCCGCCTCGTCCACAGTCTTCGTATTTTCCGGCAGGTGCGGGAAAGCGACGGTCGGGCGCAGGGCGGAGAGGTCGATCGTGATCTCTTCGTCGTATACGGCGTCCATGTCCGCCTCGTAAACGCTCCACGGACGCTTTGCGCGGCCCTCCACATAGCGAAGGGTCGTCTCGTCCACTGGGAAAATGCCGTTTTTCGCACCGCATTCGATGGCCATATTGGCAATGCAGAGGCGGTCGTCCATCGAGAGCGCCTTGACCCCGTCACCCGTGAATTCCAGCGAGCGGTACAGCGCGCCGTCCACGCCGATTTTTCCGATCAGATGCAGGATGACGTCCTTGCCGCTGACATACTGTGGGAGCGTTCCCGTCAAGGTGACGCGGATAGCGGAGGGTACTTTGAACCAGGCTTTGCCTGTAATCATGCCCGCGGCCATGTCCGTGGAGCCAACGCCTGTGGAAAACGCACCGAGCGCGCCGTAGGTGCAAGTGTGGGAATCCGCGCCAATGATAGCGTCACCAGGGACGACGATGCCCTTTTCCGGCAGCAGGGCGTGCTCGACGCCCATTTCACCGACATCGTAGAAATGCTCAATGCCGTACTTTGCGGCGAAGGTGCGCACTTGCTTAGTGTTTTCTGCGGATTTGATATCCTTATTCGGAACAAAATGATCCATGACGAGAGAAATCTTCCCCTTGTCAAATACGGAATCCGCGCCGCAGCGCTCAAATTCATTGATCGCGACCGGGGAGGTGATATCATTGCCCAGCACCATGTCGAGCTTTGCCTCAATGAGCTGACCGGCCTTCACCTCGCTAAGGCCGGCGTGGGCGGCCAGGATTTTTTGCGTCATTGTCATTCCCATGAAAAGACCTCCAGATAGATATTAGACTTTCGAGATTGGATATTAGATGGTAGAAGAGCACTGTGGGGAGGGCTGGCCGCAGAGCTTGTGCTCGATGGAATCCACCAGCGCAATCCAGCTCGCCTCAATAATATCTTGCGAAACGCCGACCGTCGTCCAGATATCGCTGCCGTCAGCGGAGGAGATCAAAACGCGCACGCGCGCCGCGGTGGCGTCCTTCGGCTCCATCACGCGCACCTTATAGTCGACCAGGCGGACCTCGTTGAGGCACGGATAAAATTCCGCGAGCGCCTCGCGTAGCGCCTTGTCGAGCGCGTTCACCGGGCCATCGCCGTCGGAAGCGGCGATTTTCACCTTGCCGCCGACGCGAATTTTGATGGTGGCGGTTGCACTGTGATTGTTGTCATAGGGGAGCTCGTCGAGCACCTTATAGCTGATGAGATCGAAGAAGGGCTCCACGCCCTCAATGCGCTTGCGGATGATCAGCTCAAAGCTGGAGTCCGCGCCCTCGTACTGATATCCTTCGTGCTCCTTTTCCTTGAGCTCGTCGACAATCGATGAAAGAACGGGGGAATCGCGCGTGATCTCCGGATAAATCTTTTGCACCCGCCGCAGGACGGCGGATTTACCCGTCATCTCGGACATCAGAAATCGCCTGTGGTTGCCTACGAGCACCGGATCGATATGCTCAAAGGACCGTTCGAGCTTGAGCACACCGTCCGCATGCATGCCAGCTTTGTGTGCAAAAGCGCTGCGCCCGACAAAGGGCATGTTTTTATGTAAGGTGATGTTAGCAATTTCCGCAATCCGCATGGCTGTGGCTGTGAGTGCATGCATATTTTTAGCGGGGATGCAGGAAAGCCCGCACTTGAGCTGAAGCGTAGGGATGACGGCGGAGAGATTTGCGTTTCCGGTGCGCTCACCGAAGCCGAGAAAGGTCCCCTGCACGTGGGAAGCCCCACCCTGTACGGCGCAGACGGAATTCGCAACCGCCATACCGCAGTCGTCGTGCGCATGGATGCCGATTTCCGTGCGTGGAAATTCTGCACATACCCGTGTAGTGATCGTGAGGATGTCACCGGGCATGCAGCCGCCATTGGTATCGCATAGCGCAAGCGTCTGCGCGCCGCCGCGGGCCGCAGCACGCAGCGTCTCCTGCGCAAAGTCCGGATTGGCCTGATAGCCGTCGAAGAAATGCTCCGCGTCAAAGATAACACGTTTTCCGTGCTCCCGAAAAAAGCGGCAGGTCTCCTCGACCATCCGCAGATTTTCCTCCGGTGTGGTTCTGAGAATCTCGCGCACATGAAGATCCCAGCATTTCCCGAAGATTGAGACCACAGGCGTATTTGCCTGCAAAAGTGCCAAGCAATTTGCATCCTCCCCGGGCGAACGATCCTTGCGGCACGTACTGCCAAAAGCGACGAGAGATGCGTTCTTTAGATGAAGGCCTGCGGCCCGGTCGAAAAATTCCAGTTCCTTTGGATTGGAGGCCGGGTTGCCTGCCTCCAAATAGGTAACGCCAAGCCCATCTAGCGCACGCACGATGCCGAGTTTATCCTCCACGGAAAAGGAGATCCCTTCTCCCTGCGCGCCGTCGCGCAGAGTGGAATCCAGGATGGTTACACGCCGCTGCAAAAGCGCCGCCCCCCTTCGAAAGCAATAACAGAGCAACGAAGATGAACGCCCCATTTCGTCTTAGTGTATCACAGAGCGCTTTCTTTTGTCCATATCAAGGTGTTAAGTTCCCGCTTGGGAAAAGCCGGCGGCCTCATGGTCGCGGATTCCCTCGTCGCCGCTTTCCAGCGCCGTCATGCCGGAGCGGGACATTTCCACAATACCATGGATGCCCATATCCTCAATGAAGCTGTCGATGCGGTCGGTTGCGCCGGTCAGCTCGGCAGTGATGGTCCTGTGACCGATATCCTTGACGCGCGCGCCGTGCTTGGAGATCGTGCGCAAGACAGAGGGGCGGTCTTTATTGAGCGCGCGGACCTTTACCAAGGCAAGCTCGCTTGCAATCAGATGGTTCTCCTCCAGGCGGATAACCTTGACGACGTCCTCCAGCTTTAACAGCTGCTTTTCCATCTGGCGGAAGGTGACAGGCGCGGCCTCGGAGACGATTGTCATGCGGGAGAAGCGTGGATCCTCCGTTTCAGATACCGTGAGGCTCTGGATATTATAGCCGCGGCGGGAAAACAGGCCGACAACGCGCAGCAGGACACCCGCATGGTTATTGACCAGCGCGGAGAGCGATAATTTTTCCATGAGAAGTCCTCCTCTTATTCTACAAAGACATTGATGGTATCCTGTACAGCGCCGCCTGGTGGAATCATGGGGAGCACCATTGCGTCGGGCGAGATGCGGCAATCCACTACGCACGGACCCTCGCAGGACAATGCATTTTTCAGGACGGGCTCGACCTCCTCGGGCCGCTCGATGCGGAAGCCCTGTGCGCCGAACGCTTCGGCGAGCCGGACAAGGTCCGTCTGCCGGTTGGGGGCAGTCTGCGCGTAGCGATGATCATAAAAAACCGTCTGCCACTGGCGCACCATGCCCAGCACGGTATTATTCATCACCAGATCCACGATAGGGAGCCGGTAGGAAACGAGCGTGGCCAGCTCATTGAGATTCATATGAAAGCTGCCGTCGCCGCTGACGAGGATGGTTTTTCGATCCGGGTTTGCAAGGCAGGCGCCCGCCGCGGCCCCCAGGCCGAAGCCCATTGCGCCTAGGCCTCCAGAAGTGATGAAGGTGCGGGGATTTTCAAAGGTATAATACTGCGCCGTCCACATCTGGTGCTGGCCTACGTCCGTGACAATCTGCGTTTCGTCCGGCGTGAGGCGGTCAAGCGTTTCGATGACCTGCTTCGGCGTCGGAAAGCCGTCCGGAGGAGCGGAGGGCTGCGGCTGGCAGAAGGAGGCGGTTTGCGCGCGCCACGCGGCATGCTCCATCGGGGGGAGTTCTTCGTTCAGCCGCCGGAAAACCTCCTTGAGGTCGCCACGCAGATGGTATTCGGAAAAAAGATTTTTATCCATCTCCGCCGGATCGATATCGATATGGACGATTTTTGCCTTGGGGGCGAACTGCGCGCGGTTGCAGGCCACGCGGTCAGAAAAGCGCGCGCCCGCAGCGATCAGAAGGTCGCATTCCTGCGCGGCCCGGTTGGCTGCATAAGCGCCGTGCATCCCGATCATGCCGAGGTAGAGCGGGTGGTCGGCCGGGAAACCGCCCAGGCCCATCATCGAAGAGGCGACGGGGATATCCGCATGCTCTGCCAATTGCAAAAGCTCCCGGGAGGCCCCGGAAGAGATGACGCCGCCGCCAATATAGAGCAGTGGCTGATGTGCATCACGAATCGCCTGCACTGTGCGTTCGAGGCAGACCTCGCGCGGCTGTGCCGGAGGCACCATTTGAACGGCGGGCTGGGGCGTATAGTCCGTGCTGGCCAACGTAATATTTTTCGGGATATCGACCAGGACGGGGCCTTTCCGGCCGGAACCTGCGATGCGGAACGCTTCCCGCAGGCTGGGAGCCAAATCCTCGATCCTTTTGACGATGAAGCTGTGCTTTGTAATCGGCATCGTGATGCCGGTGGTGTCAACCTCCTGAAAGCTATCGCGCCCGAGAAGCGATGCGTCCACGTTGCCCGTGATGAAGACCACGGGGATCGAATCCATGAAGGCAGAGGCGATGCCCGTGACGAGATTGGTGGAGCCGGGTCCGGAGGTGGCAAGGCAGACGCCCGTTTTCCCGCTGGCGCGCGCATAGCCCTCCGCCGCGTGTGCAGCGCCCTGCTCATGCGCGGTGAGGATGTGGCGGATTTTACCCTTGTAAGCGTAGAGCGCATCGTACACCGCGAGGACGGTCGCGCCCGGATAGCCGAAAATCGTGTCCACACCCTGCTCAAGCAGCACCTCCATAATGATCTGTGCGCCTGTTTTTTCCATGCACGGTCACCTCCGTCATTTTTCGTTCCGTACCTTCGGCGGACAGGGATAAGCAACCTCGCCGGAGCCCCAAGCAGGCGGCGAAATTTTCCTCCCCAGATTGCAGATGATATCAAAAAACGCCTTCCTCTTCCTTACTCAGAAGACGAAGGCGTGTTAAAACAGCTTCCGCGGTACCACTTCAATTGCCCCTTTTGGGGCCGCTTACGGCATCGGGCCTCCCGGCCGAATCCCTGCCCGTATAACGGCGGGCCTCCGTCTCCCCTAGCACGCCTTCCAGCGCTTTCAGTTTGCAGCTCCGGGGCGAGTTCACCAGATCAGCACCGCCGCCTTACAGCGACCGGCGGCTCTCTGCGCGCGCGGATAAGGATACTATTCCCCATCAAAGCCTTTTGCTTTTTGGATATCCTAGCACGGTTACAGATGATTGTCAAGAAAAAACATTCTACCGCAGCGCTGTTTAGGCGCCGCGGGAGGACGGAGATTCACCATGCGGAATCGGCTGCCTGACAGCACCTAGCAGGCAATACTCCTGAAAACGGAGAACTTTTCAGGAGGCACCGTTTCCGATTGGGAAATGAGTAATGTGATGATGCTTCACGCATCGAAAGCAATAGCGGGGGAAATTATCCCAAAATTGCCTTATAAATTAGGCGACCTCTCAAAAAACACGGGAAAAAGGTCGCTTTTTTTATGTTGTTTTTATTATATCATCAAGCATGACAAAATGCAATGCATAAATTGCTAGAGTTTTGCATTACACTATATATTACAAAATGCATTACGAAGTTTTCCTGAAGTGTTGCGATTCATATGCAGGGAGAGGGATGGAAGCACCATGAGCAGCCGATTTAAAATTCCAAAGATGCCTTCCACGGTGAATAAAACCATCCGATTCCCACAGTCTATTGTTGATCAGGTGGAAGCGGCGTTGCAAGGCACTGACTGCAACTTTTCTCAATTTGTAATTGCGGCGGTTCGCGTTGCACTGGAAAACTTGGAGGAAGACAGGTTGGCAGAGCAAAGGCAGGCGAAGCCGCCGGACGATAGCGAAAAAACAGAATAACAGGCATGTAGATTAAAATGATAAAAGGACGTGTCGCAGAAAGGCAAAATCTGCGGCACGTCCAATTTCTTCTTCCATTGACAGACTGCTCTCCTGACAGCGTCAGGGGAAGTCAGTCTTATTATTTTCATGTGATACCGGTTCCGCTGACGCGACTTCATTCTCTTTGCTCGATGCAAAGAGAACGAAGCAAGAGAAA
>OMGU01002294.1_pt1 | contig 11363 bp, 10 predicted proteins | sample 1646121 | NCBI WGS metagenome assembly OMGU01 (sample SAMN05578581, study PRJEB25193) | human gut metagenome | biome: Human Microbiome; feature: human-associated habitat; material: feces | host: Homo sapiens | place: USA:Birmingham
CTACACTCTTTCCCTACACGACGCTCTTCCGATCTCATAAAAAACCGTTTCAATTTCTGCTTTGGAATTTTTCAAAGTTTCTGCTTTTTCCGTAGCATACAGAAGCTGGCTTCTGCCGTCCCACGGATTCGGTTTCCGGATCAGATATCCCTTTGCCTCAAGGCTTGCAGCGCGTCTTGCAGCGGCTCCTTTATCAATCTTTAACTGTTCGCGCACTTCCGTCTGCGTGATGCCCGGATGATGGCGCACCAGATGGATAAAGTCAAATTCTGCTGTGCCGATGCCCTCTTCTTTCATTGCCTGAACCGTAAATTTCCCGGCTTCCCGCGCTATTTTTGTTATTTTCCGTTCTGTTGGATCCATTTTTCTGTTCCTCCTGTCCATTCTCGATCTGTTTCAAATAGATGCATATACAACTAATTAGATGATAGTACAACTAATCGAATTTGTCAATCTATAGATCTTCTGGTTGACGAAGTATCGTCCGGACTTTATAATAGAAGTATTCGGCTGTTAAAAACAGTCAGTCTATCAATAAGGAGATGTATCTTATATGGAAAAGAAACATACGCGCGGCAGCTTTACCGGATCGATCGGCTTCGTGCTTGCTGCCGCAGGAAGCGCGGTTGGACTGGGAAATATCTGGCGTTTCCCTTATCTTGCCGCAAAAGACGGAGGCGGAACCTTTATTTTGGTTTATATCGTACTGGCTCTGACCTTTGGATTTACGCTGCTGACAACGGATATTGCCATCGGCAGAAAAACGGGACAAAGTCCGCTTGTCGCTTATGGAAAAATTCACCCGGGCTGGAACGGCCTTGGCCTTCTCGCCAGTATCGTGCCGGTTGTCATCCTGCCTTACTACTGCTCCATTGGCGGCTGGGTATTAAAATACCTGTCTGTGTTTCTCACCGGACATGGCACTGCCGCTGCCGAAGATGGTTACTTTACCGGCTATATTACCGGTACATGGCAGCCGATTGTGTGGTTAGGAATCTATCTTTTTCTTACCGCATTCGTTGTATATCGTGGTGTCAATAAGGGAATTGAAAACTACAGCAAAATTCTGATGCCGATCCTTCTGATCTTAATCATCGGAATTTCTGTTTTTTCGCTGACACTGACCCATACCGATGCAGACGGTGTCGTCCGTACGGGACTGCAGGGTATGAAAATTTATCTCGTTCCGAATTTTAAAGGAATGACGCTGCAGAAATTTTTCACCGTCTTTGTCGATGCACTCGGACAGCTTTTCTTTTCGATCAGTGTCGCGATGGGTATCATGGTTGCCTACGGCTCCTACGTAAAAAAAGAAACAAACCTGATGAAATCGATCAACCAGATCGAAATTTTCGACACCATTGTTGCGCTGCTCGCCGGTTTGATGATCGTTCCTGCCGTATTTACCTTTATGGGGACAGAGGGTATGTCTGCCGGCCCTGGTCTGATGTTTGTCTCCCTGCCGAAGGTCTTTCAGTCCATGGGAGCAGCAGGCGGCGTAATCGGAACCATTTTCTTTCTTATGGTCTCCTTTGCAGCCATTACATCTTCCGTATCGGTCATGGAATCCATTGTTTCCTGTATGATCGACAAATTTCACATCAGCAGAAAGAAGAGCACTGTGATTGTAACGGTTTATGCGTGTCTCGTCGGTATCATCGTATGCCTCGGCTACAATGCGCTTTATTTTGAACTGAAGCTTCCAAATGGCGCAACGGCTCAGATCCTGGATGTCATGGATTTTATCAGCAATAACCTTCTGATGCCGCTTGTCGCACTTCTCTCCTGTATTCTGATCGGATGGGTTGTAAAGCCGCAGGTCATCATCGATGAGGTGACGCTGGGAGGATATAAGTTCGGTCGAAAGAGGCTGTATATCGTCATGGTGAAGTTTATTGCACCCGTGCTCCTTGCCGCACTGCTGCTGCAGTCGTTCGGTATTTTAAACGTCTGATCACTGCGATACCAGATTGCTATGTGCTTTGCACTCACGCAATCTTCAAAAATATTCGTAATCCGCTCATTTTCCTTCGAAAAATGGCTCCTTACTTATGTTTTTGGCGAGTCAAGAGATCAAAAAAGCATGTTTTCCGGTGGCTTTTCCAGAAAACATGCTTTTTTTGTGCCTGTCTGCACATATTTCTAACAGGTGAAACCCTTACATCCTGCGAATTAACGTTCCATTTACACCAAGTATCTCTCCATCAAATTCCCGGGCGAAAAGTACTTCCCCGTCTCCTTTTACTTTTATCTCCTCATCCGATGCATTGAGCAGAACTTCGATTTTATTTCCCTCTTCGTCTAGTTTAATATACTCTACACACCGATCATTCTCATATCCATTCGGAAAATGGAAATGCAGACTTCTGCACACTTTTTCATTTCTTCGAAGCATGATCAGTTTCCGCATCGTTGCAATTTTTTTCTGATTTTCTTCGCTTTCAATTTCACTCCAAGGCATACATCTTCTGCAGTCCGGATCATGAGCACCTTCCATTGCGATCTCCGTTCCATAATAAATACAGGGGCTTCCCGGAAGCGTAAAAAGGATTGCAAGCTGCTGGTAGAACTTGTCCAGATCGTGAAAACGGTTCATCAGCCTCTCGGTATCGTGGGAATCCAGGAGATTAAAAAGTACATCGTTATTCTGCTGCATATACATGGTATAGCAACGGTTTACCATATATTCAAATTCTTCTTTTTTCATTGTTTTATCAAGAAAGAAATCATGAATTCCGCTCAGCAGCGGGTAGTTCATGACAGAATCATATTCATCTCCCTGCAGCCACTGGCTTGCATCATGCCAGATTTCCCCCAGAAGATAAATATCCGGCTTTATCGTTTTTAAATGCTCCCTTATCCGCTTTAAGAACCTGTGCGACACTTCGTTTCCTACATCGAAACGAATTCCGTCGATATCAAACTCCCGTACCCAGTCCTCACAGATTTTACAGAAATACTGTATCACCTCTTCGTTGTTTGTATTCAGCTTTGGCATCCCGTCTGTAAATGCAAAGGAATAGAACCGTCGGTCCCTGGTGTCTCCCCTTTTTTGAACCTGTTCCCAGTCCTCTACCATAAACCAGTCCGCATAACGAGACTCTTTTCCATGCTCCAGGATGTCTATCCACGGCTCAAATTTTCTTCCACTATGATTAAACACTGCATCTACCATAATGCGGATTCCTTTTTCATGTGCTTCTTTGCAAAGCGCTTTCATTGTATCCGCATCGCCAAAAGACGGATCTATTTTTGTATAATCGGTCGTGTCATATTTGTGGTTGGACTCTGCTTTCATGATCGGATTCAGATAAATACCGGTAATCCCAAGTTCCTGCAGATACGATAATCTCTGACGGATCCCTTCCAGATTTCCTCCGAATTTTTCTTCGTTTGTTACGGTTCCGTGATTTCTCCAGGGTGTGATATCATCTCCGTTTTTTTCCGGTGTCCCGTTGCAGAACCGATCCGGGAAAATCTGATACCAAATCGTTTCGTTTACCCATGCCGGTGTGCGATTGATATCTGCCGGGTTCATCCAGGGTACAATAAAACACTGCTGCATACGGCCATCCATCCGGAGCTGTTCTTCTGTCAGGAAACCATCCTCAAAATAATACCAGACTTCCTTTTCCGTCCGCAGCTCGAAATAATATTTGCATCTTTTGTATTCCGGAAGAAGCGTTGTTGTCCACCAGATCTGATAAGGCAGACGTTTTTTATATATCATTTCCTCTCTTTTTCCGATCCACCTTTCTTTTCCGCCCAAAATTCCGGCTTCATAAGGATCTCCGTAATGGATAAAAACCTGTTTTACATCATATCCTGTCTTGATATTGACAATCAGTCTGTCCTCATCCAGGGCATAACTCATCTGTTCTGAAGTTTTATGGTATACACCACTAAATTCCATCTCATTTTCCTCCCGCATAGCTCTAAAGCTGTTTTTTGCATCCTTGTAAGAAACACAATCACTTTTTTGTTTCGTATTGTTTCGTAGCTTTACTATAAGCCTTTTTTATTTCTTCGTCAATCAATTTCCATTTTTCCCTGCGCTTTCGTAAAATTCAGATAATTTTCAGGATGATTTTTGTGCAGGATGCTTTCTTTCTTCGAAACTTAACGAAACATTTCTTTTTCAAGGTATTGATTGCTTTTTATCTTATGATTTTATATAATGATACCGGGATCAAAAGGTCTTTTGACACCTATGATAGCTGGGAGTTTACATTTTTTGTTTTGTGAAAGGATTGCCGATTATGACTACCATTCAGGATATTGCTGATAAAATGGGAGTTTCCAAGAGCACGGTATCCAAAGCGCTCAATGACGCGCCTGATATCAGCGAAGTTTTACGGAAACAGGTTTTGGAAACTGCCGTAGCTCTGGGTTATACGAAGCTGCGGCGTTATAAGAAACCGACAAAAAAAGTCTGTATTATAATAGAAAAAGAGAATATGCGGTATCAGGAACCGCATCATTTTGCCTATGATATCCTGGTGGGTTTTCGTCAGATGGCAGAACCGGCCGGATTTGATGTTGAAATTGTGCCTGTTGATATTAAGACCCAAAGAAGCCAGCATTATGATGTTTTCATGCTGGAGCATGATTATATAGGAGCTTTTGTGGTCGGCTTTTCCCTGAGCGATCCCTGGATTCAGGACTTTAAAATCAGCCGCACACCGGCTGTTCTTTTCGACAACTATATAGTAGGGAATCCTTCCACCGCTTATGTAGGTATTGATAATGAGGAGGGAATGGAACTTGCCGTCTCTTATCTTGCCGGACTTGGACACCGGAAGATCGCCTATCTGAGCAGCTCCCTCGGGGCCCGGGTTCTCCAGGCACGCCATGCTGCCTTTCTCCGTTCCATGCACCAGCATGGACTGAAGACTTCTCCTGCTGCGATCGGCTGTTCTTATTATCTGTCAGAATGTATGGAAAAGCATCTTCCCCGTTTCCTGGAAAACGGAATTACTGCTATTATTTGTAACCAGGATACCCTTGCAAGTGCAACGCTCACGCAATGTCAGCAGCTGGGATTCCAGGTTCCTGATGATATCAGCATTATCGGATTTGATGACCTGCCGATTGCCGCTTGTACGTCACCGCCCCTTACGACCATCAGACAAGATCGGCTGGAGCTCGGAAAAAGTGGATTTTTTGCATTGTCAAGTCTTCTCAATCACATCCCAATCAGTACGTATTTGTTGCATGCACAGCTGATTCAGCGGGAATCGACAGGAAAGGTTCCTTCATAAATTCATCTCATCAACAATATTTGCCGGTTTTGCAGTCATTTCTACCCATGCCGGTATAAAACCGCTTTTGACAGCGTTTCTTACAGATCTGACATTAGACCAGGCGGTACAGTAAAAAGGTACTTTTCCCCTGTTTAGGATCTCTTTTGTAAGTCTGCTTGTCAGTGCAGAGGCAATCCCCTTTCGTCTGTATTCCGGCAAAACATCCACACCAATCTGCCACATATCGTCGCAATCGGCAGAACAGGCGGCAAGTCCCACCAGCGTGCTTCCGTCATATGCGCCGACGCCAAGTACATCCAGATTCTTCCGATCTTCGCAAAGCGCATTGCCCCATTCCGGTCGATACAAATCCGCAAAAGCTTCCTGTGTTAATACTCGTGTCACATAGGCACAGGAAAGAGTCGGTATCCGGCTGATGTCCGGCAGATAGTATTCTGCCATGAAACATATTTTGTGACCTTTTTCAACTAAACGTTCATTCAGCCAATGCATGTTTGGTGTCTCAAAACAGTGATAAAATTCGAATTTGTCTACATACGCAGACACCAGATCCATCGTCTCCGGTATGGAAGCCGCCATGATATTATTTCCATAGGAAACCAGATTGCAGGTAATAGGCTCTTTCAAATATTTGCGAGCCTTCTTTCCTAAATTTATGGGAACAACAACATTTTTGTCCGCCTTGAGATCTTCCACACGGCACCCCATATCTTCCGCAGACTGCCTCATGGCAATCTCCATCATTTCACGATTCGTCATATGCTTTTCTCCATTCTATCAGTTCAGTAACTTGGGGATGCGCAGACATGTCCATTTTGGAAACAGTGTCTATCATTCTCTGCATCCAGCCACCCAATCCTTCCGATTCTTTTCGTTTCGCAGATCATCTGCCAGGTATCTGCAGAATATGAAGCAGCACTCCCGCTGCCCGCTCCATTGCTGCCGGATCAATGGAGGAATAATTCATGACATACGTATTTTCCTGCTTTGCCGCCTCCGCTGTGTCTGCGTAATAGCCGGAGAGCGGCTTTAATTTTACGCCGCGGGATTTCGCCTGCGTGACGATCTTCTCTTCTTTTTGATCGGTGCAAAGATGCATCAGGAAATGGACGCCCGCTTCTTCCTCTTCGATCGTCACGTAATCTCCGAGCGGTTTCTTTTCGAGCGCCTGCAGAATTAAGTCGCGTTTGTTCTGATAATAGTTCCGCAGCCGGTTGATATGTTTTTCGAAACTGCCGTTCTCAATAAACTCCGCCAGTGTGTACTGCTCAAAGTTGGAAACGGTACACGAATAAAACGACAGCTCGCGGTAAAATTTCTCTGCCAGTGTCTGCGGCAGCACCATATAGCTGATCCGTACCGTGGAGGCAAGTGTTTTCGTAAACGTATTCATATAGATGACCTTGTCCGAAACGTCGATGCTCTGCAGCGTTGGAAACGGCTTTCCGCCGAGACGCAGCTCACTGTCATAATCGTCCTCAATGATATAGTGATGATCTGATTTTGCCGCCCAGCCGAGCAGTTCATAACGGCGGCTGACCGGCATGACTGTCCCGGTTGGAAAGTGATGGGACGGGGATGTATGAATAATATCAACCGATCTTTTTTCCAGCTCCTGCACCGAAACACCGTCCTGGTCGAGCGGCACTGGCTCGTACCGCACCTTCATACTCTCATAAATCCGCGCAATTTTGTGATACCCGGGATCCTCTACTCCATAAACAAGATCGTTCCCAAGAAGCTGAATCAGAAGGTTATGCAGATACTCCGTTCCTGCGCCGACAATAATCTGCTCCGGCAGCACCTGCATTCCACGAAACTCTCGCAGATATTTTGCAATCGCACTGCGCAGCTTTAAAATCCCGGCGCACGGGGAATTGATCATGAGCTGGATCCGGTTGTCATTCAGGACAGCACGCACCGTCCGCGTCCAGATTGTAAACGGAAAAATCTCGCTGTCCGTCTGGTTACTGGAAAAATCCGCAAAATAGGAAGTCTCCCCGTTTGCCACCTGCAGGATCTCTTTTGGCACCGCATCCCGCATGGAATCCTCAATTTCCAGATCAGCTGCATAAAATCCGCGCTTTGGCATGGAATACAGATAGCCTTCCGCAACAAGCTGCGCATAGGCATTCTCGACGGTAATGACGCTGATACCCAGATTTTTCGCGAACGTCCGTTTCGACGGCAGCTTCTCTCCAGGGCGGATATTTCCCAGCAATATGTCATTTTTGATACATTTATATAAATATTCATACAGGGAATCTGACCCTATATTCGCAAAATTATACGTCAGCATCCGACCGTTCTCCTCTCATCTGACCTTACTGAATATATTTGTTTTGGCAATTTTTTTATAGTCACTTTACCAGTATACTGTGAGACAGAGCAAAAGTAAAGCCAAAACAGGAACTAAAATTTATCAGACACGGAGGAACTTATTATGACAGCAGCGAATGAGAGATACAAACTGAACAAAGAACTGGCACAGATGTTAAAGGGTGGCGTGATCATGGACGTTACCACTCCGGAGCAGGCGCATATTGCCGAGGAAGCTGGTGCCTGTGCCGTTATGGCACTGGAGCGGATTCCGGCAGACATCCGTGCAGCCGGCGGCGTTTCCCGTATGAGTGATCCGAAGATGATCCGCGGCATTCAGGAAGCCGTTTCTATCCCGGTTATGGCAAAATGCCGTATTGGGCACTTTGTAGAGGCGCAGGTACTCGAAGCCATCGAAATCGACTACATTGATGAGAGTGAGGTTCTCTCTCCGGCAGATGATGTTTACCATATCAACAAACGAAGCTTCAAAGTACCGTTTGTCTGCGGTGCAAAGGATCTCGGTGAGGCACTCCGCCGGATCAATGAGGGCGCATCCATGATCCGTACCAAAGGTGAACCGGGAACCGGCGATATCGTACAGGCCGTCCGCCATATGAGAAAAATGAACAGCGAAATCCAGAAACTGACCTCGATGCGTGAGGATGAGCTGTTTGAGGCAGCCAAGGTCCTGCAGGTTCCGTACGACCTTGTTCAGTATGTTCATGACAACGGCCGTCTCCCGGTTGTCAACTTTGCAGCCGGCGGTGTGGCAACTCCTGCCGATGCAGCACTGATGATGCAGCTTGGAGCAGAGGGTGTTTTTGTTGGTTCCGGTATTTTCAAATCCGGCAACCCGGCAAAACGTGCGGCTTCCATCGTAAAAGCCGTTACCAACTACACCGATGCGAAACTGATCGCAGAACTCTCCGCTGATCTCGGCGAGGCTATGGTCGGCATCAACGAGCAGGAAATCGCTTTACTAATGGCAGAAAGAGGAAAATAATGAAAATTGGAGTGCTTGCACTGCAGGGTGCGTTTGCAGAACATGAAAAAGTATTAGAGCAGCTTGGCGCCGAATGCATCGAACTGCGTCAGGACCGTGATCTTTCTGAGCCTTATGATGCACTTGTACTGCCGGGTGGCGAGAGTACCGTTCAGGGAAAGCTTTTAAAAGAGCTTGGCATGTTCGATACGATCAAAAGCCAGATTCAAAACGGCATGCCGGTCCTCGCAACCTGTGCCGGTGCAATTCTTCTGGCAGAAACGATCGACGGACAGATTAAGGGACAGCCGGAGCAGTATTTCGGTACGATCCCGATGTGCATCAGGCGGAACGCCTACGGCCGTCAGTTAGGCAGCTTCCACACAGAAGCACAGGTTGCAGGCATCGGAACAGTGCCGATGACGTTTATCCGTGCGCCGTATATCGCATCTGTGGGGGACGGCGTGGAAGTGCTCGCGGTTGTGGAAGAGCGGATCGTCGGTGTAAAACACAAAAACCAGATGGCCTTCTCCTTCCACCCGGAACTCGACCCGGATGTGCGGATTCATAAGGCGTTTTTGAAGATGATATAAGACGGATAAAACAATAGCAGACTCAAAAAGCAATGCAAAAATCTGATCGTAAAAAGCTCCAGTTTCTCTTTGAAGCTGGAGCTTTCTCATTGTGTTTCGCTGCTGTTTCGCCGCACAGGAGTGTGACGCAGCGCTTTTTCTGTTTGAGAAACTATTTGATTCGTTTCAGTTCATACTGTCTCGTACCAAGGCCGATCTTTTCCGCCTGATCAAGGGTTGCCTCCCATTCAATATTCGGGTTGGAATCTTTAAAATGATCGTGGTGGCAGTGCCATCCCGGCTGTGCAAGGTGCTCGCCAAGCTGACTGTTTTCAATCGGAGTTGCCTTCAGGCAGGCATCGGCACACGCCTGGTCAAGAGCAACCGGGTCGAAGCTTGCAAACATTCCGATATCCGGCAGGATCGGAGCATCGTTCTCCCCATGACAGTCACAGTTCGGGCTGATATCCTGTACCAGCGAGATATGGAAGCACGGACGTCCATAGCAGACAGCCTGCGCATACTCCGCCATTTTCCGGTCGAGAAGCTCGTTTGCACTGCTGTTTGGATTGTAAACCGCATCAAAACTGCAGGCACCGATGCAGCGGCCGCAGCCTTTGCATTTATCATAGTCAATGACTGCTTTTTTATCTACATAAGAAATCGCATCGCTTCCGCATTCTTTTGCACAGCGGTGGCAGCCACGACAGACATCCGTATTGATCGCCGGTTTTCCACTGGCATGCTGCTGCATCTTTCCGGCGCGGCTTCCGCATCCCATACCGATATTTTTCAGTGCACCGCCAAAGCCCGTTGCCTCATGGCCTTTGAAATGGCTCAAGCTGATAAAGATATCTGCGTCCATGATCGCATGGCCAATCAATGCTGTTTTGCAGTATTCTCCGTTGACAACCGGAACTTCTACTTCATCGGTTCCGCGCAGACCGTCTCCGATGATAATCTGACAACCGGTCGTAATGGTATTAAATCCATTCAGATTTGCGCAGTCAAGATGTTCCAGCGCATTCTTTCTGCTGCCTGGATACAGCGTATTGCAGTCTGTCAGAAACGGAAGACCGCCCTGCTCTTTGCAGAGATCGGCAACCACTTTCGCATAATTCGGGCGAAGAAACGCCATGTTTCCTAGTTCGCCGAAATGCATTTTGATTGCGACGAATTTCCCTTCCATATCAATATCTTTGATGCCGGCAGCGATACAGAGTTTTTTCAGCTTGTCAAGCTGACTCGTTCCAACCGGACATCGAAAGTCGGTAAAATAAACCGTTGACTTTTCCATTTTGTCATTCCTCCTGATTTGTCGTTTTTTGACAGCATATCACTTCAAGCCAGGTTGAAGTCAAGTATAATTTGTGGTCTTCTGTTTGTCTCATGGACTTGTCTTTTTTCGGGATTTTTCGTATACTGAACATAGTATTTAAGCAACTGAAAATACAGAAGTGCTTTGGAGGTCATGTTTATGATAAAGGCAGTATTATTCGATATGGATGGTATCCTGTTTGATACCGAGATTGTAATGAAAGAGGGCTGGCTCAAAGCTGCCCGGGAGCTGAATTTTACGCTCACGGAGGAACATCTCTCACAGATGCGCGGCAGCGCGCTTCCACGGAGCAGAAAGCTGTTTGAGGAGTGGTTTCACGGAAAGGTGACATACGATGAGGGACGCGCGATCCGCTCGGCGTATCTGAATGATTATATTCAGCGAAATGGTGTACCGGAAAAGCCGGGACTTCACGAGTTTCTTTCCTGGCTGAAGGAACATTCGATTAAAGTTGCGGTTGCCACTTCCACAACACGGCGCGTTGCGGAAGGATACTGGAAACAGTCCGGCATTGACCAGTATATCGATGCTTCGGTCTGTGGAGATGAGGTTGTAAACAGCAAACCGGACCCGGAGATTTTCTTAAAGGCCGCTTCTCTTCTGCAGGTTCCGATTGCAGAGTGCATGGTAGCTGAGGACAGCATCAACGGTCTCAAAGCTGCCCGCGCCTCCGGCGCTGTCTCCTGCATGATCCCGGATCTGACACCGTATACGGAAGAACTCGCGCCGATCTGTGATCATGTGAGTCCGTCGCTTCTGGACTGCAGGAAAATTATTCTGGATTCACAGGAAAAATAATCAATCGTAAAGAAAGTGCCTGTCAGTGTTTTTGAACCGCTCCCCGTCAAGTAGACAATTGAAAAAATATAAATTTTTCCTGCCAG
>OMGU01002299.1_pt1 | contig 11344 bp, 10 predicted proteins | sample 1646121 | NCBI WGS metagenome assembly OMGU01 (sample SAMN05578581, study PRJEB25193) | human gut metagenome | biome: Human Microbiome; feature: human-associated habitat; material: feces | host: Homo sapiens | place: USA:Birmingham
CGACCACCGAGATCTACACTCTTTCCCTACACGACGCTCTTCCGATCTTATAAATCGGAATAGCCACATTCGCCATGGATGTTTCATAGATAAGTTCATGGGGAAACATCTCAAGCATTCGTTGAAAGGTCAAACGAGAAAAACAGGATACAGCTATTTTAGGAAAACCTTCAAGAGGCTCATGTAAGGCCTCGGGATTGATAATCGCTTGTCTATTCGCATCAAATTCAGTTAGTAGCATACGTGACCTCCTTAGTTTTAGGAACCATTATAACACAAAAAAATCAGACAAAAAAGAATGGTCTGATTCTCTCACTATTTATTCTTCATTCTCCAAATCGTCTAGTTGTTTTTCAAGACGTCTTCTCTCAAATCTTCCCAATGCAGCGAGAGCCCAATTCACTAAAAAGACAAAGGGAACATATATGGTATAAGTAATTGGCCAAGCCATGAGATATCTATGATCCAAGGGATTATTATGATAGACATCATGGTTGTACCGATAGTTAGCTGACATTATCATAAGGGTGATAAGCCCAGTCACTAGTAAACAACCTAAGACTGTTATACTCGAACTACCAAAAGCATTTACATCAAGACGTTCAGCTCTATAAATAGACCAAATACTACTTATCAACAATGGATAAAGTAAGTAATCAGCAGAGATGACACCATTGTTAAAGAGGGAGCCATAAACTAAGCATACAAGCGTCCCTACAATCATTATGTAAAAACATTCAGCAGCAACCTTATTATTTAGAACTGCTTCGTCGCGTTCGTCTGTAACCTTATTAGCAACCGATTTAAATTTCATCATATTTACTTCTTTTCTAAATCTCCCAAAACAGTTGATCCAAAGTCCTATCCAGTGTTTTACAAATAGCAATGCATAAGGCTAGGCTGGGATTGTACTTTCCAGATTCAATCAATCCGATGGTTTGTCTTGTTGCACCTATCGCTTCAGCCAAGTTCACCCTGAGTCATATCATGCTCTGCTTGTGCTACTTTTAAGCGTAAATTATTTGCCACATGACCCCTCCTTCTCAGCATATCTGATATTCTCTCCGAAATCGATTGTGATTACCATCTCTTTTCATTGATATTACACACTATATGTTTCTATTTGCAATATAAATCTGACATTATTTTAGAAATAATTTGCAAAATAAAAAGCCGAGATTTCTCCCAGCTTCTTCAATATTTAAACTTAGGCAGGTGTTACATCCAAGCCCTCACCAATTGCCGCAAGGCGTTCAACAACCTCTTCTTGGCTCAAATCATTTTCAGAGACATAACGGTTGCGTGGGTGAACACGGCATTCGTGTGAGCAGCCACGGAGGTATTTGTCTTCATTTTCCTCTGAAGTAAGGATACGGCGATTACAGAATGGGTTGCCACAGTTGACATAGCGTTCACAAGGTGTGCCATCGAACCAGTCCTTACCGACAACGATAGGATCTACACGGTTGACATCAACGGCAATACGCTCGTCAAAGACATACAACTTACCATCCCAAAGTTCCCCTTGAACCTCTGGGTCTTTTCCGTAAGTCACGATACCACCATGCAATTGGCCAACATCTTTATAGCCTTCACGGACCAACCAACCTGAGAATTTCTCACAGCGGACACCACCAGTACAGTAAACAACCACGCGCTTATCCATGAACTCTTCTTTATGATCGCGGACCCATTGTGGCAATTCACGGAAGTTGCGAATGTCAGGACGAATGGCACCACGGAAGTGACCAAGGTCATATTCATAGTCGTTACGTGTATCAAGGACAACAGTATCCTCATCCAAAAGAGCGTCTTTAAACTCTTTGGGTGACAAGTAAGCACCTGTAGTTTCAAGTGGATTGATGTCGCTATCAAAGTTATTATCCTCTAAGCCAAGGTGAACAATCTCCTTCTTGTAGCGAACAAACATCTTCTTGAAAGCTTGTTCTTCTTCCTCATCAATCTTGAACCAAAGGTCCTCCATCCCTGGAAGGCTATGAACGTAGTCCATGTATTTTTGAGTGGTTTCATAGTCTCCAGAAACCGTTCCATTAATCCCCTCGTCAGCGACCAAGATACGACCTTTCAGACCGATTGACTTACAAAAAGCCAAGTGGTCAGCCGCAAATTGCTCAGCGTTTTCGATGGGAACGTATTTATAATAAAGCAATACTCGAATAGGTTTTGCCATTGTATTTCCTCTTTCTTTATGAAATATCTATATTTGTTGTTTGATAATAAAATCAACTTAACTATTATACCGCTATCAAAGAGGACTAGGCAATTGATTTGTTTGGAGAAGAATTTTCACAACAGAAAAAGGCTAAGTGCCAGATGTCTAAACCTGAGTTTCGTAAGATTGTTTTCCATAAGATAGTATTACAACTCTTTCTGTAGTGTCCCTAAGATAAGCAGTTGTGTCAGAAAAATCCAGAAAATAAGAACTCCTATATCTACAAGCGAAACAGTTCCATGTCTATAAAAGCTAGCTCTAAGAAGATTCGCAGAAGGGACAAATGGAAGTAGAAAATAAAGTTGATCTAACCAATCTGGAAGACGACCTGCCGGATACATGATTGGTGAAAACATAAGACCAATCATTAAAATAAGCTGAGACATTAGCGTGACAATATTTTGGGAAAATATATAAGCAATTGAAAATCCTAGACTAATCATTGTTAGGCAAATAAGTAACATCACAAAAACAGACAAAATTGACAAATTTAATTGGACAGAAAAGCGAAGACAGCCTAATAAAAAAGTGAAGAATACACCTGGTAAAATAGCAATTAACCATATACATAGGTCAGCTAAAGAAATTAGAATTCTAGGAATAGGTAAAGCTCGAATATAGTCCACATGACCTTCTGACTTGGCATTGGCTATAACAGGAGATGAAATCGTACAGCCAATAGAAATAACTCCCATTAAAACTGATCCAGAGGCAAGATAGTAAGCAGTTGTTGTGTCCATCTTACCAATTACCAACGGATACCCAAAAAGAAGTGAAACGGACAAAAGCACTTGAGCTAGTGTGAATAGAATGAATAGATTTTTTTGTCGAAGATAGTTCCAACGAAGTAAGTAAAAAAATTGAGTCATATCAGTTAACAAGCTCCTCTTTATAAAGATCGGAAATAGATAATGTTTTCATCTTAACTGAAAGGTTTGAAATAAGCCCTTTTTCTATACCTTCCTTAACTTGAATGAGTATTCGGGTTAATTCACTTTCTTCAATTTCCATCTGACAAACACAACCATTGACCATCGTAAAATGTTCGAATAGACTTAAAAATTCTTTACTAACAAAATTGAAAGAAATTTGATAATGATTTTTATAAGACATTTGGTGTACTGGACCAGATTTTAATAATTTACCATGGTTAAAAAGAGCAAAATTATCCGCATATTTTTCAACTTCTAGTAGATTGTGGGTAACAATGATAATAGTGTGTCCTTTATAAGCCAGTTTTTGTAATAATCGCCACTGTTTTTCACGACGTACAGGATCAACATCGTTGGTTGGTTCGTCAAGAAGCATGATATCAGCAGAGCCAATTAATGCCATGGCAAAAGATGTAAGCCGTTTTAAGCCTCCTGAAAGATTCTTCCCTTTTTTATCACGGTATTCTACTATTTCCAGATCTGCTAGAAGGTGCTCAATTTCTTTTTGGAGTTCTGAGGTACTTAACCCTCTCATTCTTCCAATCATCTCTAAATTTTGCTCAACAGTTAACTTTTCAAGAGGTGCATACTGTTGTGACATATAACTCATCATTGTTCGAGCTTGTTTACGGTTATGTATAAAAGAAATATCTCCGTAGTGAACATCTCCCTGATCAGGCTTAATAAAACCAATCATTTGCTTTAAAAGAGTTGATTTACCAGCACCATTATGTCCTATAAGAGCTGTGATTTTTGCAGCTTCTAGCTCTAAGAAGATATGGTTATTAGCAAAATGTTGTTTATCAAATGATTTTGTTAAATTTTCAATGGTGAGCGTTTCAAAAGTCATAATTTTATTTCTCCGTATTGAGAAAAGATTTCCCAATTTTCCTCCTTACCATTACCACATGTAGGACACTCATCAGGATAATGTCCCCAAGGTTTGTGTGTGAACGACGCTCCGTTTTCATAATTAATCTCGTATTGGCGATTAAGACTCATTGGTTCTGCATATTTAGTTATTAATCGAACAGCCTCATCAACAATAGCAGATGTCAATTGAAACATAGCCGGACCATAAGCAATTGTAGGAATTTTCTTAGTAACAGTACGAATACCCCGAAATTGTTCCAAGAATAGACTATCAATTTTCGTGTAATGAATGTTTAAACAATCAAAACATCCTGTTTGATGGGGTACTACAGAATAAACACGTCTGCGACTAACTTGACTTGCACCAAAAACACACGGAATATTTTTTGTAACTACAGCTTTATTTACAATACGCTGAATATCATATTGTGGTTCATCAATAACACAAATAACAATGTCAACATTGTCTAATAATGGCAACAAGTCGTTTACACATGTTATACGTAAATTATGAGTTTCAACTTCGATATCAGAATTCATTTTTGACACTTCTTGATGGGCAATCTGTGTTTTAAGAGCCCCTACGTCTTCCTCCTTATATAAAAATTGCCTACCTAGATTACTTTTTTCAATGATATCAAAGTCCACAATTTTTATTTTTTTAGGTCCTAGACCAGATAGCAAAGTTAGTATATTGGACCCTCCTCCGCCAAGTCCTAATAAAAGAACTGTCGTTTCATTAAGTCTCTTTTGAATATCTATACTATCTTTAAAACTATTTAAATAGCGACTAAAATAGTAGATATTTGAATGATATCTTTCCTTAATACAATTTATTGTAGCACCTTCTTCAATAACCCCCTCCTTATCCAATAGTTCAATAGCACCTATTATATCTTGTTCCGTCAAATCTGGATACTTAGTTAACATAATATCTACAACGTCATTAATAGTCCTTCCATCTAAAATATTAACTAAACTCCACATTTTATCGTCCTCATCACTGATTTCAGTAGTTATACCAATTTGGGAGCCTACCCTAAACAAATTATCGTGAAGTTTATAAATAGGATATATTTCTTTTATTCTTGGACAATGGGATTTCATTTTTTCCTCACTGTTTTTCAAAAAGAAAGATGAGGTGATTCTATAATTTCCCCTCGCCTTATTGTAGTAATTCTATCAAAAATTTTCCGTGATAGAATCGAAGGTAACATTTGCTTATATGTTTATTTAACATTTTTAAGCAATTAAATAATACCCCAGCTAATTTCGGTTTGAGCTACGGCCTTACGTACTTGAATGTTTTTCATTTGGAATTCTCCTTTCATCTTTAATAAGAATATTGTATACTAAACTTACATTTTTCTTACAATTATGTCATAATTGACCATTTTAACGTTATAACTAACATACAGAAATGAGTGAGGAGGTTTTCAATGTTAAAAGTTGCTATTTGTGATGACTCTGATAGAGATGCTAGCCAATTAGAACATTATTTACTTTCTTATGATAAATTTCCTCTAGAAACAAAACTTTATACAAATCCACAAAAACTCTTAAATCAGCTGACGCCAGACATCCACTGTGTCTTTTTGGATATCAATATGCCAGGAATCAATGGAATTGACGTAGCACAAAAGATTAGAAAATTTAATCCTTTCATTCCTATTATTTTTGTGACAAGTTATCGTGATTATATGGAACAAGTCTTCGAAGTTCAGACTTTTGACTATATCGTAAAACCGATAGAACCTCAAAAGTTAATGAAAGTATTGGATCGTATTTTGCGTTTTTTGGATATAGGCCAAGCACTTTTTACCTTCTCATTTGGTAAACACAATTATTCTGTCCCTTCGAGCGATATTGTATTTTTTGAGAAAGATAAACGTTCAGTATTTATATACACAAAGACAGGTACCTACAAGTCTCTACTAAAAACAAAAGAGATTTTGGAAAAACTCCCTAATTATTTTATTCAAATTCATGCTTCCTATATTTTAAACCCCAAATACATCAAAGACTTTGATTCAAAAACAGTTACTATTTTACTAAATGGGACTGAAGAACACCTACTCCCAATTAGTAGAAAGTTTCAGTTTTCTTTTAAAGAAAAGTATTACAGCTATCTAAGTGAAAGGCATTTTTAATGTTAGTAGGATTACGAATAATCAGTATCTTGTACGATTTATTTCTAGCAAGTATGTTATTTTATAGACCATTGTCTAAAATCAATATGAAAAAGAAGCCTTTAGTAGCCCTTTTTTTCATATTGATTTTTCATGGGGAACTCGTGTTCCTATTCTCTGAAAGTCGTATTTTTTTGGTCAGTAATCTCCTTCTAAACATTTTAGAATACTATCTAATCGGTCTCAATTTTGATTATCCTATTCGCCAGTCTTCCTTTTGGATTCTTTTACAAACTAGTCTAAGTTTGTTAGCAGGAGCTGTCCTAAACCAAGGAATCCAACTAATTTTACCTTTAGGGGAACTATCAAAAAATTTAGAAGCTATTAGTTTGTATCTCGGAATAAGTTTCTTCTTATCTACAGGAATAACTCTTATCTTACGAAAGCTTCTCCTATCCCATCAAAGGCTTCGTATTGCTACTTCTAAGGGAAACTGGCTTTATCAGTTTATCGTGCCTCTTTTATCTATTTTCTTTGCTTTTACAATATCTGCCATTCAAGGAGGGGTATTTGGAGCAGATTACCTGTCAATCATTTCTCTCTCATCTCTCATTGTATTAACTCTCTCCTCTCTTTATTTTAATCTGTACCTTGCTCGTCAACAGCAGCAATATTACCAAAACCAATTGGAAAAAGAACAATTACAGTTCCAAGTTCGAGAAATACAACAATCTCAAGAAGAATATCAACGTCTCCAAAGCCTTCGGCATGACTTAAAAAATAAACATTTAACTCTTTTATCGCTTTTAGAGAAAAATCCTGAAGAGGCAAAAGATTATCTTTATTCATTAACAGATAGTATAGTAGGTGAACAAACTTTCTACTCTAAAAATCAAACTATTAATTTTTTACTTAATCAAAAACTACATCATTTAAAAGATGAGATAGAAATGGAAATTGATTGCTTTGTACCACAAGAATTATCTATTCAACCAGATATTTTAGCTGTTATATTAGGAAACTGCCTAGACAATAGTATTGCAGCTTGTCTCAGACTACCAAATAAAGAAAGAAACTTATCACTTAATATCCGATACTTTCAACAAAATCTTTTTATCAATATTAGAAATAATTTTGATGAGAAAGAAAAATCTACTCGTAAATCCCGTCAAAAAGATGGCTGGGGGTTGCGAAATATTGATGCTCTTGTTCAAGAATATCAAGGTAATATCAAACACTTTATAAAAGATGGACAATATCAAATAGAGATTTTATTACCAATAAAAATAGGGACTATTCCGACTAAAGAATTTTAGGTAATTGATGAAAAATGAGTAATAATTAGGTAACGTAAATATTTGAAGTCAAAATCTATATTATGTTTATTCATTAATAAACAGGTTGAGTAGCACTAGCTCAACCTGTTTTTTTCTATAACTTTCTGATTACCTAACTCGCATCTGCTCGACTCATGTTTTCTCCTACAATTTCGCAGCAGCAGCCTCATCTAAGATAAGAGTCACGTCTGGATGATGTTGCAAGACACTAGCTGGCACTTCCTCTGTCACTGGCCCCTTGACCATCTTGAAAATGGCATCTGCCTTCTTGTCACCATAGGCAAACAAGATAATCTTCTTAGCAGCCATAATAGAAGCAATTCCCATTGAAATAGCCTTTGTAGGGACTTGGTCACGACTGGCAAAGAAACGGCTATTTGCTTCAATGGTGCTATCCGTCAAGTCGACCACATGGGTTTGACTATCAAAAGGCGTACCTGGCTCATTAAAACCAATATGCCCATTACTTCCGATTCCTAAGATTTGCAGATCAATGACATGTTGTGCCAAGACGTCATCGTAATCCTTAGCCGCCTTCTCCAAATCTTCAGCCATACCGTCAGGTAAGAAGCTTTCCTTAAATGGCTTGGCATCAAAGAGTTGAGCCTTCATAAAGGCATGATAGCTCTGCTCATGCTCTGGTGATAGTCCGACGTATTCATCCAAATTGACGCTGTAAAGTTCCGAAAAATCCACGTCACTCTCAACCATCTCTTGGTAAAGGGCGATAGGGGAACTACCTGTCGCCAATCCCAATGTTTGAGCACCCGCTGTAAGGCTCTCTTTTAGAAGTTCAAAGGCAACTTTGCCTCCCTCAACTTGATTCTTAACTAAAATCTTTTTCATTCTATTCACCTCAATATTGGTATATACCATTTTCTTTATTATCTCTTTTTTAACCTTCCTGTCAAGCGTTTTCACTTGATAAGTTTAATGACTGTCGCCCTATATCGTGCTATAATAAAAAGGCTGAAAATTTTTAAACGAGGAAACAAATGAATACAAACGATTTTGATTTTGAACTACCAGAAGAACTAATTGCCCAAACCCCATTGGAACAACGTGACGCCTCTAAACTCTTAGTCATTGATCCTGTAACTAGGGAAATGACTGATACCCACTTCGACCACATCATTGACCAGCTTAACCCTGGAGATGCCTTGGTCATGAACAATACGCGCGTGCTTCCTGCCCGCCTCTACGGTGAAAAAACTGATACACACGGCCATGTAGAATTTCTCCTTTTGAAAAATACCCAAGGTGACCAATGGGAAGTTTTGGCCAAACCAGCCAAACGCCTTAAAGTAGGTGCTAAAGTCAGTTTTGGTGATGGTCGCTTGACTGCCACTGTCACTAAGGAACTGGATCACGGCGGACGTATCGTAGAATTTAGCTACGACGGTATCTTCCTTGAGGTTTTGGAAAGCTTAGGCGAGATGCCACTGCCACCTTATATCCATGAAAAATTGGAAGACCGCGATCGTTATCAAACGGTCTATGCCAAGGAAAATGGCTCTGCCGCTGCTCCAACAGCTGGACTCCATTTCACACCTGAGTTACTTCAAAAAATTGAAGCTAAAGGCGTAAAATTGGTCTACCTCACCCTCCACGTTGGACTAGGAACCTTCCGACCTGTTTCTGTCGATAATGTCGACGAGCATGAAATGCACTCAGAATTTTACACCCTCAGCCAAGAAGCGGCCGATACCCTCAATAGTGTCAAAGCTGCTGGAGGTCGCATTGTTGCAGTAGGGACAACCTCAATCCGAACACTGGAAACAATCGGAAATAAATATGATGGCCAACTCCAAGCCGACTCGGGCTGGACCAATATCTTTATCAAACCAGGTTATCAATTCACAGTCGTAGATGCCTTTTCAACCAACTTCCACCTTCCAAAGTCAACCTTGGTGATGTTGGTTTCAGCCTTTGCTGGTCGTGAATTCGTCCTAGAGGCCTACAAACACGCCGTCCAAGAACGCTACCGCTTCTTCAGTTTCGGAGATGCCATGTTCGTAACACGACCTTCGGAAAAATAAATAGTGATGTTGAGACTTCTCTTACAGGGGAAGTCTCTCTTACTGCACATCACATTCAGAAAAAATCCACCAGTTATGAACTGGTGGATTTTTTTGTTTATTTCTCTGCAAATTGACTATTATACAAATCGTAATAGAAACCTTTATCTGCAAGGAGGGATTCATGGTTCCCTTGTTCGATGATTTGTCCATCTTTAAGGACCAAAATCTTGTCTGCTTCTTGGATTGTTGATAAACGGTGAGCGATGACAAAACTTGTTCGACCTTGCATAAGTGTCTTCATGGCTTTTTGAATCAAGAGTTCCAGACGGGTATCAACTGATGAGGTTGCCTCGTCCAAAATCAAGATTTTAGGGTCAGCCAAAAGTGCACGGGCTATGGTCAAAAGTTGCTTTTGTCCCAGTGAAATGTTACTTGATTCCTGGTTTATTTCCATGTTGTAGCCACCAGGCAGCGTACGGATAAAGTGATCCACATTGGCAGCCTTCGCTGCTTCAACAATTTCTTCATCAGTTGCCTCAAGATTACCAAAACGAAGATTTTCCTTGATAGTTCCTTCAAAGAGCCAAGCATCCTGAAGCACCATACCAAACTGTTTACGATAATCTTTACGCGACAAGTTGCGTATATCATGACCATCAACCGAGATAGAACCTGCAGTAACATCATAGAAACGCATGAGAAGATTGATAATAGTTGATTTTCCAGCACCGGTAGGACCGACAATAGCCACCATTTCACCAGGATTAACCTCAAGATTAAAGTCACGAATCAAAGGTTTATCAGCTACATACTGGAAGTCCACATGATTAAAGATAACTTGACCAGTTAAATCTCCTTCAAGCACCTCAGTAGCATCATTAGCCTCGTCTGGTTCATTCATCAGTTGGAAAATACGGTCCAAGGAAGATTTAGCACTCTGCAATTGTCCAGCCAGCTGAGTCAAGTTCTGAATAGGTTGATTAATCTGCCAAACGTACTGAACGAAAGCCTGCATATTACCAATCGTCAAGCGACCAGCCAAGACTTGCAAACCACCTAGGACGGCAACAATTAGATAGGTCAAGTCAGATAAACCATTAAGGAAAGGCATCATGAGGCCTGAAATGAAATTGGCCTTAAAACCTACCTTTTGAAGGTCTTCCGTAATTTCTTTAAAGTCGTCTAATGATCTACCCTCACGCCCAAAAAGTTTAATCACATTGAAACCAGTCAGATTTTCCTGAACAAAACCGTTAAGAGTACCTAGGGCATCAGCCTGCTGCTTAAAGTAAGGTTGAGACTTACTCATAATGAAGCGAGCACCAAAGTAAGAAATCGGAATAGTGATAACAAACACAGCTCCCAACTGAAGATTAAGGTAAAGCACTGTCCCAATAACCAAGGCTAGAGTAAAGATGGCGTTGACAACCTGCAAGAATGACTGCTGCAAGGCATTTGAAACTGTCTCGACGTCACTAGTAAAGCGACCCAAAAGGTCTCCAAATTGTTGCTTATCAAAGTATGACACTGAGGTACGATTGATTTTCTCAATCATCTCATTTCGCATATCCTGAACCGTTGCTTGCACAGCATTGGTCATAAAATAGTTGGAATAGTAAGAAGCCAACTCATAGATGAGACCACGCAAGAGGTAAAAGACCAAAACTAAACCAACGTAGGACACGTTGATATGAGCACCTGCTACACCCTTAATGATGTCCAGTGTATTTTTAGTCAGTTCCGTAATGGCTAAACCAATGACCACCGGCTCAATAACACTCAAGATCGGAAGAGCGTCGTGTAGGGAAAGAGTGTAGAT
>OMGU01002305.1_pt1 | contig 11327 bp, 8 predicted proteins | sample 1646121 | NCBI WGS metagenome assembly OMGU01 (sample SAMN05578581, study PRJEB25193) | human gut metagenome | biome: Human Microbiome; feature: human-associated habitat; material: feces | host: Homo sapiens | place: USA:Birmingham
CCTCTATGATACCAGAAATGCACCAGAAAGTCAGAAAAATATGGACTCTCCGGTGCATTTCATTCAGAAAAATCCGGCACTAATGTGCCGGCCTTTGTCTACAGTCTGAAGCGCTTGCTGAGCAGCAGGCGCTTCTTTTTCTGCCCCGGATGAACATGAACCGCCCCTCCCGCCGCATATATATGACCGAGCCCTGAGAGGCAATCTACGTTTGGTCGCGCGGCACGTTTCCGTGCGGTCAGGAAAGGCATGGTCGTATCGATGAATTGGCACACCATGTCCCCCGGGGATACCGTTCACGCCCTGCAGACGGATCCGCAGCGGGGGTTAAATGCAAAGCAGGTGAAGGAGCGGCAGGGAAAATACGGGAAAAACCAACTGGAAGAAGCAAAGGGGAAAAGCCTTCTGCGCCGCTTTTTATCGCAGTTTGCCGATTTTATGGTGATCATTCTGCTCATCGCAGCGGTCATCTCCTTTATAACCGCTTTCTTAGAGCCAGATGGCGATTTTGTGGACCCAGTAATCATTCTTCTGATCGTGATCGTCAATGCGATCATCGGCGTTGTGCAGGAGAGCCGCGCCCAGCGGGCGATTGACGCGCTCAAAAAGCTGAGCGCGCCGCACGCTGAGGTGATCCGCGCGGGAAAGCAACAGAAGATCGACGCGGTGGACCTGGTGCCGGGCGATATCCTTCTGCTGAATACCGGCGACCTCGTCCCGGCGGACGCGCGGCTACTCGAATGCAGCAGCTTGAAAATGGAGGAATCATCCCTTACGGGCGAATCCCTGCCTGTGGAGAAGCAGGCTGATGCTCGGCTGCCAGAGAAGTGTGCGCTGGGGGATCAGACGACCTGTGTCTTCTCTACGAGCACCGTCACCGCGGGGCATGCGCGTGCGGTCGTCACGGAGACGGGGATGGATACACAGGTTGGCCATATCGCCCATATGATCAACACACAAGAGGCGCCACAGACGCCTTTGCAGCAGCGGCTCGCGCGCGTGGGCCGCATTTTGGGAGCGTGCGCGCTGGGTATCTGTTTTGTTATCTTTGTGCTGGGCCTGTTCCAGCATGTTCCGCTGCTCGACAGCTTCATGCTTTCCGTCAGCCTTGCCGTGGCCGCCATTCCGGAAGGCCTGCCCGCGATCGTGACAATCGTTTTGTCCATCGGTGTGCAGCGCATGGCGAAGAGCAATGCGATCATCCGCCGCCTGCCCGCCGTGGAAACGCTTGGCAGCGCCACGGTGATCTGCTCCGACAAAACCGGGACGCTCACTCAGAATCAGATGACGGTCACGCGGCTTGCGGATATCGATGGCCCGATTTCTCCAAGCGGAGACAGGGGAAGGAACTTGCTCGCTTTGTCCGCATTGTGCAATAATGCCGTTTTGGAGGGCAAACCCGGCCATTTCAGCGCGTCCGGCGAACCCACAGAGACCGCCCTCGTCACCGCCGCCGCCATGCAGGGGAAATGGAAGCCTGCGCTTGAACGCAGCTGCCCGCGTGTTAGAGAACTGCCTTTCGATTCCACACGCAAGCGTATGACCACGATTCATAGGCTTAACGGCGGCTATCTAATCATCACCAAGGGCGCGCCGGACCTGCTTTTGCCACTGTGCAGCCGCATCCTGCTTGCCGGGCAGGAGCAAGAGCTCAGCGCCGCGCGGCGCATGCAGATTCTCAAGCGCAATGATGAGATGGCCGGTGACGCGCTGCGCGTGATAGGCGTGGCCTATCGTCAAGTTTCCTCTGAGCCGGGCAACCCGGAGCGGGAGCTTGTTTTCTGCGGCCTGCTCGGTATGCTCGACCCGCCGCGCAAAGAGGTCTGGCGCGCAGTGGCCACCTGTAAAACGGCGGGCATCAAGCCTGTGATGATTACGGGTGACCATGCGGTAACAGCTGCGGCGATCGCAAAGGAAATCGGTCTCTCCAGAGATGGGAAGGTCATGACAGGGCATGAGATCGACCAGATCTCCCAGGAAGCGCTGATTCAGAAAATCAACGATTACCGCGTGTTTGCACGCGTTTCACCGGAGCATAAGGTGCGCATCGTCAAGGCTTTTCAGGCGACGGGAGAGGTTGTTGCCATGACCGGGGACGGCGTCAACGATGCGCCGGCTTTAAAGGCGGCGGACATCGGCTGCGCGATGGGTAAGACCGGGACAGATGTGGCGAAAAGCGCGGCGGATATGATCCTGACGGACGACAATTTCGCCACGATCGTGCGCGCCGTGGAACAGGGGAGAGGCATCTACGACAATATCCGCAAGGCTGTGCACTTCTTGCTCTCCTGCAATATCGGTGAAATCCTTGTGATCTTTATCGCCTCCCTGATGGGCCTCCCCGCGCCGCTGCTGCCCATCCAGCTGCTGTGGGTCAATCTGGTTACGGATTCCCTGCCGGCCATGGCGTTGGGCGTGGAGGCAGTCGACAGAGACATCATGCACCGCAGGCCTGTTCCACCCAAGCAGAGCCTATTTGCGCAGGGCCTTGGCTTTGATATTGCCGTAGAGGGTATGATGGTGGGCGCGCTCGCCCTGCTTGCCTATATGCTGGGGCGCACTGTGTTTCCCAGTTCCGGCACGGTTTTGGGCCGCACAATGGCATTTGCCGTGCTCAGCCTTTCCCAGCTGGTGCATGCATTCAACACGAGAAGCGAGCATTCGCTCTTCTCTGTGGGCTTTTTGAGCAATCCGAAGATGGTGATTTCGTTCCTGATCTGCACCCTGATGCAGTTTTCCGTGATTGCAATCGGCCCGCTGGGCACGCTATTTAAAACAGTGCCGCTGGATGCAATGCAGTGGTTGGCCGTTGCCGCGCTTTCTCTTACCCCGCTGGTAACGGTGGAGATCGGCAAGCGGATGAAGCCGGCGGACAGATGACAGATTTCAGACGACGGATTTCAGGGGCGGCGGAAAATCGACTGCACGTAGTTCAACATTTCCCAAGCTTCTTAAGCCACTCTTCGAGAGCAGATCGGGCCATTGCAAAATGAGTTTCTGGTATCAGCTCACTATCTGAAATACGAAAAACAGCGCTCTCTATCGACTGGAATGGCCGTAGAGAGCGCTGTTTTTTTAGGCGAATGATCTCACAACGCCCATTTTTGACGGGTGCTTACTCCTCTGTTTCCCGCAGCCGCTGTGTTACACTGTCATGCGCAGAATAGCAATACATGACCGCCGCTGTCGACAGGCAGACGGCAAGCAGGCCGGCTATGATAGAAAGAGCCGGGAGATAGGGAAAGGCAAACGAAGCATAGGGGATCATCCTTGAGATCGTTTTGGACAAAAGCGCATAGATGCCTGCGCTTGCGGCGAGGGAGATCACGCAGGTGACAAGCACATGGATCAGGCCCTCCCAGAGAAGCAGGGAGAAAAGCTGGCGTTTTGTCAGGCCGATGCTCTCCATCACGGCGAATTCCCGGCGGCGTGTGAGCACGCCTGTGAACATCACATTGATAAAGTTCAGAAGCCCAATTAGAAACAGCAGGAGGGACAGGCCGCCGCCCAGCACCTGCATGGTGCGGATGAGCGTTTCCTGATCTGCACGCGCGTCAGTTTTGCTTTCGACGGAGAAGGCCCCCTGCTCTACGGAGGACGCAATTGCTTCCAGCGACGCTTTCACGGCGGGCTCTGCCTCCGGGCGGACGGCCAGGCAAATGCGCTCCACAGCCGCCTGCGGGTCGAGGCGCTCCATGAGGCTGTTGCTCACATAAATGCCCTCGAGATAGCCGGTTTTTGCAGAAGCAACTTGGGAGATAGGCGGACCGCCGTTTTGCCAGGAGAATATGCCGCCGATCGTGAGCTGTGCGGAATCGCCGGTGCTTTTCCCTGTTAGAGAAAGCTGCTCGCCCCGCATGGCCACATAATCGCCCGAGCCGATCAGGCAGATTTCTCCGCGCCGGAAAGCTTCGAGGTCAACAGGCTGCGCGTACATGCGGTTATATTGCTTGAGATATGCGTCGCTCAGGCTGTAAACGCGCAGGCTGCATTGCTCCTGCGTCTTGATCTGCCGCACAAACGCTTCATAGTCTGCTTTGGAGGAGAGGCGGGGCTCACCGTCCGGTGCGCTTGCCTCTTCTACAGGCTGTGCGGCGGCCCGTAGGTACGCTTCGCGCAGCACCGGCTCCCATAGAGCCTCGTCAAAGGGGAAGGTACATGTTGCGCTGCGGATAACGTCGGTGTACGTAACGCCATCTGTTTTTCGAATCCGTTCCAGAATATTTTGTATTTCATCTTTCTGCAGCGTGCCCGACGAAGGAACTCCTGCCAAGGCCTCGCCTGTTGCAAGATCAATGGCTTCTGGATCCGCGTTCTGGATGGTGCAGACGAAGTCGTAGGGATACTTGGCGTTAAAATACTGTTCTCCTCCGAGGGCGTCCATCAGGGAGCTGATGGAGAGGAACAGCACGATACCAAGGCTCATGGAGGTGAAGACAAGGGCAGCCCGCTTTCGATCCCGGAAGACGTTGCGCCAAGCCATTCGCGCCAGCCGGAAGCGATGGCCGCCTCTGCGGCGCCTTGTTTTTTTCCTTTTGCCGGTTGGCGCCTTCTCCAAATGGCGCAGGGCCTCAATGGGGGCTACACGCCCGGCGATTTTTGCGGGTCTGCGGCAGCTGAGCAGGACGGTCAGCAGGGCAAAGAGCGCTGCGCCGAGAAAAATCAGCGGATGAAACGATACCTCAGCCGGGAAGGCGGACGAGCCCGCACCGCTGGAAACGATTCGCATGGCAAACGGAACGAGGCCGAAACAGGCCAGCGCACCGATGGCAAGCCCGGCCGGGATGCCGATGGCCGCAAGAAGCAGCGCCTGCCTGTGTACGATGCTGCCAATCTGCGTTTCCTGCGCGCCGAGTGCCTTCAGCAGGCCGTAAAAACGGATATCGTGCGAGACGGAGAGGTTCAGGACGTTTGCAATCAGCAAATAGCCGCTCAGAGCAATGAGTACGATCAGCAGGGCGATCCCAATGACCGCCGGGATGGGAACCTCCTGCCGGGAAGCCTCGGCCCCGCCAAGAAAGCCCTGCCCCTGTGTGGGCTTGACATCTTGCATGAGCCGCGGGGTAATGTTTTTTTCTTCCCCCTTTTTCACGGAGAGCAGGGCGGAGCCCTGGTCCTCCGCCGTCAGGCCATTCGCCTCACAATAGGCCTCGGAGAGCAGCGCCGTGCCGTCCGAAGTTGCCGCATATTCTGTATACCAGCCGCAGAGGAGGAATGGCTCTTCCGGTGCGCCGGGGAAGGGAAGCTTGATTTCCATCCCCTCCTGCGGGCTGCCGATGCCGAGCAGGGAAAGGGCATAGGAGGAGAGTATGATTTCGTTTTCCTGTTGCGGCAGATGCCCCTGTAGATCGCTGACGCATGGTTTGATATGCTGCTCCCATTGCGTCTCATCCATATATACAACGTGGATTGCTGCGCTGCTGCCGGCGGAGGGATGGGCCGTACCGATCTGGATCTCCGTACCGACCGCTCGGAGATAGGGAAGGGTTCGCAGCTTTTGCATCTGCTCCTGCGTGGGTTGGGGGAACGTCAGCTGCGCGGCGGTGCCCTTCGTGCGCAGCTCCATTGTGGCAAGGTTTTTGGAAAAGCTGATGCCGATACTGAAGACGCAGGTGAGCAGGAGCGTTGTCAGCAGGACGGCGAGGATGGCAAAGGCGTTGCGCGTCCGATTGGCGCTAAACGCACGGGCGGAGAGGCGATTGAGCGCCTTATGGTTAAGCGAATGGTTTTGCCTTTTCATATCGCGATTCTCCCATCCTCCAGATGGAAGACCCGGTCCGCCATCCGGGCGATCTGGTCGTTATGGGTGATGAGCAGGATCGTCTGATGGTATTGGCGGCCGGTCTCCAGCATCAGGTTCATCACATCCCGCCCGGTTTTGCTGTCCAGATTGCCGGTCGGCTCGTCGGCCAGGATCAGGCTGGGGCGTGCGGCCAGTGCGCGCGCAATGGCCACGCGCTGCTGCTGCCCGCCGGAGAGGGTGTTTGGCATGGCGTTCGCCTTTTCGGAGAGGCCCAGTGCATCGACGATCTGCCCGATCCAATCCTCCTGCGGCGATTGCCCGTCTAGCTCAAGGGGCAGGACGATATTTTCATAGACGCTCAGGATGGGGACGAGGTTGTAATTCTGGAAGACGAAGCCGATCTTCTGGCGGCGGAAGACCGTACGCTCCTCCTCGCTCATTTGAGTCAGTTCGCTGCCATCGATGGTTACCGTCCCGCTGTCCGGCCGGTCGAGCGCGCCAAGCATGTTGAGCAGCGTCGTCTTACCGCTGCCGGAGGAGCCGACAATGGCGGCGAATTCCCCCTGTTCAATTTCCAGAGAAACGCCATCGAGCGCTTTGGTGAGGGTGGGCTCTGCGCCGTAGTACTTTTTAAGGTCTACAGCTGAGACAATCTCCATTGGATAAACTCCCTTCAATTTTATATTTTATATATAATAACGATAAAAGGTTACAAATAAATAACAATTTATACAAAATAAAGAGAAGAGAGAATAACGTCGAGGCCAGTACCGTTCTTGGCGGATTCGACGGTCTCGAGGTAATGCCCTCATATTCCTGGCCAATTTCACTAATGACGAAACGGTCGGTTTTGATCCGCTCGTCCTTATCCTGCAGGAATTCGCCCACATACTGCGCAACAGCGGAAATGGTCATGGTATAAAAAGGCGCCATTTCCCCACGGAGCAGGGAGATGGCGCCTGATTGTTCTGTTGGATTGGTTTATTTTTCGATATTGCTGATGCTTTGCTCCTGCGCGTGCTTTTCCGTGATGAAAGCTGTAACTTCTTCCATCCGCTCCTTGCCGAGCTTGTATTTTTTGGAGAAGATGAACAGCGAAAGCAGCACGAAGATGGGCGGGATGAGGAACATCATCACACAGATTGCATTTTGGGCCGATGCAGGCTGAGACAGACCGTTTTTTGCCAGGTCTCCGTTGTAATGAGAAACCCACAGGCCTGCATTCATAATCAAAGCCTGAATGGAATACGCCACTTTTAGAAGAAAACTTTTCATGGAGAAAACGATGGAATCAGAGCGGTAACCGAGCTTGAATTCACCATAATCCACGATGTCCGCAAGCATAATCGTTTCCGCGACAAACATGCAGCCGATGCCCATAGAGCCGAGCACGCCAAAGATAGCAAAGGGAATAAACAGATTGAGAACGGGGCCAAAAAGACCCATGCAGAGATAGCCCATAATGGTTAAAAGCATAGCGCCCTTGATAACGCGGTTACGCGTAAAGCGCTTGGACAGGATCGGCAAAAGCAAAAGGCCGAGCGCCTGACCCGCGCCGCAGATAATTCCAAATACACCATACAGCTTATCATTTTCTATCACAGATTTAAAGTAATACAGCCCAAGGCCGTTTGTCAGATACCAACCGGTATTGAAACAAATCGCAGTAAGAATGAAAACCAGCAGTTGATCGTTGCTTTTAATGGTTTGAAACGCACGGCGCAGCGTGAATTTTTCACTGTCATCCGCTTTGATCTGTACCTTTTCTTTTGTCGTAAAGAAGGTGACCACACAGCCTAAAACCAGGATAACACTACAAATGCCTGCCCAGCGGCTGTAGCCGACCGGCTCGCTGCCGCCGCCAAGCGTTTCGACCATGGTTACGGTCAGCGCAACGATGATGATCTGACCTAGTCCAGAAAAAGCGCGCGGAAAGGTAGCGGCCAGATTGCGCTCCTCCGGGTCGTTCGTTAGGGCGGGCACCATGGACCAATAGGGGATGTCAACGATCGTATAGGACATGCCCCATAAAACGTATGTAACCGCCACATAAACGTAAAGGCCGATGTTTATAACATCTTTTTGTACGGAAAAGCCCGGGTTGGTAAACAGGAATACGAGCACAATGGCGTTTAAAATAGAACCGGTTAAAATCCATGGGCGGAATTTTCCTGCGCGTGAATGCGTATTATCAACAATTGTACCCATCATCGGGTCGTTGATGCCATCCCAAATGCGGGCGCAGGGGACCAGGATGCTCAGAAAAAATGAGCTAATCAAAAGCACATCCGTAAAATAGACATTCAGGATAGAATTAAACAGCCCATAGCTCAAATCCATGCCAATTGCACCAACTGCGTAACCAAAGTATTTTCGCAGAATATATTGATTCCGCTCGCTCTTCGTTTTCTCCATTCTCTTTCCTCCAAAATCTAGTAGTCCGAGACAATCATAATAGTATTGTAGCTTTTTCGGCAATCTGCGTCAACAGCAAAGTGTCCAGCTTGACAGAAATATGGTTTCCTCCTACAATAATTTAGATCGATTCTTGAAGGTACATTCAATGATGGAGATACCATTGGACCCCCTGACGGCGCAGGATAATACGCGAGGCCTGCAAACCATATGGGGGCAGAGAGCGGATGCGATATTCTATATTTTTTTCCTGAGAAGTCATTCTTTATGGAGGCTATATGATGGAGCTTCAAGTTAACGGTATTCCGATTTATTATGAAAAAAGGGGGAGAGGGTGCCCGGTGGTGCTGCTGCACGGCAACGGTGGCAGCCACCACACCTTTGACGGCCTGATGGAGAAGCTTGCCGGGGCCTATACGGTCTACGCGCCCGATAGCCGGGGGCACGGGAAGAGCGGCAAGGCCGGCCCGCTTTCCTATGAGCAGATTGCCAGTGACACCGCGGCCTTGATTCAGGCGCTTGGGCTAGAGAAGCCGATGCTTTATGGCTTCAGCGATGGCGGAATCGTCGGCCTGCTCGTTGCGTCCGGCTGGCCGGGGCTGCTCTCAAAGCTGGCGGTCAGCGGGGCAAATTCCAGCCCTGCGGGCCTCAAGCCCCGCAATCGCTTTACCTATCGCCTGCTTTACACAGTTACAAAAAATGAACGGATCGGCATGATGCTGCACGGCCCTGCGCTCACGCAGGCGGAGCTGAGTCGCATTGCGGTTCCCACGCTCGTGATGGCAGGGGAAAGGGACGTGATCCGCGAGGAGGATACGCGTTTCATCGCGTCACAGATTCCGAATGCGGAGCTGAAAATATTACCCGGGGAGAGCCATGGAAGCTATGTGCATGATCCGGATAAGCTTGCGTCTCTTCTTATTCCTTTTTTTGGAAAGAGAAATAATAGATGATTGTGAAAACATTTCAATTGGTAACACATTTCTTACAATTTCGTTACTTTCAGGACGGACGTATTGACGAAACATGCGACAGCCGATATACTTTTCAACAGAGGTTTTGGCAACCTCTTAGACTGATAAAAACGAGGAGGGAACACATATGACGAAGAATGTTCTCGAATTGCTGGAGCATTCCGCGCAGAGGTTCCCGGAAAAAACGGCGTTTGCCGAAGAAAAGGATTCTATTACATATGCTTCCTTTTTGGATCTCTGCCAGTCGACCGGTACAGGCCTGCTCGCGCTTCAGGCTTACGGCCGCCCGGTTGCCGTGTATCTGGAGAAAGGGATTCCCTGCCTGGCGGCGATGCTGGGCGTTGCATACAGCGGCGGTTTTTATACGGTGATCGATACCCATATGCCGGCGGCCCGGATTCAGAGTATTTTCAACACGCTATCCCCGGCGGCGGTGGTGACGGATGCCGCGCATGCGCAGGCTGCGGCGGAGTTTCTGGGTGATGCAAAGCTGGTGCTGTTTGAGGAAATCTCTCAGACGCCCTGCGACGGGGAGGCACTTGCACGCATTCGGAGCCGGATGATCGACACGGACCCGCTCTATGCGCTGTTTACCTCGGGCTCCACAGGCGTGCCGAAGGGGACGGTGGTGTGCCATCGCAGCGTAATCCATTATGCACACTGGGCTGCGCAGACATTCCGGTTCACGCAAAATACCGTATTTGCCAGCCAGACGCCGTTCTATTTCAGTATGTCTGTGCTCGATATTTTTGCAACCCTTCAGAGCGGGGCGACACTTTGTATGCCGCCGAAATCCTATTTTTCCTTCCCCGTCCAGCTGCTCGAATACCTCGAGGCGCACAAGGTGAACACCATCTATTGGGTGCCGTCTGCACTCGGACTGATTGCCCGGATGAAGGCGCTGGATTATGTGAAGCCCTCGGCGCTTTCAACAATCCTTTTTGCAGGCGAGGTCATGCCGGTGAAATGGCTGAATGTATGGCGCTCACACTATCCGCAAGCGCTGTTTGCCAACCTATACGGGCCGACGGAAGTGACCGATATCTGCGCGTATTACATTGTCGACCGCCCGTTTCGGGATGATGAATCGCTTCCCATCGGCCACGCGTGCGATAACTGCGGCCTGCTGGTGCTGGATGAAAACGGCCGGGAACCTGCGGCCGGCGCACAGGGTGAGCTGTGCGTGCGCGGCTCCTTCCTGGCGATGGGCTATTACGGCGCGCCGGATAAAACGGCGGAAAGCTTCGTTCAAAACCCGCTCAACCGGACCTATCCCGAGCCGATTTATAGAACGGGAGACCTTGTGTATTATAACGAGCGCGGCGAGCTCGTCTATGTGGGCCGCAAGGATTTCCAGATCAAGCACATGGGATATCGGATCGAGCTGGGCGAGATCGAGGCAGCCGTTTCCGCCTGTGAGGGCGTGGAGGTCTGCGTCTGCCTGTATGACGCAAAGCGTGACAAACTGATTCTGGTCTACGAGGGGACGGCCTCCCAAGAGGAGATTCTTCCGTTTGCGAAGGGGAAGCTGCCCTCCTACATGGTGCCGAATCGAATCATCCATACCCGAAAGATGCCATATAACGCAAACGGAAAGCTCGACCGCAAGTGGCTGGGCGAGCATTACCGGGAGCTGGATGAGTAAAGCGTATTCAACGAAAAATTCAGATAGAAAGAAGCGATATTGAAGTATGGAAGAATTATTGGAAATCCTGCAGGAACTCAAGCCCGGTGTGGAATTCGAGGGGCAGACACGCCTGTTTGACGATGGCATTCTGGACTCTCTGGATGTTGTATCCCTGGTGTCGGAAATCGACGATGCGTTCGATGTGGAAATCTCCGTTGTCGATCTGCGCCCGGAAAACTTCAATTCCGTGGAAGCGATGATGGCACTGATTGAGCGGCTGCAGGACGAATAAAGATCCGATTTCTGATTCTGCGCGCAAGGCGCTGCTTTTTGATGATTCGTGGCTGAGTTCTCTCCGCTTGTGTGGGCAAGCGGAGAGAACTGTTGTAATGGCCCTTGAGAATGGCTGGAGGGGTTACAGAAACTGAATTGGGGGAACAGCCAAAAATGAGCTATACTGCATTTACCTTTATTATCTTCATGATTGTCACCGGCCTGCTCTATTTTTTGATGCCCCGACGCGCGCGCTGGGGCGTTTTGCTGGCGGCAAGCTATATTTTCTGTAACC
>OMGU01002308.1_pt1 | contig 11294 bp, 7 predicted proteins | sample 1646121 | NCBI WGS metagenome assembly OMGU01 (sample SAMN05578581, study PRJEB25193) | human gut metagenome | biome: Human Microbiome; feature: human-associated habitat; material: feces | host: Homo sapiens | place: USA:Birmingham
TAATTTGTGATATTTGATGTATTCATTATAGCACTCTCCTTTGAGTATATTTAAACACTTTTAATCACATTTATCAATTGTTTTAGGTTCTTAACATTCCCTCCTGCTTTGCATTTTTAATTCTTCTGCCTCTTAGTATAACAAATTCTCTTTTCGCATACAAGCTAAGCCTTCTTATATCTTTCTTCCCTTATTTTGTAATATAGAATCCAGAACTCTTTCGCTGTGTGATATTTCCACATTTATCGATAAATCTTGCGTAGATACTCACTTTTTTGTTCTTCTTTTTGTAGGTTATCTTATTCGCCGTTTTCCATCGATATTTGGATGCTTTTTTGCCTTTGGGCACGATCTTATATTGTGTCTTTGATTTCCCGCTGATTCCATAGGATGCTGAAAATACAAATTTGGCTGACTTTTTGATTTTTTTATTGTAAGACGTTTTTGTTGACGTTTTCAACGTCTTGATCCCTGATCGGTTAACCTTGATCTTCGTCTTTGTTGGTGCTTTTTTATCTACTGCAATTCCTGGAAGCTGCATCTCATCTATCCCTGCATCTGTGACAAACCTCACATAGACTCTGCCTATCATACCATCTTTAATCGTTAATGTTGTACCGTTTTTGTATGGCACACTTCCTTTGGAAGTTCCTTTTTTCACAAATTTGTACTGAATCTGTTTTATATTTGTGAAGCTTTTTGCCTGTGCTGAAATCCTGATCTTGATGTTTTTTCTCTCATAATGCTGATATGCTGCAGAGGCTTCAGAACGAAGTGGTGTCATTTTCTTCTTTGTATTTGCCTGCACTGTAACTTTCTGCATCAATGGGGTACGCTTCTGTTTCACTACATAGCCCGCATGACTTGGTACATTGCCGCCTTTTTGTGCTGACACACTTAGATTCTTACCATCAGACGATACTACGATCGTTCCTTTATCTGATGTCTGATAAACATCCATTCCTGACAGATCACGAAGTACATTGCTCTCTGGTGTCTGGTATACATTTTTATATCCATTACTGATGATCGCAATACTTGCACCTGTTCGATCGATCAGATACTTATGATCCGAATCGTATACATAACGACCTTTCGGTTTATCCTGCAAACGAACATCCTGATATCCATGATGTGGCTGCTTTAATACCTGTGCACTTAAATCGTAACCTCTGGCTGCAATCTTTTTGATCGTTTCCTGCTGTGCATCGCCTGTCATTAAAAATGAATTACTGCCATAAACGATCCTCGTCACTATTGAATATTTATTTACCTGTCTTGTATTTAAATTAGGTGCATCCTGTGCTCTTCCATACCTATAGGTATTGTCTAACGGACCATAAAAAGTCATTACCGCTTCCCCTAATTTTATGGATGTTCCGGCCTGTGGCACAACATATTGGATATGCAATGATGCGTCTTGATATGAATTCCTCTTCTCTAGTTTCTTCTTAAATGTCTGATACGTCTGTGTATCAAATGCTGTCCATCGAGCTGTTTCTTCTGTTTGCTTTTCTTTATCTTCGCTGCTTTCCAGATATTCAAACTCTAATGGATTTCCATAAATCGTATCGATCGTAATATTCTTATCTTCTAGTATCTTTTTCATTCCACCGATATGATCTCCATGTGGATGAGTAAGAACAACAAATTCCAGATGCTTTACTCCATGATCCAGTAAATACTGGTGCACACGGTCTGATACATCGATTGTATCGTGATCTGTTGTCTCATAAGAATAAGCCCCAGAATCAACCAGAGCATACTTCGCGTTTTCTCCTTCTCCATATTGAAGCAAAGCTCCATCGGCGGCCCCTACGTCAATAAAATGAATCTTAAATGTCTGTGCTGCATTAACTTTGATTATTTGACCTCCCGATACGTGCAAAACAGTGATGCCTGTAAGCATCACTGTCAGCAGTACCGCTATGATCTTCTTTGTAAAATATTTCATACTTCCATCCTAGCGTTTTCTTTGTTATTTCTTAGTTACATAAAATCCGTTTGTCTTCTTTGTTGTGATATTTCCAGATTTATCAATATATCTTACATATAAACGAACTTTTTTATTCCTTGTCTTATAGGTTACACTATTTCCTGTTTTCCATTTGTACTTGGAAGATTTTTTCCCTCTTGGTACAAACTTATACTGTGTCATGGATTTTCCACTGGTTCCATAATTTGCACTAAATGTAAATTTGACAGACTTCTTGATTCGTTTACTGTAAGTATTCTTTGCAGATGTTGACCGTGTTTTGATCCCTGACTTATTCGCTTTGATCTTCACACTGGTTGGTGCTTTCGTATCAACTGTAAATCCAGGAAGTTTGATCTCTGTTGATCCTAATGGTGTATTATATCTTACATAAAATCTTCCACAATTTCCATTTTTGACTGTATAGGAACTTCCTGTCTTATATGCTATGGTTTTATTATTCACACCTTTTGGCACAAACTTATATTCAATGCTTGTCAACTTTGTAAATCCTTGAGCTGCTCCTGAAAATCTTACAGTAATATTCTTCTTTTCATAACGATCATAAGTATTTGCAGCATCCACACTCGTTGCTGTCAATGGCTTTGTTGTGTTTGCTGTGATATTCATGGATTTCATCACTGGAGATGATGTTTCATCATCACTTTCTTTTCCTTTGACACTTGGCTGGTTATTTCCTTTCTCTGTCTGGATAGATAACTGTGAGCCATCGGATGTTACAATGATCGTTCCACGATCTCCTGTCTCATAAACGTCTAATTTTGATAAGTCTCTTAAGACTTTTGTATATGGAACACCACCTGTATTCATGTATCCATTACTGATGATCGCAATACTAGCCTGTGATGCATCGATCACTGTTTTATGATCAGAATACTGGTATCCATTGGCTAACTCTTCTTCTGTGACATCCTGAAATCCATGATGTGGCTCCTTGAGCACCTGTGCTGTCAGATCATATCCCTTCGCGATGATCTTCTCGATCGTTTCTTTCTGGGCATCTCCGGTCATTAAGAAAGAGTTGCTTCCGTAAACGATCTTTGTAACGATAGAATATTTATTTTCCTGTCTTGTATTCAAATCAACCTTTCTACCATATTGATAATCATTCTCTAATGGACCATAGAATGTCATTTTTGCTTCTCCAAGACTAATTGTTTCTCCTGCAGTTGGCACTACATAATCTACTTTTAGATTTTCTTTCTCTGTTTTGTCTTCTGCTTCTTCAGCAAGTTTATTTCTTGCTTCTAAAGCTGCTTTAAAATTCTTGTATATTTTGGTATCAAATTCTGTCCAATTTGTTTCATCTGAAGACTGCTTACTCTTATCCTCGCTGCTTTTCAAGTACTGAATATTCAGATCATTCCCATAAATCTTATCGATCTTAATCGTTGTATCAGAAAGAATCTTCTCCATACCTCCAATATGATCCTGATGAGGATGTGTCAGAAGTATAAATTCCAGATGTTTTACTCCCATCTTATTTAAATATTCATAGACTGGTGTCTTTGTGGTATCAATCGTCGTATCCTTTGTATTATGATACTGGTTTGCTCCTGTATCGATCAATGCATACTTTGCTTCTGTTCCTTCTCCATACTGTAATAACGCAGCATCTGCACATCCGACATCAATAAAATGAATCTTAAATGTCTGTGCTGCTTTTGCCGTATGCATTCCATGCCCAGTTACAACTGTTGTGCAGACCAATATCCATGCCAGAAAGCACACTGCAAGTTTCCTTATAATGTTCCTCATTTGTTACTCCCTTTCTTTGTTTTTCATCTTTATTCTTGATATTTCTTTTTTATATTCGAATTTTAACACGTTCTTAATATTTTTGCAATTTTTTTGAAATATTTTATCATCTATTTTTACATGAACAGAGGAAGAGTTCCTCCTTTGGGAACTCTTCCTCTTAACTTATCATATTCAATACTATATTTCAAGACTCTATATAAGACTATCTGATCTTATCTAAGTGCCAGATATCATCAACATATTCCTGAATTGTACGGTCAGATGAGAACTTGCCACATCCTGCTGTGTTGGTCATCGCCATCTTAGCCCATCCTTTTGTATCTCTATATGCTTCTTCTACTTTCTTCTGAGCTTCTGCATATGAACGGAAGTCTTTTAAGATGAAGTACATATCTGCCTGGCTTCCTGTATCACCAAATAACAGACTCTGGTACAGATCTTTGTAAAGTTCTGGATCACCATTTGCATATGTTCCATCTACTAACTGATCTAAGACTTCATGGATGTCTTTATCTTTCTGGTAAATCTCATATGGATGATATCCACCGTTATTCTCATAATTGATAACTTCTTCTGAGCTCATACCGAAGATAAATGCATTCTCAGCTCCAACTTCATCAACGATCTCTACATTCGCTCCATCCATTGTTCCAAGTGTTGGTGCACCATTTAACATGAACTTCATGTTACCTGTTCCTGATGCTTCTTTGGATGCTGTTGAAATCTGTTCGCTGACATCTGCTGCCGCAAAGATCCATTCTGCATTAGATACACGATAATCTTCAATAAATACAACCTTTAACTTACCTTTGATGGATGCATCATTATTTACTTTATCAGCTACAGAGTTGATCAGTTTGATCGTCTGTTTTGCACGAAGGTATCCAGCTGCTGCCTTAGCACCAAAAATGAATGTTCTTGGATAGAACTTCATATTTGGATTCTTCTTTAACTGATTATACAGATACATCACATGTAAAATATTCATCAGCTGACGTTTGTATTCATGAAGTCGTTTTACCTGTACATCAAAGATGGATGTTGGATCAACTTCTACGCCATTGTGTTCTAAGATATATTTTGCAAGACGTTTTTTATTCTGCAGTTTGATATCCATAAATTCTTTCTGAGCTTTTGGATCATCCACATATTTCTTCAGTCCTGACATTAAAGAAAGGTCTGTTGCCCATGTGTCTGTTCCAAGTTTCTTTGTTACCCAGTCTGCAAGTAATGGGTTTCCATGCATTAAGAAACGTCTCTGTGTGATTCCATTTGTCTTGTTGTTGAATTTCTCTGGCATCATCTGATAGAAATCTTTTAATTCCTGATTCTTTAAGATTTCTGTATGAAGTTTTGCAACACCATTGACAGAATATCCTGCTGCGATCGCCATATGTGCCATACGTACCTGTCCATCCCAAAGGATCGCCATCTTCTTGACTTTCTCTTCGTTTCCTGGATACATCTCACGGATCTTGTTTACGAAACGACGGTCGATTTCTTCTACGATCTGGTATACTCTAGGAAGTAATTTTGAGAATAAGTCGATTGGCCATTTCTCTAACGCTTCTGCCATGATCGTATGATTTGTGTATGCACAAGTCTTTGTTGTAACTTCCCATGCTTCATCCCATCCAAGACCTTCTTCATCCATTAAGATTCTCATAAGTTCTGCAACAGATACTGTTGGATGAGTATCGTTCATCTGGATCGTCATCTTCTCGTAAAGTTTTGTAATGTCATCGTGGTTTTTCTTATATTTGGCTACTGCTGCCTGTAAACTTGCAGATACAAAGAAATACTGCTGTTTTAAACGAAGCTCTTTTCCTTCGTAGTGATTATCGTTTGGATATAATACTTCTACGATGTTCTTTGCAAGGTTCTTCTGTTCTACTGCTTTGTCATATTCACCTTTATCAAAAGAATCCAGCTGGAAGTCAGTGATCGCTTCTGCATCCCAGATCCTTAATGTATTAACGATATGATTTCCATATCCTACGATCGGATAGTCAAATGGGACTGCCATAACTGACTGATAGTTCTCCTGAATGAAGTTGGTTCTTCCAGTTGCTTCATCATATTCTGTACGGATATTTCCACCGAAACGTACTTCTTTGGCATATTCCGGACGTTTTAATTCAAATGGATTTCCATTCTTTAACCATTCATCTGGTACTTCTATCTGATATCCGTCTTTGATCTTCTGTTTGAACATTCCGTATTGATAGCGGATTCCGCATCCATATGCTGCATATCCAAGTGTTGCCAATGAATCAAGGAAACATGCTGCTAATCTTCCAAGACCACCATTACCAAGTGCTGGGTCTGGTTCCTGGTCTTCAACGGCATTCAGATCTACGCCTAATTCATCGAGTGCTTCTTTCACTTCTCCATACATACTCATGTTAATGAGGTTATTTCCAAGTGCTCTTCCCATCAGGAATTCCATGGACATATAATATAAAATCTTTGGGTCTTTCTCTTCGTAGGTCTTCTGAGTATCCATCCAGTCCTCAATGATCCACTCTTTCAGGGCATAAGCCACAGCCTGATAAATCTGCTGCTGGGATGCATTATCAAGCTCAACTCTGAACTGAGTCTTTAGATTATTGAGTACTTCCTGTTTAAACAGTTTCTTATCAAATCTTTCTGTTTTCATGATTGTCTCTTCCCCTTTCGTGTTCCCAGTGTGTTATTAATTTTATCATATAAATTGGAAATATGATACAAAAATTACAAATATCATTTGTATTTTTTTTCGTAAGTTCTTCTAATTATACAAACTAGCTGCCACGCATAATTTTCCATATCCAATTTCATTGTTTGGATAGTCCAAAAATCCATTCATTTTCCTTGCACCTTTATGAAAATAAGCTTTGATCCGCTCTCCATACAAATAAGGATCATTTTTTCTTATGATCCCCCATTCCATCAAAAGAGCTGCCGCTCCTGTGACAAATGGCGTTGCCATTGACGTCCCGGACAAACCGTTTTCACCGCCTCCCGGTGCTGCTGCCAAAATTCCAACTCCAGGTGCCACAAGATCTGGTTTCTTTACACCATATCTTTGATCACCCCGCCCCGAAAAATCTGCATAGGACTGATATCTGACATCATACGCACCTGCTGAGATCACTTTTTCTGCAGTTGATGGGATTGTTAAAGTAAACTCTTTATCTGGCTCTAAAAATCTAGTTTCCTGATTACTTCCTAAGGATACCGGAAGCCACATCTGATATTCCCCATTTCTGATATTTCGTGGAATCAATGTAAGATTCCATTGTCCACTCTCTATATGATTTCCTTCCTGCACAATAAAACTAAGGAATATTTCCTGCCTTACATTGTACGGTGTTGGATAACCATTGTATACAAAGACGATCGTATTTCCATATGCATATTGTGACTTTCCCTGTTTATCTGTGATCTCATAAGATATTCCCGATGGAGATTCCAGCTGTATTCTTAACTCATCCACGAAATCTTTCCATATCTGGAGATTTAGATTCTGCTCAAATGGTGCAATATCCAATAAGATTTTTTGTTCTTCTTTGATCAGCTTTCCTTGTTTATGCTTTCCACTATTTCCCTCATTTCCTGTTCCAATGCAGATCGTACATTTCCATTGCTGTGCGATCTGTGATATAAATCTTTCTAACAAGGAATTTCCTCTGTGATCTCCATAATTATGTCCATAACTGATATTGACCGCAACCGGCCGTCCTGCCTGTGATGCTTCATTGATCACATATTGTAATGCTGTCATCAATTGTGTCGTCCTTGGGAAACCTTTTTCTCTCGTATCTCCCAATTTCACAACGATCAGTTCTGCCTCTGGTGCAACCCCGTTTATCCCGGCACAGATTGAAGCTACATGTGTTCCATGCCCAGATCGATCTCTGCTCCGAAAATCGTATCTTCCACTTTCTGAGTGCAATACTTTATTGATTTCTTCTTTTGTATAGAGATTTCCGTTAAGAAATGGTTTAGGCGGACTTCCTTTGACCGTTTGATCCCATAGTGCATAAATCTTAGTATCTCCATTTTCATCTATAAAATCCGGGTGAAAAATATCAATCCCTGTATCGATCACAGCGACAAAAACACCTCTTCCAGTCAATGAAAGAGGTGGATTCTTGACCGACAACATACAAGATGCGGCTATCGATGGCTGTCGACTTAATAATAGATTTTTCGGTTTTTCTATATAAATAACTTGTTCATTTGCCCCAAATGCTTCCAACTCGTCTTCTTTTATATAGGCGATCGCATAACCCATACTCAACGGTTCGATCCTCGTTGTGTCTGACCATCTGATCGTATCAAGTGTGCCTGCGTAGCGAAATATGATCTCCCACTGATCCGTTTCTTTATCGTATCCTGCATCTAAATCTTTGGATCTCTCCCGTTCTTCTTCGCTAAGATCCAGAGCAAGATTTAATTGATTTTCAAACTTTTCATCCTGTTCCATACGATACCTGCACACTTTCGTTTTTCTTATCTTATGCAAAATCTGTGAGGTTTATTCTTAGATTGCTCATATCTCCCTTTTGCAGTATTTCCATACAGATGCACAAATTCCATAAACAGAAGATGCTGTCATGATCCCTGCCGCAACCGCCACTGCGATCAGCAATGTTTTTTGCCCATATAAATAAAATAAATGCCACTGTTTTGCCAAGACATAATTCATCGTATAGTATAAATTTCCACCTGGTACTAATGGAATGATTCCCGTGATCAAAAATACTGTTACAGGAGTTTTTAAGATCCTTGCCATTGTTTCTGCATAAATCGTCGCAACTGCGGCCGCTGCCAGATTCGCCACAAATGTACTTGGCATCTCATTCCACACGATAAGATAGGCGATCCATGATACCATCCCAGAAATCCCAGCCATACAAAGTTTTTTCCCTCGAAGATTATAAAGTACTGCAAATCCAAAACTTCCGACAAAACTTGCCAGTACCTGTATGATCTCTGCTTTCATTTATAACACACCTCCTAAGAACATCAATGCCATAAAAGAACCTGCTGCAAGGAATACAGCTAACAGTATCGATTCACAGACTCTTAAGATTCCTGACATCATGTCTCCACCGATCATATCCCGAAGTGCATTAACAAATGCAACTCCAGGAACCAACAGCATGATATTACCGATGATGATCTTTCCATAATCCTCCGTCAGTCCGAATTTTGCACTGATATATGCAAATGCTGCAACAAAAAATGATAATAGAAAGTTTAATACCATTTCGTTGGGTGCTAAGATCTTAATATATCTTGCAAGAACCGCGACAAATGCCCCTGCGATCATTGCTATGATTCCTTCTGTAATGCCACCTCCATAAAATGAAGTCCATGCTGCTGCAATGACCGCTGATGTAAGAACTTCCTCTGTAAAAACGACGACTTTTCCCTTTTTAATCTCTGAAATCTTTCGTTTTACTTCCTCTTCTTCCGGAAGTTCTTTGCACATATATCTTGATAACTGATTTAACTCATCCAGTTTGGTAAAGTCTGTCTTATATGACCTGATACGCTTTGTCTGCGTTAAGATTTCTCCTTTTTCATCTTCGATCGTTGTTACAATACTTGATGTGATAGAAAATACATTGGCTTCTTTTGCTCCATACGCCTTGCAGATTCTTGAAATCGTATCTTCTACCCTTGAAACACCTGCTCCTGACACTAGCATGCATTCTCCGATCTCCATTGCGTATTTTAATACTTTTTTCATTTCCATAACATCTATCTCCTGCTATCTATTGTATCGAAATTGACTGTATTGTAACACAAAAGAAACCCTTGTGCTATGATCACACAAGGATTTCATGTAAAATTCATGTTTTGTTTACATTTCTTCGAGATGAAAAGAAGATTAATGCTATTAATCATCAATCTTATGTGTCCAAGCAACCGCCAATGCACCTGCACCAATATGACATGCAACACTTAAAGATAACGGATCTTGCTGGAATTCCATTCCTGGAAATTCTGCCATCAGTTCTTCTTTCCATTTGAGCGCTGCCTCTTCATCTTTTGTATATGCAGACTGAAGATATGCGTGTTTACCAAAATCTCCATCTGGGAAACGCTCTTCTAACTCTTTTCTTACTGCTGCGATCATCTTTTTCTTTGCCTGTTTGACACCTCTTGTCTTCGCAAATGCATCCAGCTTCTCGCCATGGATCTGTAAAACTGGTTTGATTCCAAGCACTGTACCGATGGCTGCTCCTGCTGCTGTAACACGTCCGCCTTTCTTCAGATACTTTAACGTATCTACCATGATATAGATTCCAGAATCTAATTTGTCTGCTTCTAAGATGTCTTTGATCTCTTTGGCTGACTTTCCTTCTTCCGCTAATTTGGCCGCATCTAAGACAGACTGTCTCTGTGTGACAGAAATCCTCTGGTTATCTACAACCTGAACTTTTCCATCGTAATCATCTGCTAACATTGCCGCTGTCGCACAGGAACTGCTTAATCCACTAGACATCGCGATGTGCACGATCTCATCATGGTCTTCTAATAACTTCTCCCACAGATCCAACACATCTCCAGGTGCAGGCTGAGATGTTTTGATATCTTCATCTTCGTTTAATTTCTGATAAAATTCATCCTGTGTTAATGTAATATCTTCAAAATATAATTCTTCGTTAATATAAAATGGCATTGGAATCACTGAGATTCCTAATTCTTTACCTTCTTTTTGAGTAATTCCGCTGTTACTATCTGTTACGATCGCAATCTTGCCCATTCTTCTAATCCCTTTCTTTAAATTTCCTATCAATATATCTATTTTTTGCCTTTACCTCACATCATAACAGAGATTCATAGATATCGTCAAAGGTTTTCCCATCATATTTTGAAAAAATACATAACTATTTTGTGATTTCCTGCAAAAATCTTGCAATTGGAAATCCTACAACATTGTAGTAATCTCCTTCGATTCCTTTGATAAAGACAGCTGCTTTTCCTTGAATTCCATAAGACCCAGCCTTATCCATAGGTTCTCCAGTCTTGATATAATGATTGATCTGCTCATCACTGATCTCATAAAATGTAACTTTTGTTTCTTCATAAAATGTTTTTGTTTTTCCATCTTCGATGACGCAAACTCCTGTATACACTTCATGTGTCTGTCCGCTTAACATCGTAAGCATTCTTTTTGCGTCCGCTTTGTCTGTCGGTTTCCCAAGAATCTGTCCCTGATATGCTACAACGGTATCTGCTCCCACGATCATACTTTGTTTCTCTGACTTCTTATATATGTCTTTTGCTTTGATCGATGCTAATTCCATAACTACTTCATTTGGTGCTGTTTTTGTTGTGATCTCTTGTGCATCGCTTGGCATAACATCAAATTTCAGATCGGCAAGTTCCAGGATTTCTTTTCTTCTTGGGGAAGCAGATGCTAATATAATATGTTTCATTTGTTTTATACCTCTTATTTTACTTAAGTTATCAAATTCTCCTGTGAATTACCCCTCCCATGCGGTACAGTAGTTCCTATGGAAGTGGCTTCTAACAG
>OMGU01002320.1_pt1 | contig 11260 bp, 8 predicted proteins | sample 1646121 | NCBI WGS metagenome assembly OMGU01 (sample SAMN05578581, study PRJEB25193) | human gut metagenome | biome: Human Microbiome; feature: human-associated habitat; material: feces | host: Homo sapiens | place: USA:Birmingham
CCCTTCCCCCGCATTCTCCCTTACCATAAACCTTACGAAGCGATGTGCGCTTCGGTGTCGTAGATGTACAGCGGCGGGGCCTTCTTTTCGATGACCGCGTCGTTGATCACGCACTCCTTCACGCCGGGCATGGAGGGAAGCTGATACATGATGTCGAGCATGACGCTTTCCATGACGTTGCGCAGGCCGCGCGCGCCGGTCTTGCGCTCGATGGCCCTGTGGGCGATGGCACGCAGGGCGTCGGAGGTGAAGCGCAGGGTCACGTTGTCGAGCTCGAACAGCTTCTGGTACTGCCGGGTGAGGGCGTTCTTGGGCTCGGTCAGGATACGGACGAGGTCGTCCTCGCCGAGATCGTCCACGTGCGTCAGGACCGGGATACGGCCCACGAATTCGGGGATGAGCCCGAACTGCACGAGGTCGGCGGGATGCACCTGTTCGAGGAGCTCGCCGAGGGTGCGCTCCTTTTTGGTCTCCACCTTGGCCCCGAAGCCCATGCTGCCGCCGCGCATACGCTGCTCGACGATCTTGTCCAGGCCGATGAACGCCCCGCCCACGATGAACAGGATGTTCGAGGTGTCCATGCGGATGAATTCCTGCTGCGGGTGCTTGCGGCCGCCTTTGGGAGGGATGTTGGCTTCCGTGCCTTCGATGATCTTGAGCAGCGCCTGCTGGACGCCTTCGCCGGACACGTCGCGGGTGATGGACGGCCCGTCTGCCTTACGGGAGATCTTGTCGATTTCGTCGATGTAGATGATCCCCTTGCGGGCCGCTTCAAGGTCGTAGTCGGCATTTTGAAGCAACTGGACCAGAATGTTTTCCACGTCTTCGCCCACATACCCGGCCTCGGTCAGCGTGGTGGCGTCCGCGATGGCGAACGGCACGCGCAGGACGCGGGCCAGCGTCTTGGCGAGGAGCGTCTTGCCGCTCCCGGAGGGGCCGACAAGCAGGATGTTGCTCTTTTCGAGCTCCACACCGTCGTCGCCCTTGAGGGCGTCGGCGTAAAAGACGCGCTTGTAGTGGTTGTGCACCGCCACGGCGAGGATCTTTTTGGCCTCGTCCTGCCCGATGACGTATTCGTCGAGGCGGGCCTTGATTTCCTGCGGGGTGAGCAGGCGTTCGTCTTCGCGGACCTGCTCGATGGCGTTCTGGGCCATCATTTCGTTGCAGGTGGCGATGCACTCGTCGCAGATGTGCACGCCGTCCGGCCCGGAGACGAGCTGGTTCGCCTGCGTTTCGGTTTTGCCGCAGAAAGAGCAGCGGGGTTCGTTCGGGGGAGTGGTATTGGGCATCTCTCTTCCTATTCGGACTTTTCGGCGAGGAGGTCACGGCGGGAGGCGAGAACCTTGTCCACCAGACCATAGGCCTGCGCCATTTCGGCGGTCATGAAGTTGTCGCGTTCGGTATCCTGGGCGATCTTTTCGATGGGCTGGCCGGTATGCTTCGCCAGCAGCCCGTTGAGGGTCTCGCGCATACGCAGGATCTCGCGGGCATGGATGTCGATGTCGGTGGCCTGTCCCTGGAATCCGCCGAGGGGCTGGTGGATCATCACCTGGCTGTTGGGCAGGGCGTAGCGCATACCCTTCTGGCCCGCGCTGAGGAGGAAGGCTCCCATGCTGGCGGCGCGGCCCATGCACACGGTGGCGATGGGCGGGGTGATGTAGTTCATGGTATCGTAGATGGCCATGCCCGCCGTGACGGAGCCGCCGGGGCTGTTGATGTAGAGATAAATCTCTTTTTCCGGGTCCTGCGATTCGAGGAAAAGCAGCTGGGCGCAGATGAGGGACGCCACCGCGTCGTTGACCTCGGAGCCGAGGAGCACGATGCGGTCTTTCAGCAGGCGGGAAAAAATATCATAAGCGCGTTCGGTGCGGCCCGACGTTTCGACGACGATGGGCACCGTCATATCAAGAATATCTTGCATACTGTCTCCATATGATAATTGGGCATCAGGGCTTTCCCCGTCAGATAAGCACGATTGCGCCGTTGTCTCGGGATGAAGCCATAAAAACGGGAAATAGCACAGGGCCCCCATACAATAAAGAGGGGAGTGCGGACACTCCCCTCTCCTTATTTTTCCCAAAAAGCGGGCGGAAAACGGACTAGTCCGCGTTCTTGGGCTCGCTCAGGCTCACGGCGGGGACTTCGTTGATCTTCGCCTTGCTGTAGACCATTTCCAGGGCCTTGTCAGCGAGGATGCGGTCGCGCAGCTCATAGATCAGGCCGCTCTTGTGATAGGCTTCGCTGACCTTCTTGTAGTCCTGCTGGGCGCGCATGGCCATGCCGTAGATGGCCATTTCCACTTCCTGATCGTTGACGGTGATGTTTTCCTTCTGGGCGAGGGCCATCAGGAACACCTGGGGACGCAGGGTTTCGAGGGCTTCCTTCTTGGCTTCTTCGCGCTTTTCTTCCTGAGCCTGGTCCTTGCGGAGGTCGTCGAGGCCCATGCGCTGGAGCTTCATGGCCTGTTCCTGCACCACGCGCTCGACGCGGGCGTTCAGCATGGAATCGGGGATTTCGAAAGAAACCTTTTCAAGGAGGCCGTCGATGAGCTTCTTCATGGCTTCGCTGCGGGCGGCCTGAGCCTTCGTGGCGGAAACGTGCTCGACGATGGAGGCCTTCATCTTTTCCAGGCTTTCCTGGCCGACCTTCTGAGCGAACTCCTCGTTCACTTCGGGCTTCTGGCTGGTCTGGATCTTGTTCACCTTGATGGTGAAGATGACGGTCTTGCCGGCCAGCGGCTTGTGGGGGTAGTCGGCGGGGAAGTTCACGGGGCCGGTCTTTTCTTCGCCGACCTTGGCGGTCTTCACGAGGGCTTCGAAATCGGGGAGGGCCTGGCCCTGGCCGAGGGCCACGCCGAAGTTTTCGCCCTGCACGTCGTCGATCTTGTTGCCTTCCTCATCGGTGCCGGAGTAGTCGACATCCACGGTGTCGCCGTCCTGGGGCAGGCGATCTTCAGTCACTTCGGTAAGTTCCGCCATGCGGCCGCGGAGGTTTTCAATGATTTCGTTCACGTCGTCGTCGGACACGTCGGCCTTGGCCTGATCGACTTCGAGGCCTTCGTAGTTGGGGAACTCGATTTCGGGCAGCACGTCGAAGGTGACGTTGCACTTGAATTCGGTATCGCGGGCGAAGGCGTCATGGTTGTCCATTTCCATGCTGGAAACGGGGGTCAGGCTGGAGTCCTTGAGGGTCTTCTGGAGGAGGCCGTTGATCTCGTCCTGCGTGGCGCGGGCGTACACGTCTTCGCCGAAGCGCTTTTCCACTACGGACGCGGGGACTTTACCCTTACGGAAGCCGGGCAGGGACAGATCCTTCTGGAAGCCCTTGACGGCGGTGTTGATAGCGGCGTTCACATCATCCGCGGTCAGGGTGAAGGCGATCTTTTTCCGGGTAGGGGAAAGGTTTTCAACGACAAATTCCATGGGGATTCCCTCCTTAGGGGAGCCGACCTGCTCAAGGGCGGACGGACGAGCTTTTTATCAATCAAAACACGAAGTTTATGAATGCACCGGAAGGCTTTCTGGTGCGAGAGGGGGGAGTTGAACCCCCACGGAAATCCGCTGGATTCTAAGTCCAGTGCGTCTACCAATTCCGCCACTCTCGCCAGTCGGCACACAAAGGAGGGACTCTACTGCGAAATCCCAAAAATCGCAAGTTCCATCCTGTTCAGGTGGGGTTAGGTGGTACGGGAGAGAGCCGCCGCTTCGTCCTCATACTCCTTCAGCTTCCTGTAGAGCGTGGCGACGCCGATGCCGAGGGCGGCGGCAGCGGCCTTCTTTCCGGGCGTGTCGTCCCCGCAGCGGCGGACGGCGTCCAGAATGGCGTTGCGTTCCAGATCGCGGAGCGGGATGATCCCGCCGGGCGGGAGGGGGGCGGAGGGGGAAGGCGCGGAAGAGGGCAAGGCCCCGCGCACGGAGGCGGGGAGCATGTCAGGATGCAGGACCCCGCCGGACGGGGCCATGTTGACCATAAACTCCATCACATTCTCGAACTCGCGCACGTTGCCGGGCCACGGGTAGGCGGAGAGGGCCGCGAGCATGTCCGGGCCGAGCGACGGGACCGGCTTGTTGAACCGGGCACTGTAGCGGGCGAGGAAATGGGAGGACAACAGCTCGATGTCGCCGTGGCGATCGCGCAGGGGAGGCACCTGCAGCGGGATCACGTTCAGGCGGTAGAAGAGATCCTCGCGGAAACGGCCTTGGCGCACCGCTCCGGCAAGATCTTCGTTCGTCGCCGCGATAATACGGATATCCACCTCAATGAGCCGGTTGGAGCCAAGGCGGGTGAAGGCCCGTTCCTGCAGGACGCGGAGCAGCTTCACTTGCAGGTAGAGCGGCATGGTGCTGATTTCGTCGAGGAACAGCACGCCCTTGTGGGCCAGCTCGAATTTGCCGATGCGCCCCTTGGCGCTCGCTCCGGTGAACGCGCCGCCCGTGTAGCCGAACAGCTCGCTTTCGAGCAGGGCGTCGGGGATGGCCCCGCAGTTGATGCCGATGAAGGGCTTGTCCCGGCGGCCGCTGGCGGCGTGGATGGCCCGGGCGACGAGTTCCTTGCCGGTGCCGGATTCGCCGGTGACGAGGACCGTGGACGTGGAGCCCGCGATCTGGCGGATTTGATCTTTCAGCTGGAGCATGGCGGGCGAGCGCCCGATGAGGTTTTCGACGCCGGAAAGGGAGTCCCCGAGGGAAGAGACGCGATCCGCCATGCGCGGCAGGGACTCGAAGGTGAAGACCGTGGCAAAATGGTAGTCCGACGGCGCGAGCGGGGTCATCTGGCCCATGAGCGTGTGCTTGCGGCTCCGGGCGGTGACCACGAATTCCTCGAGATCCGAAAAGGATTCCCCGGTCCGTTTGAACTGCACGTCCGTGGGCAGGCCGTCGTCCTTGAGCCCGAGATCACGGCGGGCGATGTCGTTCAGATAGGAAATGCCGCCCTTGGCGTTGAAGATGACGATGCCCCGGCTGTTGATTTCGAGAATCCGCAGCATGATGTCGAGGAATGACCGGGCGCGGAGCAGGTCGGCGTGGTCGTGGAGCTTGTGCAGGATGAATTCCGCGCAGCGCTCGATGAACTGGACGTACACGTCCTTGTGCCCGAGGACACGGGCGCGGTCCTCGTCGGTGGAGCAGACGAGCCCGATGACGCCGAGCACGTCGCTGCCGTCGATGATGGGCGTGCTGATGGAAAGGGTTTCTCGGCAGAGGTCGCGCCCCGGGCAGCGGGTGCAGATGAAATGCTCGCGGGGCGTCTCCATGACGAACGAGCGCCGGATGCGCATGACGTGGCGGTAGGTTTCGCCCTCGGCGCGGATGTTTTCCCCGACCCCGGAGGCATAGAGGCCCGTCCCGGCGAGGCGGTTCAGGCCCGCGTCCACGACTTCCACGTCCACGCCGACCACGCGGGCGATGAGTTCCGCATAGTCGGCCACCGTATCCCGGATGTCCAGCAGCATGGGCATTTAGGCTATCCAGATGACGTTGGCCTGGCGCCCGCAGATCCCGTCCCGGCGGTAGGAGAAGAAGCTGTCCGGCATGGACGCCGTGCACAGATCGAGGCCGAAGATGCCTTCGTCCGGCAGGCCCGCCTCCAGCAGCTGATCGCGGGTCAGCCGCCAGAGGTTCATGGTCTTGTCGCGGGCGTTGAACCAGTTGGCGAAATCGGGGCCCCATTCCTTGCCGTAATTGACGAATTCCGAGCGCTGCGGCCCGAGGCTCGGGCCGCGCACGGCGAGCAGATCGCGGGCGTCGAGGCCGTAGCGCCCGCAGAAGGCCGCGATGCCGGACTGGAGGAAACGCAGGCGGTTGCCGCGCCAGCCGATGTGGAAGGCCGCGATGTGCCGCCCTTCCTTGTGCGCGACGAGGACGGGCTGGCAGTCGGCGGTCTTGATGATCAGGCCGATGCCGGGTTTGTCCGTGGCAAGGCCGTCCCCTTTGGGAAAGGCGGGCGGCTCCACGAACCGCTCCAGCGGCGAGGGCGGGGGATCGAAAACGAGCGTATCGCCGTGGATCTGATCGAGTTCGGCGATTTCGGCAAGCTCAAGAGATGCGGCGAGATCCAGCCGGTTGGCCGAGACGCGCAAGGGATCGTCCCCTACCGTATAGGCGATGTTCCCGCCTCCATAGGGCCCTTCCGAAACGCCCCAGTCGCGGGTCTGGAAGGCGCAGCGGACGCCCGGGGCGCCGGGAAAGGCGAAGGGGATGAAGCTCAGAGCCATATGAGTTCCTTTTCGGTAGCGTAGCCGTGCATGGGAATGTCCAGAGGCCCGGCGGGAAATGCGGCGAGCTGGAGGGAGTGGACCAGCGCGAGCCGCTTCGCGCCGCCCCAGCCGGGCAGGGCGAGCAGGCGGTCGTAGAAGCCCTTGCCGTACCCGAGGCGCGCCCCGGCGGGGCTGATGCCCACGGCGGGGACCAGAATCAGATCCGGCAGCCGGAGAGACGCATCCGTCCCGGAAGGCGGGACGAAGGTTCCGGCGGCGTCCTGCCCCCATCCCGTGCGGGGCAGGGGTACGCACGCGGGGCCGGGCTCGGAGAGGCCGAAGGCGCCGGGCGCCAGTTCATCATAGCCCCGGCACAGGACGAATTCCATGATTCCTTCGCCCGCGCTCGGCGGGAGGCAGCGGGGCAGGAGCACCTGTTTGCCTTCGGCCCACGCGCGTCTGATAATTTCATCGGTGGAGATTTCGTTCCGCACGGCGATATACATGGCGACAGTACGGGCGTCGCGCCACTCGGGGAGTGCGAGGACACGCCGCTGGACGGCGGCGGAATGGCGTTCCCACTCGGCGGGGTCAAGGGCTTTACGGGCGCGTATCAGCTCGGAACGCAAGACATTTCTGTCCGGGGCGGCGAGGCCGGAGGGCGTACCCGTCGCGGAAGGGGAGGTCGGGGGAAGGGACATGGCGCACCTTTGTCAAACCTGAAACAATAGGTTAGGGTACGAAAGATCAGTGAAGCGGAATCCCTTGCAGGGAAAGGCAAGCCGGTATACCCTGCAACCCCAACAGTACAAGGAAGTTGCCGACATGCCAAGCGCCCAGCCTCTTTCGTCCTTTGCGGTCCCCGCTTCCGGAACTTCCGGTGCGGCGGCCCCGTCCTCCGGGGTCCGCACATGGATCGTCATGGGCGATCTTCACGACAAGGCAGCCCGGCTTGGCGAAATCCAGGGGCTGGAAGAGGCCGACGGCATCATCGTCACCGGCGATCTGACCGTCACCGGCGGCGCGGCGCAGGCCCGTAATGTGCTTGAGAAGCTCACCCGCTACAATCCCGTCATTTACGCGCAGATCGGCAACATGGATCGCGCCGAAGTCACGGACTGGCTTGCCAAGCAGGGATGGAATACCCATTTATGCGTACGTGAGCTGGCTCCCGGCGTCGCGCTCATGGGGCTTGGCGGCTCCACGTTCACGCCGTTCGGTACGCCGAGCGAATTTCCCGAGTCCCGCTTTGCGGACTGGCTCGAACACATGTGGAGGGAGGCCCGGACGTATCGTCATGTGGTGCTTTCCGTGCATACGCCTCCGCATGACACGCTGTGCGACATCGTCGGGGACGGAATCCACGTTGGTTCCTCCGCCGTACGTGACTTCATTCTGGACGCGCAGCCTGATGTGTGCCTGTGCGGACACATCCATGAATCCCGCGCCGTGGATCGCCTCGGACGCACCGTGCTGGTCAATCCCGGCGCGTTTGCGACGGGCGGCTATGCCGTCCTGCGGCTTGCGGGGGACGACCTGTCGGTGACGCTTCACATGCTGGACTGACCGGTTCGCCCGGATCGTCGCTTCCCCGCCCGGACCGCTGGCCTGTCCGTGCGCAGGGGCATTTGTCACCGCCGGAAAAATTTTTTGGAAACCCGCGTCTTGCGGCCTTGCCCGCCTTCCGTATTCTCCGGAAAGGCTTTCTCCCGGCGAGGCCCGTATGCATGGGGCTCCTTCGGAGACGCCGAGCGAACGGCGCGTCCGAGCCCGCGATTTTTGCGGCCGCCCGCGCCAGCCGGACGGCACCCCGATACTTTTTTGTTTTTTTGAGGAAACATATGACCGATTCTGAAAAGATCGCAGCCCCGGCGGAACAGCCGGCTGCGTCCGAAAAGCCCATGTCCGCCGCTGCGGATGCCGTTGAAACCCCTTCCGAGCCCGCTCCCGAAAAGAAGCCCCGCCGCCCGCGCCGCAAGAAGCCTGCCGTGGAGCAGGCCACGCTGGAACTTTCCACTCCGGAGAACGCCGTGCCGGCGCAACCCGTGGAGGAACAGTCCGTGTCGGCCCCGCCCGCGCCCGAGGCTCCCGCACGGAAACGCCCCGCGCCGAAGCAGTCCGCGGCGAAAACAGCCCGGAAACAGTCCGAGCAGCCGAAACAGCCTGTTGAGGCGCCTGTGGAGCCGAAGCAGCCTGAACAGCCCGTGTTGACCGAACATCCCGTTCAGATTCCCGCCGTCGCCGCTTCCGTTCTGCCCGCCGAGGCGGTTGCGTCCGCCGTTCCCGCCGTGTCCGAACCCGCCGCCGTCCCTGCCGTCGCCTCGCCGGAGGAATCCGCTGCCGCCGATGCTTCCGAAACCGCCGAAGGCGATGCCGCCGCACCCGCGAAGCGCCGCCGTTCCCGCCGCAGCGGTCGGGGCCGCCGCCGTCCCGCCGAAGGCGATGCCGCCGTTGACGCAGCCGCGCCGGAAGCGGGTGAAACGCCCATTCTTGATGAGCCCGTAGCCGCCGACGCTCCGGCTGAGGCCTTTGTCGAATCCGCGCCCGCCGTCGAAGATGAGCCCGCAGGGGCTGAATCCGGGCAGGAATCCGCCGCCACGGGCGAAGAGGCTCCCCGCAAACCCCGCTCCCGTTCCCGCCGCCGCAAACCCGCGCGTCCCGCCGCCGAACAGGCTGAGGAGACGCTGAAGGACCAGCAGGCCGCCGTGCCCGAGGATGAGGTGTTCGTTTTTGATGATGACGACGACGGACCCGCTGCCGCTCCCGCCGAAGCCGAGGGTGAGGAGGCGCGCGCGCCTCGCGTGCCGCGCAAGCCGCGCCGCCGCCGGAACAAGAAGGCCTCCGCTGCCGCCGCGTTGCAGGAAGCCGAGGACGAGTCCGCCGAGGAAGGCGAAGAGGAACAGGACGCCAAGAAGGGCCGCAAGTCCGCCAAGGCCGCCGCGTCCGGCGTGGACCGCAAGATGCTGGTCAGCGTCCTGCCCGGCGATATGGTCGAGGTGGTGCTCACCGAAGACGGCTCCGTGCGCGAGTACTACGTGGAGATGACCCATCAGGCCAAGATCCGGGGCAACATCTACAAAGGCGTCATCAACAACATCGACACCAATCTGCAAGCCGCCTTCGTCAATTACGGGAACGTGAAGAACGGGTTCCTGCAGATCGACGAAGTGCACCCCGAATATTACCTCCAGCCCCACGAACCCACCAAGGGCCGCAAATACCCGCCCATCCAGAAAGTGCTCAAGCCCGGGCAGGAAGTCCTCGTGCAGGTCGTGAAGGAGCCCAACGGCTCCAAAGGCGCGTTCCTGACCACATGGCTGTCGCTCGCCGGGCGTTTCCTCGTGCTGACGCCGGGGCAGGAGCAGATCGGCATTTCCCGCAAGGTGGAGGACGGCGAGGAGCGCAACCGTTTGCGCGAGCTCATCCGGGGCCTTGAGCCCGGCGAAGGGCTTGGGGCCATCGTCCGCACCGTGAGCGCGGGCACGAGCAAGACCACGCTCCAGAAGGACCTCTCTTTCCTCAAGCGCGTCTGGAAGGATATCCGCAAGCGCGCCACCACGGAAAAGGTCCCCTCCCTGATCTATCAGGAACCGGGCCTCGCCAGCCGGAGCGTTCGCGACTATCTGTCCGACGACGTGTCCGAAGTCTGGGTGGACAACGCGGAAACCGCCGAAGCCATCCGGGAGATGGCTTCCCTGCTGTTCCCGCGCAAGGGCGACCTCGTGCACCTCTATGAGAAGCATGACAAGACCCTTTGGGAACACTTCGGCCTTCTCAACCAGATCGAGCAGGTACATTCCCGCGAAGTGCTCATGCCGTCCGGCGGGCGTCTGGTGTTCGACCAGACCGAGGCGCTTATGGCCATCGACATCAACTCCGGCAAGATCGGCGGCAAGACGAATTTTGAGGCTATGGCCTTCCGTACGAATATGGAAGCGGCGACGGCCATCGCCCGCCAGCTTCGCCTGCGCGACATCGGCGGGCAGATCGTCATCGACTTCATTGAAATGCGCGATCCCGAGCATTGCCGTGAGGTTGAAAAAGAACTCCGCAACGCCATGAAGGGCGATCGCGCCCGTCACGACATCGGCAAGATGAGTTCTTTTGGCCTGCTCCAGATCGTACGCCAGCGGACCGGCTCCTCGGCGATCTCTATCAGCATGGAGACCTGTCCCCACTGCAAGGGGACGGGCCAGCGCCGCAATATGGAGTGGCAGTCCGTACAGACGCTTCGCGACCTGCACCGCGCCATGCGCAGCGCTGCGGCGGCGGGGCAGGCCGAGTACGCCCACAGCGTGGACGCCGAGCTCGGGCTGTATCTTCTGAATCACAAGCGCGAACGGCTCTCGCTCATGGAAAAGGAATTCCACATCCGTCTGGATATCCGCATCGAGGGCATTTCTTCCGCGCCGGCAGCTCCAGCACAGCAGCAGGGCCATCAGCACAACGGGCAGAACAATGGCAGGTAACGGCAAGAAAGTGCTCCTGCACGCCTGTTGCGGGCCGTGCAGCATCATGTGCATCCAGTCGTTGCGCGACGAGGGCTATGACGTCACGGGATACTTCGCCAATCCGAACATCCATCCCGTCTCCGAATATTTTCGGCGGCGGGAGGCGATGGAACAGGTGGCGGAACAGATGGATCTGCCCATGTTGTGGCAGGACGATGTGTATGATCTGCCCGGCTGGCTCAAGATGGTGCACGATTTGGGTATCGCGGACAATCAAGGGTATGCCCGCTGCGGCTACTGCTACGAGAGCCGTCTTGCCCTGACCTGTGCCATCGCCTCGGAGAACGGTTTCGACTGCTTTACCACAAGCCTGTTGTATTCCCGGCACCAGCAGCACGACGCCATCCGGGGAATCGGAACCCGCGTCGCGGCGTCCGGTGACTACAGGAGCGACGCCGGATTCGGTTCCGAGTTCCTGTACCGGGACTTCCGCCCCTTGTGGCAGGCCGGGATCGACCGCTCCAAGGAAATGGGCCTGTACCGCCAGAACTACTGTGCGTGTATTTTCAGCGAATACGAGCGGTTTGAGATCGGAAGAGCGTCGTGTAGGGAA
>OMGU01002323.1_pt1 | contig 11258 bp, 12 predicted proteins | sample 1646121 | NCBI WGS metagenome assembly OMGU01 (sample SAMN05578581, study PRJEB25193) | human gut metagenome | biome: Human Microbiome; feature: human-associated habitat; material: feces | host: Homo sapiens | place: USA:Birmingham
ATAAGCATGAACATTAAGACACATATACCTGCTATTACTCTTATTATATAATTTTTCATATTTTTCCTTTGCAAACGTTAATTAATTGTTGTCCAATTAAAATATTCCAGCTTCCCACATATAACAAATCAGATAACCATACTCATCATATTCCCCTTTAGTGTATAATCCAGTAAAATTATAGAATCCATTGCTTTCATCCAATGCTGACTTATAATCTGGAATATCATTCTTTGAAGGATAAATACATCTGTAAGCCTCTGAAACACCTGCTGAACACATCTCTAATCCCCATTCATTTTTTACCTTTTGAGCAAATAAATCTGCCAGTTCTCCCTCAGATATACTTCCATCTGTCCACTGTTTCACCAACGAATCAATATACACCTTCTGCTCCCCACTCATGCCATTTCCAGCCTTACTGCCATAAAATATCCATCCCGGTGCAACATACTCATTTTTTGGTGCTTCCGGCTGCGCGGGCTCACTTTGAGCCGGCTCAGGTGTGACTGTCTGATTTGATGCTGCCGGTTTTGAATCGTTACCTGCAGGTTTTTGTGTGTTTTTATCTGCTGCTGTTTTGTCTTCTGATGATTTGTCAGAAGCTTTATCTGACGCTGTATTTGCATTATCTGAATTACCGGCTGCCAGTGTGGAATTATCATTGGTATCTGATTGCGTACCGTTATTTTGCTTATTATCTTTATCAACTACATTTGTTTCCTTCAATGCATCCTTTTTCACAAGCTCAAGTGTCTCGCTTTCTGCTACAATATCCTGTGTATTTTCAGTCACACTGACAGACCGGGAATCCTTTTTCTTCCCCTTTTCTCCTGATTTTGAGCTTACTGCCACTGCTATACATATGATAAGAATTATTGCTATTATCACCGCCGGTATAATAAATAAAAGTCTGTGTTGTTTTTCATTTTTCATTTTATATATCTGCTACCTTTCTATTAATTGGAATACTTATCCTCACATGATCCCTTGTGCCGTTTTTGCAGGTTATCCTGACATGCATATCATACACACCATAATCCGGAAAGCTAAGTGACGAGCCATCGGCTGATATGCTGCCTGTACAGTCATTTCTGTCCGAATCATACAGGGCATAAACTTCAAGCTTATCCAGATTATCCTCATGCGCTGTAACATCAAGCAGGTCATATACACTGTAGCTTACGGCATTCTGACGCATTTTCTCCTTTAGCTCAACACCCGGAACCGGTATATTTTTCATGCTGTCATAGCTGTCATTTGCGCTATCGCTACTCAATATATCCTGTGGCGCAAATGCCACACTCATTTTGTTCTTCAGAGCCTCAAATCCCGACAGCAGCGCAATTCCCACAACCACCGCCACTATCATGGCTCCATATGTCTGCATTATCTCCTTCATCTATAGTCTCCCGATTATTTAAATTGCACTGTTACCCCATATATTTATAAGCTGCGCAAGCATGCCTCCCTGAGCCAGCACAATATTTCCCATCAACACGAGAAATGCACTTGTGGCGGCCGCTGCAATCAGCACGCCTCCATACTGTCTGAATACTTCTTTCATTTTCTCTTGCCTTTACATACTTTTTAATCAATTCAGTTACTATCACAGCAGAGTAGACACATACACGAGCACACCGATTACTCCACTGCCTAAAAGAAGCATAATAACGCTTCCTCCCAATTCTTCTATTAAAAGCTCCATCTGTTTTCCTCCTCTTATACAGCCATATCCCCAAGAAAAATACTACAACGCATATCCGCTCAGCACATGCTCCTGCTTAATTCCGAAAAATGCTACCGCGTAAGTGAACTTAAGCTCCACTCTTGCCTTTTCTATCTCATCTGACGAAGCGATTTGTAATGCGTCTGTGACTGTCCTTATGGAATTGTCTGTCATATACAGTTTAAGCTCCAGTGTATCTCCGGCTTTTGTTGCTTTTTCAAAGCAGGTCTGCGCAACCGAGCTGTCATAATCACTATCCTCAAGCTCATTGATGATCTGCGCATGTAGGTTCTGTGCCTCAACGACAGTCATAAATCCCGACAGCACACCTGATGATGTAACCACCATAAACATAATCAAAAACACCCCTAAAAAGGTCTTCATTATCTGACTCACAACACACCCCCTACACTACCTTGTATGATAAAAAGCTTATAAGGAAAATAGCCATATCAACTATCATCTTAAATGATGCTGTGATAACAGGAGCCAAAAACAAAAGATACATGCCGGCGGTCTTATCCTTAAGCCTCGCGGTGTCCGCTACATCAAGCATCTCCAGATTCTTCGTAATCAGCTCATCAATCTGACTTCCGCAATTGCCACTATTTCCAATCGAAACAGCATACAGCATGCCCATGGCTGCGTTTATCTCCGGCAGGTTCAAACAGTCAAGGAATCTGTGATACGGGTCAGAGCTCTCCGGCTCCACGTCCAGTCTCTCCACCAGCATATTTACCTCTTCCTTAAGTATCACCGGTATATGCTCTCTCGACTTCTGTATGGCTACCTGCACATTTTCACTCTGAATCAACAGGGCGAGGTCCATCAGCCACTTGGGAAATGCACTCTTTACATCCGCTATCAGATTTTTCTTCATAAGCCTGTGACCTATACGGTGCTGATTCAGACATATAAGAGCTGCTCCCATAGCTGCCACAGCCGCCCATTGTCTGTCAGTATACAGTAAAAATGCACTGGCTAACGCCGGTATAACAGCCATAAGAATTGACGCACGAAGCTCCTTTGCCGGATTGTATGCCTTGTATTCCTCGAGCTTTTTGGCATGCCTATCATCCTCCGGCAGCAGATCAATTCCAAGATAATCCACTTCAAGAAATTTCTGTCCCCAGAGTATGATTAAATCATCAAGCACTATAAGAGCTACAGACAGTATCTGCACAATGATATTGCTGCTGATATCCATGCTCAAAACCGGCAGATAAAGTATGATTCCACTAATGATAACAGAGGTCACAACTGACAGGATAATCTGATGAAACATCCTCTGTCTGTCCTCTATATTGCGCAGTATCCTGCGCTCCCATGCACTCTTATCCTTAAGCAGTATCCTGGCTGATTCTTTAATATCACCGCCATAGTACTCAGCGTGTGCCATAAACTCGTGTGCATTTACTATTCGGTTGCACTTGTACTCATCTTCAATAATCCTCATAGCATCCACAAACACCTCTGTCTCATCAAACGTGAGCATCATATGATCAATAGCCCTGCTCACGGTCTCCTTCATATGACCATCTGCCAGTGTGCTCTTTACATCCTCAAATGCACGGATTATCTTCTGCTCCTTCAAAAACGAATACAGCAGGGTGTCAATATACAGCGATACATCCAGAAAGCGCTTTCGCGCTTCCTGAAATCTTTGGCCTTTGATTCGGTGAAAATGCTGCATAACAAGAAGAAAAACAAGTACCTCAGCCGTACACACCCAGTTTAACTTGAGCAGAAGATGCAGCACATATGTCAGAAATAAAATCAATATATACGTCATTCCTAAGCCTCCCTCTCCTCACTCATCATGGACTCATTCATCCTTATCTCATTGACAAAGGACTCGCCAAACGGCTCATTCACACCCTCTCTTTTAAATCTTCGAAGTATGACCTTTGGTATATCGTGAGTCACTATCTGTCCGTCTGATACAAGCATAAACACATGATTGGTATAGTTTTCCCTGTAGAAAAAGCATACCTGGTCTATGTATCTGTACACTACTCCGTCTTCATTTCTTCTCTTGCGGATTAAAATTCCCACATCAAGTGCCTGATATATGTCATTCTCCATACGCTCTGCATCCACACGGCTCTCTAGCATATTGAGTATTCTGTCCGGTATATTGCGCACATCATCTGTGTGGAGTGTCGTCATGCCACGCACACCGGTGCTCCAGCTCTGCAGCAGATATTTTACCTCCTTTGAGCGTGCCTCTGAGAGCATAATCCACTTTGGATTCATTCTAAGACATGACTTGATAGCCTCAGAGTAGCCAAACACATCCTCACTCACCTTCATCTCTATACAGTCCTTGCCCGGATTTGTCTCGGCATAACGTATCTCAAGAGTATCCTCAATTGTAATCACGCGCTCATTTGCCGGTATAAACTGTGAAAAAAACTTCACGCACTCCGTCTTTCCGATGCCCGGCATCCCGCAAAAGGTGATATTCATCTTGGTCTTTACGCAGTTTATCAGTACAGCTAAAAGCTCCTCCGAGCAGAATTTCTCAGCAATTGCAGATTCTGCTGTCAGTCTGATAAGCGGCGGTGTCTTTCGTATGCTGATGCTCCTGCCCGACTTCGCAACCGATTCATGCAGTATCGTCACACGAAGCTCGCTCGTCTCGGCCTCAAGCTCCGGATTTCTCTTATTGAACTGTCTGCTTACGACATTGGCGATGCGCTGTGTAAACTGCTCCACAAAAGCAGGTGTCATATACTGTGTAACAAACTGCTGATTGGCCCTGAAACGCTCATTGAATATATTTGTAAGCCATATTTCTTTGCCGTTATAATCTATATCTGTTATCTCGTTGCTGGCTACAAAGCTCCAAAGCGGTCCAAAATATTCTTTTCCAAGCTCCATGTACCACCTCTTATTTGACACTCATATTGGCATGATTTGAAAAGTTTGTAATCAGATCACTAAATGTCTTTCCTACTATGCCTGTTGCATCAGAGCCTATAACCGCTGTTACAACGAGGATGATTGATAAAATAGCTACAACTGTTATGAGTATTCCGCCATATTCCTGAAAAATTTCCTTCATAATATTTAAATCCTTTCTTCATCTAAGTCTAAAATAATAGTGTTAAATAATAAAATAATAGTGTTAAATAAAATCAAAAATCAAATATATGAAACTAAAAATCAAGGGAAAAAAATAGTGGCCGAAATGCCACAAAAAGAAACCTGCATAGAACATATGCAAGACACAATTTAAAAAGATATTTATATCTTACACAAAAATCGGGATTTGTAAATACCAAATCCCGAAAAAATGTGCACAAATATTCATTTAGTTTTTATACATATATCACATACTTATTTTAGATAAATATGCCAATTATAAGTCTCCCCGTTAGGACATAACAGAGAATTGCATATCTATCCGTTAAGACATAACAGTGAATTGTACGTCTATCCGTTAAGACATAACAGTGATTTATGCCTCGAGCAGCTTATTTACGCTGACAAGGCGTGTGACAACAACAAACACCTCTGCAGCCTTTTTCAGCTCATCAAGTGATGGATATGTCGGAGCAATTCTTATCACGCTGTCATCCGGATCCTTCTTGTAAGGGAAAGGAGAGCCTGCACCTGTCATTGTGACACCAGCTTCCTTGCACTTTGCAACGATTTCCTTTGCACAGCCTGAAAGAGCCTCAAATCCGAAGAAGTATCCACCGAGCGGCTTAACCCATGTTCCGATGCCTCTTGAAGCAATTTCATCTGTGAGGATATTCTCAACCAGCTCGAATTTAGGTCTGATAAGAGCTGCATGCTTTGCCATATGAGCCTTGATACCATCTACATCCTTAAAGAATCTCGCATGACGAAGCTGATTAATCTTGTCGTGTCCGATTGTCTGTATAGTAAGGCGCTTCTTGATATCCTCACGGTTTTTCTCAGATGTGCATATACCTGCCACGCCTGCACCAGGGAATGTCACCTTACTTGTTGAGCAGAACTCAAATACCATATCAGGGTTTCCCTCTTTCTCGCATAGCTCAAGGATATTTGGAATCTCTGCCTGCTTATCATCATAGAGATGATGAACTGTGTATGCATTGTCCCAGAAGATTCTAAAATCATCTGCTGCAGGCTTAAGCTTTGCAAAGCGCTCAACTGTCTCATCAGAGTATACAACACCCTGTGGGTTAGAGTATTTTGGAACACACCAGATTCCCTTTACAGAGGCATCGTTATTTACATATTTCTCAACCATATCCATGTCAGGACCATCCTCAGTCATAGGGATGTTTATCATCTCAACTCCAAACTCCTCTGTGATTGCAAAGTGCCTGTCATAGCCCGGTACAGGACAGAGGAACTTCACCTTGTCAAGCTTGCACCATGGTGTATTGCCGCAAAGACCAAAGATAAATGCACGTGCAACCTGATCATACATGATATTGAGACTTGAGTTTCCATATACTATAGCCTGCTCAGGCTTTGCTCCTACCATGCCTGCGATAAGGGCCTTTGCCTCAGGAATTCCGTCCAGACATGCATAGTTTCTCACATCAAGTCCTGATTCACTTTTCATATCACTGTCTGATTTCAAGACATCGAGCATAGGGAGTGAGAGGTCAAGCTGGTCTGCTCCCGGCTTTCCACGCGACATGTCAAGGCTTAAGCCAAGATTCTTAATCTTCTCGTACTCAGCCTCAAGTGCTGTCTTTTCCTGCATTAACTCGTCCTTTGTCATTTCTGTATACTTTTTCATTTAAAGATCCTCCTGGTCTGATTTTTTAAATATTTATGTTATTATCAACTATTTGCAATTATTCAAGCTTCATCTATGCACTTTCATGTATCACAGTCTCTGTGAAGCTCATCCATGTGTGCTTTTATCTTTGCCTCATAGCCTATATCCGTAGGCTTATAAAACACTCTGTCTGTAAGGCCATCCGGCAGATACTGCTGCTTCACATAGTGATTTGGATAGTCGTGTGCGTATTTGTACCCGACTCCGTGCCCGAGCTTTTCTGCCGCACCGTAATGGGCATCCTGCAGATGTGCCGGAACAGCCGGTGTCTTAGTCTGCTTCACACAGCTCATCGCTGCCGATATCGCATTATATGATGCATTGCTCTTTGGCGCGCATGCCATGTATGTGACAGCCTGTGACAGAATAATCTGTGCCTCCGGCATTCCAACGCGCTCGACCTCTGCCGCCGCCGATGCCGCTACAACCATAGCCATCGGGTCTGCATTGCCTATATCCTCCGATGCAAGTATCATGATTCGTCTTGCGATAAATTTCACATCTTCTCCGGCATAAAGCATTCTCGCCAGATAATAGACCGCCGCGTCCGGGTCTGAGCCGCGCATGCTCTTTATAAAAGCAGATATGGTATCGTAATGGTTATCCCCCTTCTTATCATAGGAGATAACTCTTTTTTGTATACATTCGCTCGCCACATCGATAGTGATATGAATGATGCCGTCGTCTGATCTGTCCGTGGTCAGTACACCAAGCTCAATCGCTGTGAGCGCCGCTCTCGCATCTCCGTTTGACACATCTGCAAGGAAATCAAGTGCATCATCATCTATCTGTGCATTGTATGCACCCATGCCCTTTTCTGTGTCAGTCAGTGCTCTCTTAAGAAGTACCTTTATATCATCCGTTGACAGCTTTTTAAGCTCAAAAATGACTGAGCGTGAAAGCAAGGCTCCGTTTACCTCAAAGTAAGGATTCTCAGTGGTAGCTCCTATCAGAATAATGGTGCCATCCTCCACAAACGGAAGCAGATAATCCTGCTGCCCCTTGTTGAAGCGATGTATCTCGTCGATAAAAAGTATCGTCTTCTTCTGATACATTCCCTGATTATTCTTCGCCTGCTCCACGACCTCTTCCATGTCCTTCTTGCCTGCAGAGGTTGCATTAATCTGCATAAACTCAGCACTGGTAGTGTGAGCTATGACCTTTGCCAAAGTAGTCTTTCCGGTGCCCGGCGGCCCGTAAAAGATGATGGAGCTGAGCTTATCGGCTTTAATCGCACGATACAAAAGCTTGTCCTTCCCAACTATGTGCTGCTGCCCGACCACCTCATCAAGTGTTGTCGGACGCATCCTTGAAGCTAAGGGACCGCTTGTCTCCTTATTCTGTTCTCTCATGTAATCAAATAAATCCATATCATCCCCGCCTGAAATGCATATTTGATATACCTGTTATATCATTTTGCAATTTCTTTTAGCAAAAAATTCATTTTGCATTGATATAATCGGCAATTACGTGTTTTATAAGTGCTAATTATGCATAAAAAAGTGGTGCAAAATTCATTTCCTTATAATAAGATACATGAATTTGCACCACTTTACAACACAAAATTTAATTTTCTACGAAATGACTAATATTTGCCCTTTAATGCAGGATAAAACTGCTTAAATTTTGCATAGCCCTTCTCATATTTTTCGACAAGCTGTGGACTTGGCATGGTTGTATCCTTCTTTCTCACAATAGCCGCTGCCGCAGCCTCCACATTTTCAAAGCAGCCGTTTGCAACTGCAGCCAGTATTGCACCGCCGTATGCCGGTCCTTCCTCGACCTCTACCGTGTCAACCTGCATATTCATGACGTTTGCAACTATCTTTCTCCAAAGCACACTCTTTGCACCGCCACCACAGATTGTTGTGCTTTTTGGTGCCACACCAAGGCTCTTTGCCACCTCAAGTGAATCTCGAAGACCATATGCCACACCCTCAAACACAGCCTGCAGCATGTCTGCTCTGTCAGTATCCATGCTCATCCCGATAAACGCTGCCCTTGCAGACGGATCATTGTGCGGAGAGCGCTCTCCCATCAGATAAGGCAGAAAATACACATGATTCTCACCAAGTCTGCCATCCTCCTCAAGAGGCTTCTGCTCATTCACAAAGTCATCGGAATGAAGGATATCCTTCATCCACCAGTTGTTGCAGCTTGCAGCCGAGAGCATACAGCCCATCAGATGATAGCCGCCGTCAGCATGATCAAACGAATGAAGCGCATTGTGCGAATCCACTCTGAACTCATCACTTGTAATGAAAAGTGTGCCGCTTGTTCCAAGAGAGAGGTTGCACTTTCCGGCTCCGACTGTACCTGTGCCTATAGCTGCAGCCGCATTATCTCCTGCCCCGGCTGCAACTATGCAGTCTTTAGGAAAGCCAAGCTCACATGCCACATCAGCTTTCAGAGTGCCTGTCTTTTCACTGCTCTCATAAAGCCCAGGAAGCCACTCCTCTCTTACATCGCATATGTCAAGCATCTCCTTTGACCAGCACTTATTTTTGACATCCAGAAGAAGCATTCCCGATGCATCAGAATAATCGGTACTAAATACACCTGTCATGCGGTATGCAATATAATCCTTTGGCAGCATAAGCTTTTTTATTCTGGCAAAGTTTTCCGGTTCATTTGCTTTTAGCCATAAAATCTTTGGCGCTGTAAATCCGGCAAACGCTATATTTCCGGTGAGCTCAGACAGCTTTTCTTTTCCTATTACATTATTTAAATAGTCTGTCTCCTTCTGTGTTCTTCCGTCATTCCAAAGTATAGCAGGTCTTATTACATTGTCGTTTTCATCCAATACGACAAGTCCATGCATCTGACCGCCGAAGCTGATTCCCGTAACAGCGCTCCTGTCAAAATCTTTAGTCAGCTCTATAAGCCCAGCCACGGTCTGCTCCCACCAGTCACATGGATTCTGCTCTGACCAGCCCGGCTTTGGAAAGCTGATTGGATACTCCTTTGAGACTATATTTAATACCTTTCCGCTCTCATCCATGAGCAGAAGCTTTACTGCACTTGTGCCTAAATCCACACCTATATATAGCATATCTATTCTCCATTCACGTAATATGTTTACATCAGATAACGTAACTATTCAGAACCCACTAACAGAAAGGATTTTCTGTCTTGTATGGCAGTGATGCCGGCTGGTTGTAGTTAATATCCTCAACTGGCACGCCAATATATTTAAATACCTCAAAAAGGGCTTTTCCGTAATGACCGAAAGCTACAGCTCCGTGATGAGGATAATTCTTCTCAATAAGCACATGACGGTAGAAACGTCCCATCTCCTTTATCGCAAACACTCCGATACTGCCGAATGAACGTGTTGCAACAGGAAGCACCTCGCCCTGAGCCACATAAGCGCGAATCTTACAGTCTGCTGTAGACTGGAGACGGTAAAATGTAATATCTCCCGGCACTATATCTCCCTCAAGTGTTCCGTTTGTCACCTCTATAGGAAGGCTTCTTGCCATAATCATCTGATACTTCATCTGTGGATTGCAAACCTTGCTTGAACATGTGTTTCCACAGTGGAAGCCCATAAATGTGTCTGTATGCTTGTAGTCAAATCTGCCCTCGATTGACTCCTTGTACATATCCTTCGGCACTGAGTTGTTGATATCGAGAAGTGTTACCGCATCCTCGCTGACGCAGGTTCCGATAAACTCACTGAGCACTCCATAGATGTCCACCTCGCATGAAACCGGGATACCTCTTCCTGTAAGACGGCTGTTTACATAGCATGGTACAAATCCAAACTGTGTCTGGAAGGCAGGCCAGCATTTTCCTGCGATTGCCACATACTTTCTGTAGCCCTTATGCTCATCAACCCAGTCTAAAAGTGTGAGCTCATACTGTGCAAGCTTCTCAAGAATCTCAGGCTTTTTGTTACCCTCGCCAAGCTCCTTTTCCATATCCTTTACCACATCCGGTATTCTCTCATCACCGGCATGCTTGTTAAATGCCTCAAACAAATCAAGCTCTGAATTTTCCTCAATCTCAACACCCACGTTATAGAGCTGCTTGATTGGCGCATTGCATGCAAGGAAATTGAGTGGTCTTGGTCCGAATGAAATAATCTTAAGATTATTAAGTCCGTATATAGCCCTTGCTATTGGCAGGAATTCATGTATCATATCTGCGCAGTCATCTGCATCGCCCACAGGATACTCCGGAATATACGCTCCTATATTTCTGAGTGCCAGATTGTAGCTTGCGTTTAACATACCACAGTATGCATCTCCACGTCCCTGAATTAAGTTCTCCTGTGTCTCCTCTGCTGCTGCAACAAACATCTTTGGTCCGTCAAAGTGCTTTGCAAGAAGAGTCTCTGAAATCTCCGGTCCAAAGTTTCCAAGGTAAACACAAAGTGCATTGCAGCCTGCTGCCTTTACGTCCTCAAGTGCCTGTACCATATGTATTTCGCTCTCCACGATACATACAGGACACTCGTATATGTCTGCTGCATCATACTTTGCAGCGTATGCATCGACAAGTGCTTTTCTTCTGTTTACTGACAGACTTTCCGGAAAACAGTCACGGCTTACCGCAACTATACCGATTTTCATTTTTGGAATATTGTTCATAGTGTAAATCTCCTTCTCTCATATGCCCCATCGGACAGATTAATTGTTCTTATGTGCTAAGTATATATCCGGTCCAGCTTAATTGATACCTATAATTTAGTAAATTTAGTGTATTTTTCAACTTAATTTACTAAATTATAATGTT
>OMGU01002357.1_pt1 | contig 11100 bp, 5 predicted proteins | sample 1646121 | NCBI WGS metagenome assembly OMGU01 (sample SAMN05578581, study PRJEB25193) | human gut metagenome | biome: Human Microbiome; feature: human-associated habitat; material: feces | host: Homo sapiens | place: USA:Birmingham
TCCTTATTTTATTCGTGTACTGCCGAAGACAGTAGGTGCTGAAAAGCGTAAGTAGTGAACGCCTACCGAGGAAGAATGAATTTTTACATCTGTATGAATTTATGTGCTTTCGTGTCTTTGGATACGAAAGCTTTTTAAGTTTCAGCAGAATTTCTGCTGAGAACTTTGGCAGTACACGAATAAAATAAGGAGGTGTACCCAAAAGTGGCAAAAGTTGAATTAAAGCAGCCGATCGTAGATCAGATCGCAGAAGAAATCAAAGACGCCCAGTCAGTAGTTCTTGTTGACCACCGTGGACTTACAGTTGCTCAGGATACAGAGCTTCGTAAGCAGCTCAGAGAAGCAGGTGTAGTTTATAAAGTATACAAGAATACAATGATGAAGAGAGCTTTCGAGGGAACTGATTTTGCAGCCCTTGATGGATGTTTGGAAGGACCTAGTGCTATCGCAATCTCAAAAGATGACGCTACAGCACCGGCAAGAATCCTTTACAAATTTGCTCAGGATGCTCCGGCACTTGAACTTAAAGGCGGTGTAGTTGAAGGAACAGCATATGATGTTGCAGGAATCTCTGAACTTGCTAAGATCCCTTCAAGAGACGAACTCCTTTCCAAGTTGCTTGGAAGCCTGCAGTCACCTATTACAAACTTTGCTCGTGTTATCAATCAGATCGCAGAGCAGGGTGGAGAAGCCGCTCCTGCAGAGGAAGCAGCAGCCGAGGAGACAGCAGAGACACCTGCAGAGTAATCTGCATGGAAAGCTGCACTGGAGACGGGCAGCAGGATGAGCGGAAGCTCACTAAGATCAAAAAGATTAAATTAAGAAAATATGGAGGATATTTAAAATGGCTAAATTGACAACAGCTGAAATGATCGAAGCGATCAAAGAGTTATCAGTATTAGAGTTAAACGAGCTTGTAAAAGCATGTGAAGAAGAATTCGGCGTATCTGCAGCAGCAGGCGTTGTAGTTGCAGCAGCAGCAGACGGAGCTGGAGCAGCAGAGAAAGATGAGTTCGACGTAGAGCTTACATCCGCTGGAGCATCTAAAGTAAAAGTTATCAAGGCTGTTCGTGAGATCACAGGTCTTGGACTTAAAGAAGCTAAAGAGCTTGTAGACGGAGCTCCGAAGGTAGTTAAAGAGGCAGTTTCTAAAGCAGAGGCTGAGGAAATCAAAACTAAACTTGAGGAGCAGGGAGCAGAGGTTACTCTTAAATAATTTTCCTGAACATAAGTTTATTATGACCGCAGAAGATGATATGCTTCTGCGGTTTTTTTAAAAGAGGCGAAAGAAATGGATGCAGTTGAACTTACAAGAGAGCTGATTAAAATTGAGAGCACAGATCCTGGAAGCTGGGAAACCAGGGTTGGGGAATATATCTGCAACTATTTGAAAGAGAGTGGAGCAGATACAGAGACTTACGAAGTAGAGCCGGGAAGAAAAATTGTAAAAGGCGTCGTGAAAGGTGCGAAAGCTCATCCGGCACTGGTGTTTATCTGTCACATGGATACGGTTGTTAAGGGCGAAGGATGGACAAAGAATGCATTCAGCGCAGAAGTTTCAGATGGGAAAATCTGGGGACGAGGAGCCTGTGATATGAAGTCAGGACTTGCAAGTGCTTTGACAGCATTTGCGGAGGTGGCAAAATTACAGAAAGAGAATGCTGAGGATATAGAAAAACTTCCGGGAACATTAGTCTTTATCGGAACTGTAGACGAGGAAGCAGATATGAAAGGGTCAGAAGCAGTAGTGCAACAAGGATGGATTCAGAAGGAAGACTGGGTTCTTGATATGGAACCGACTTCCGGAATGATTCAGATGGCTCATAAAGGGAGAACCTGGTTTGAACTGAGTGTGGAAGGTATTACTGCACATGCGAGTATGCCGGAGAAGGGCGCAGATGCAATCGCCGGAATCGCATTTATGATCGCAGAGATCCGAAAAGCAATGGGAGAAGTACCGACACATGAAGAACTTGGAAAGTCTACAGTTACATTTGGACAGATTTCCGGGGGATACAGTCCGTATGTAGTATCAGATCACAGCATGGTGACGATAGATATGCGTCTTGTTCCGCCGATGAATACACAAGAGGCAGAAAAGATTGTTCGGAAAGCAATTGAAATTGGGGAAAATGCAGTTCCGGGTGTAAAGGGTTCTTATAAGATTACAGGTGACAGACCACCGGTGGAGACACACATGGAGTCAGGTCTTATGAAAGCCTTATCTGAATCAGTGAAAAAAGTTACTGGAAAAGATCCGGTTGTATCAGCGTTCACGGGTTACACAGACACAGCAGTTGTGGCAGGTCTTTTAGGAAATCTGAATTGTATGTCTTATGGGCCGGGAAATCTTGCACAGGCTCATAAACCGGATGAGTATGTTGAAATTGCGGATATTGAGCGGTGTGTTCAGGTTTATCGAGAACTGATCTGTCTTTATGAAGATATGATATAGAAGTTATTTCTGAAAAAAAGATACTGTTCAAAAGGAAAAAGCTTAGAATAGCGGAAGATATAACATATCTTGAGAAAAAAGTCAAGAAAAATATAAAAAAACACAAGAATCATGTTGACAATAAAAAGAGCTTTGTGATATAGTAGAAAATGCGCTATTGTGGAAAGGTATGCCATATAGTGACAGAGAATACTGTCGCAAGGCTCTTTTCATTTTTATATAACTGGAACTCGTAAAAGGCAGTTTATTGCCTGCAAAAACAATAAATGAGGAGTGAAACGTCAATGGAGAAAAACAGAATTCGTCCCATCAAAACCGGAAAAAGCTTCCGCATGAGCTATTCCAGGCAGCAAGAAGTATTGGAGATGCCTAACCTCATTGAAGTTCAGAAAGATTCCTATCAGTGGTTTCTTGACAAAGGACTGAAAGAGGTATTCGATGATATTTCCCCGATCGCAGATTACAATGGTCATCTGAGTCTGGAATTTGTGGATTTTACACTCTGTGAGGAAGATGCAAAATATACGATTGATGAGTGTAAAGAACGTGATGCAACTTATGCAGCACCTCTGAAAGTCAGAGTAAGGCTTTATAATAAGGAAACTGATGAGATTAACGAGCATGAGATCTTTATGGGAGATCTTCCGCTGATGACAAAGACAGGTACTTTTGTTATCAATGGTGCTGAGCGTGTTATCGTCAGCCAGCTTGTGCGTTCCCCAGGTATTTATTACGGAATCGCACATGATAAGTTCGGTAAGAAGCTTTATTCAGCAACTGTTATCCCGAACCGTGGAGCATGGCTGGAATATGAGACTGACTCCAATGACGTTTTCTATGTACGTGTAGACCGTACAAGAAAAGTGCCGATCACAGTTCTGATCCGTGCACTTGGAGTAGGTACAAATGCAGAGATCATTGAACTCTTTGGTGAAGAGCCAAAACTTCTTGCAAGTTTTGGAAAAGATACTTCTGAGAACTACCAGGAAGGTCTGTTGGAACTCTATAAGAAGATCCGTCCGGGTGAGCCGCTGGCAGTAGACAGTGCAGAAAGCCTGATCACAAGCATGTTCTTTGATCCAAGACGTTATGATCTTGCTAAAGTTGGACGTTATAAGTTTAATAAGAAGCTTCTTCTTAAGAACCGTGTATCAGGACAGATCCTCGCTGAGGATGCTGTAAGTGCAATCACAGGTGAAGTTGTTGCTGAAAAGGGAACAAAGATTACTCGTGAGATCGCTGATATGATCCAGAATGCGGCAGTACCGTACATTTGGGTAGAGGGTGAAGAGACTTCCAGAAATATCAAGGTTCTTTCCAATATGATGGTTGACCTCCAGGCTGTTGTTGATATTGATCCGGCCGAGGTTGGTGTGACAGAGCAGGTATATTATCCGGTTCTTGCAGGAATCATTGAAGAATCTGCAGGTGATGTAGATGAGATGAAGAGACTGATCAAGAGAGATCTTCATGATCTGATTCCGAAGCACATCACAAAGGAAGATATTTTTGCATCTATCAACTACAACATGCATCTTGAGTATGGCATGGGAAATGATGATGATATCGACCATCTGGGTAACAGACGTATCCGTGCGGTTGGAGAACTTCTTCAGAACCAGTACAGAATCGGTCTGTCCAGACTGGAAAGAGTTGTTCGTGAGAGAATGACAACACAGGATCAGGATGGTATTTCACCACAGTCCCTGATCAATATTAAGCCTGTAACAGCAGCAGTGAAGGAATTCTTCGGATCTTCCCAGCTGTCACAGTTCATGGATCAGAACAACCCGCTTGGAGAGCTGACACATAAGAGACGTCTTTCCGCACTTGGTCCTGGAGGTCTGTCAAGAGATCGTGCAGGATTTGAGGTCCGCGACGTTCACTACTCTCACTATGGAAGAATGTGTCCTATCGAGACTCCTGAAGGTCCTAACATCGGTCTGATCAACTCTCTTGCATGTTACGCAAGAATCAACGAGTATGGATTTATCGAAGCACCATATCGTAAAGTTGACAAGACAGATCCGATGAACCCGGTCGTTACAGATGAAGTTGTATATATGACTGCTGATGAAGAGGATAATTACCATGTAGCACAGGCGAATACACCTCTTGATGAAGAAGGTCATTTCATTAATAAGAACGTATCCGGTCGTTACCTTGAGGAAACACAGGACTACGAAAGAAATAAATTTGATTACATGGACGTATCACCTAAGATGGTGTTCTCCGTGGCTACAGCGTTGATTCCGTTCCTTCAGAACGACGATGCTAACCGTGCGCTGATGGGATCTAACATGCAGCGTCAGGCAGTACCGCTTCTTACAACAGAAGCTCCGGTAGTTGGAACAGGTATGGAAGTTAAGACAGCTGTTGACTCCGGTGTGGCTGAAGTTGCAGAGCAGGCTGGTGTAGTTGAAAGCTCTACATCTACAAGCATTACGATCAGACATGATGACGGAACAAAGAAAACATATAAACTGACAAAATTCCAGAGAAGTAACCAGAGCAACTGCTACAACCAGAGACCGATCGTTGATAAAGGTGAACGCGTTGAGGCAGGACAGGTTATCGCTGATGGACCGTCTACATCCGGTGGAGAGATGGCTCTTGGTAAGAACCCATTGATCGGATTCATGACATGGGAAGGTTACAACTACGAGGATGCTGTTCTCTTAAGTGAGAGACTGGTTCAGGATGACGTCTACACATCTGTTCATATTGAAGAATATGAAGCAGAGGCAAGAGATACAAAGCTCGGACCAGAAGAGATCACAAGAGACATCCCAGGTGTTGGTGATGATGCACTGAAAGATCTGGATGAGAGAGGAATCATCCGTATCGGTGCTGAGGTTCGTGCCGGAGATATCCTTGTCGGAAAAGTAACTCCAAAGGGAGAGACAGAGCTGACTGCTGAAGAGAGACTGCTTCGTGCAATCTTCGGTGAGAAAGCACGTGAGGTAAGAGATACATCTCTGAAAGTACCTCATGGAGAATATGGTATCGTAGTAGATGCCAAAGTATTTACAAGAGAAAACGGAGATGAGCTGTCACCTGGAGTAAATCAGGCAGTTCGTATTTACATCGCTCAGAAGAGAAAGATCTCCGTTGGTGATAAGATGGCCGGACGACATGGAAACAAGGGTGTTGTTTCCCGTGTACTTCCAGTAGAAGATATGCCATTCCTTCCGAATGGACGTCCTCTGGATATCGTGCTGAACCCACTGGGTGTGCCTTCCCGTATGAACATCGGACAGGTGCTCGAGATTCATCTGAGTCTTGCAGCAAAAGCACTTGGATTCAACGTATCAACTCCTGTATTCGCAGGTGCGAACGAGAACGATATCATGGATACACTGGATCTGGCAAATGATTATGTAAACCTTGAGTGGGATGAGTTCGAGAAGAAACATGGCGAAGAGCTTCGTCCGGAAGTTCTCCAGTTCCTGTCTGAGAACAGAGATCACAGAGAACTCTGGAAGGGTGTTCCGCTGTCAAGAGACGGTAAGGTTCGTCTTCGTGACGGACGTACAGGAGAGTACTTCGACAGCCCGGTAACAATCGGACACATGCATTATCTGAAACTGCATCATCTGGTAGACGACAAGATCCATGCACGTTCTACTGGTCCTTACTCTCTCGTAACACAGCAGCCGCTGGGTGGAAAAGCTCAGTTCGGTGGACAGCGTTTCGGAGAGATGGAGGTATGGGCCCTGGAGGCTTATGGTGCATCTTATACACTGCAGGAGATCCTGACAGTGAAGTCTGACGACGTTGTAGGACGTGTGAAGACATATGAGGCAATTATTAAGGGAGAGAATATTCCTGAACCAGGAGTTCCTGAGTCATTTAAGGTTCTTCTTAAAGAGCTCCAGTCACTTGCTCTGGATGTCCGCGTACTGCGTGATGACAATACAGAGGTTAAGATCATGGAGAGCGTTGATTACGGTGAGACAGACCTGCGTCATATCATCGAAGGAGACAGAAAGTATCGTGATGAGAATGAATCTTTCGGAGATCATGGATTCACAGAGAAGGAGTTTGTCGGAGAAGAACTGGAAGATGTTGAACTGGACGAAGAGCCGGACGACAGCGATCTTGAGAACTTAAGTTTTGATGATGATTACCTGGGTGAGGAATAATAAGGAGGAGCCGTTTTTATGCCAAATAACAATGAACAACAATATGAACCGTTAACATTTGATGCGATTAAGATCGGCCTGGCTTCACCTGAAAAAATCCTGGAGTGGTCCAGAGGTGAGGTGACAAAGCCGGAGACCATCAACTACAGGACTTTGAAGCCGGAGAAGGACGGACTTTTCTGTGAGAGAATCTTCGGACCAAGCAAAGACTGGGAGTGTCACTGCGGTAAATACAAAAAGATCCGTTATAAGGGTGTTGTATGTGATCGCTGTGGTGTTGAAGTTACAAAGGCCAGTGTTCGTCGTGAGCGTATGGGACACATCGCTCTGGCAGCACCGGTATCCCATATCTGGTACTTCAAAGGAATTCCGAGCCGTATGGGTCTGATCCTTGATATTTCTCCAAGAACACTGGAGAGAGTACTTTACTTTGCTTCTTATATCGTGCTTGATAAGGGAGAGACAGATCTCTCTTACAAGCAGATCCTTTCAGAGGCAGAGTATCAGGAAGCAAAGGAAAAATGGGGAAGACATGCATTCCGTGTAGGAATGGGTGCTGAATCCATCAAAGAGCTTCTTGAGTCTATTGACCTTGAGAAAGAATATGCAGAACTTCAGGCAGGACTGGAGAATGCAACAGGACAGAAGCGTGCGAGAATCGTAAAACGTCTGGAAGTTGTAGAAGCATTCCGCGAGTCCGGAAACAGACCGGAGTGGATGATCCTTACAGCTATCCCGGTTATCCCGCCGGATCTGCGTCCTATGGTACAGCTGGATGGAGGACGTTTTGCAACATCTGACCTGAATGATCTGTACAGAAGAATCATTAACAGAAATAACCGTCTGAGAAGACTCCTTGAACTGGGAGCACCAGATATTATCGTTAGAAATGAGAAGCGTATGCTTCAGGAAGCTGTTGATGCGCTGATCGATAACGGACGTCGTGGCCGTCCGGTAACAGGACCTGGAAACAGAGCACTTAAGTCTTTGTCTGACATGCTGAAAGGTAAGTCCGGACGTTTCCGTCAGAACCTGCTTGGAAAACGTGTTGACTATTCAGGACGTTCTGTTATCGTCGTTGGACCAGAACTGAAGATCTATCAGTGTGGTCTGCCGAAAGAGATGGCAATCGAGCTGTTCAAGCCATTCGTTATGAAAGAGCTTGTAGCGAACGGAACAGCACACAATATCAAAAATGCAAAGAAAATGGTCGAGAGACTTCAGCCAGAGGTATGGGATGTGCTTGAAGAAGTAATCAAAGAGCATCCGGTTATGCTGAACCGTGCCCCTACTCTGCATAGACTTGGTATCCAGGCATTCGAGCCAATCCTTGTAGAAGGTAAGGCAATCAAGCTTCATCCACTGGTATGTACAGCTTACAATGCCGATTTCGATGGAGACCAGATGGCTGTCCATGTACCGCTGTCACAGGAAGCACAGGCAGAGTGCCGTTTCCTTCTTCTTTCACCAAACAACTTGCTGAAACCATCTGATGGTGGTCCGGTAGCCGTTCCTTCACAGGATATGGTACTTGGTATTTACTATCTGACTCAGCTTCGTCCTGGTGCAAAGGGAGAGGGCATGTTCTTTAAGAGCGTGAACGAGGCTATTCTTGCATACGAGAATGGATATATCACACTTCACTCACAGATTAAAGTACGTGTGACAAAGACTCTTGCAAATGGAGCAGAGAAGACAGGAACTATCGACGCAACACTTGGTCGTCTCCTGTTTAACGAGATCATTCCACAGGATCTTGGTTTTGTAGACCGTGAGGTTGAGGGAAATGAACTTAAGATGGAAATTGACTTCCATGTTGGTAAGAAACAGCTGAAGCAGATCCTTGAGAAAGTTATCAACACTCATGGAGCTACACAGACAGCAGAAGTTCTTGATGATGTTAAGGCAATCGGATACAAGTTCTCTACAAGAGCAGCTATGACAGTATCCATTTCCGATATGACTGTACCACCGCAGAAACCGCAGATGATGCAGGAAGCACAGGATACAGTAGACAAGATCACAAAGAACTACAAACGTGGTCTTATCACAGAGGAAGAGCGTTACAAAGAAGTTGTTGAGACATGGAAAGCAACTGATGATAAACTGACAGAGGCACTGCTGACAGGTCTTGATAAATACAATAACATCTTCATGATGGCAGATTCCGGAGCCCGTGGATCTGACAAGCAGATCAAACAGCTTGCAGGTATGCGTGGACTTATGGCTGATACAACAGGTCGTACGATCGAGTTGCCTATCAAGTCAAACTTCCGTGAAGGTCTTGACGTACTGGAATACTTCATGTCTGCCCATGGAGCTCGAAAAGGAATGGCCGATACAGCTCTTCGTACAGCCGATTCCGGTTACCTGACAAGACGTCTTGTAGACGTATCTCAGGAGCTTATCATTCACGATGCAGATTGTGCAAAACCGGGTCAGCCGCTTCCGGGAATGTATGTATCTGCATTCATGGATGGAAATGAAGAGATTGAGAGCCTTCAGGATCGTATCACAGGAAGATTTGCTGCTGAGGATCTTAAAGATAAAGACGGAAACGTCCTTGTAAAAGCAAACCATATGATTACACCTCGTCGTGCAGAGCGCGTGATGAAGAAAGGTGTTGACGAGAACGGAAATCCTCTTGAGCAGGTTAAGATCCGTACAATTCTTACATGTAAATGTAAGAACGGTGTATGCTCCAAATGTTATGGTGCGAACATGGCAACAGGTGAGGCAGTTCAGGTTGGTGAGGCAGTCGGAATCATGGCCGCTCAGTCAATCGGAGAACCAGGTACACAGCTTACTATGCGTACATTCCATAATGGTGGAGTTGCCGGTGACGATATCACACAGGGTCTTCCTCGTGTCGAGGAGCTTTTCGAGGCAAGAAGACCTAAGGGACTTGCCATCATCACAGAGATCGCAGGACGTGCAACACTCAGTGATACAAAGAAGAAACGTGAGGTTATCGTTACAAACGAAGAGACAGGAGAATCCAAATCCTATCTTATTCCTTACGGATCACGTATCAAAGTACAGGACGGCGTTATGCTTGAAGCCGGAGATGAGCTTACAGAAGGTAGCGTAAATCCACATGATATCCTGAAAATCAAAGGACTTCGTGCAACACAGGATTATATGCTCCAGGAAGTACAGCGTGTATACCGTCTCCAGGGTGTTGAGATCAACGATAAGCATATCGAGGTTATCGTTCGTCAGATGCTGAAGAAGATCAGAATCGAAGAGAAGGGAGATACAGAGTTCCTGCCTGGAACAATGGTAGACGTTCTTGACTTCGAAGAAGTAAACGAGCAGCTTGTTGCAGAAGGAAAAGAGCCGGCTACCGGAGAACAGATTATGCTTGGTATCACAAAGGCTTCTCTGGCAACAGAATCCTTCCTGTCAGCCGCTTCCTTCCAGGAGACAACAAAGGTTCTGACAGAAGCAGCTATCAAGGGTAAAGTTGACCATCTGGTTGGTCTGAAAGAGAACGTTATCATCGGTAAACATATTCCTGCCGGAACAGGTATGAAGAAGTACCGTGATGTAAAACTCAACACAGATATTAAGATGGAAGATGAACTGGATCTTGAAGATGATCTGAATCTGGATGAAGATTTTGACATGGACGAAAATGTTGATCTGACAGATGAGTTCGTAGAAGAGAACACAGAAGATGCTGCAGAAACATCCGTAGAAGAACCAGCAACAGAAGAATAAAACATTATCGTAGAAATCATTTTACTGATATACGGACGAAAACAGAAAATATTATTTTAGAAAGTCGATTGTTAGAAGAATGATACAGGAACGCCGACTCAGGGTTACGCATACTGTTCATACTAGGAAAAACAACAGACTGCTAAAAACAAAGAAAGGATTGACAAACTCGCTGTCGCTCAGACAGCTGTCAATCCTTTCTTTAACGCAATCTATTGCTTTTCAAGTATGAGCCAAGCATGCTACACATTCGTCTTCGTCCCTGTACCATCCTTCTAACATGAAACTTCTCGAAGTTCATATTTTCTGTTTTCTGTTTATTGAAAAAGATAGACTTCTACGCTAAATTTTATTAAATACAAACACGTTTGAGATAGGGATATCATTCTATAGAACATCCGGTTCCTTTCCGTCTCAAGTAAAGTTCTTCTTTCGAGAGCGTAGAAATCAGATAGCGCCGAAAAACTTACTGATAGATAGATGTCGAGGGTTTGATTCAGGTGACTGTTCTGTGTGCTTGGAAAGACTTAAAAAACGAAAGATTACGTTAAAGCAGTGCGAGGCTACTGTCTGAAGCGGCAGCAAGTTTGCCGAGCACTGCTTTGCTCTTAGTAAGCTTTCGTTTTTCTTAGTCTTTCCTGTATACAGAACCCGGAGCCTGCATCAAACCCTCGACATCTGTCTATTCGAATAAACTCTATATGCGATATCTGATTTTGTTCGAACTCGAAAAAAGATCGGAAGAGCGTCGTGTAGGGAAAGAGTGTAGATCTCGGT
>OMGU01002379.1_pt1 | contig 11034 bp, 7 predicted proteins | sample 1646121 | NCBI WGS metagenome assembly OMGU01 (sample SAMN05578581, study PRJEB25193) | human gut metagenome | biome: Human Microbiome; feature: human-associated habitat; material: feces | host: Homo sapiens | place: USA:Birmingham
AAGGAGTTGATAAACGTATTGATGTGCTGGCAACAGCAATTCATGCAGGGCTGAAGGCAACCCAGCTGAAGGATTTGGATCTCGCATATGCACCGCCTTATTCCTCTGCCAAGGATCCTGTAAATATGGCCGGATTCATGATAGACAATATAGCAAAAGGGATCTTAAAACAATGGCATTTGGAAGATATGGATAAGATTTCTAAAGATAAAAATGCTGTGTTACTGGATGTGAGAACGGTAGGTGAATTTAGCAGGGGCCATATTAATGGATTCAAAAACATTCCTGTAGATGAACTGAGGGAACGTATCAATGAAATTGAGAAGGAAAAGCCTGTATATCTGATATGCCAGAGTGGGCTGCGCAGTTATGTTGCGAGCCGTATTCTGGAAGGAAATGGATATGAAACATACAACTTTTCAGGCGGATTCCGTTTCTATGATGCAGTGGTTAATGACCGTGCGCTGATCGAAAGGGCATATGCATGCGGTATGGATTATTAGAAAAATAGTTTTATGATCTTTGTAGTGTTTCCAGTCTTTTCGAATCAAGGATTGTGATTTTGCCGCGGGAGAGTCTGACAAAGCCCTCGCCTTGAAAGTATCGGAGCATTCGAGTGATAACTTCTCTGTGGGAACCAAGATGGTTAGCAATTGTCTCATGAGTGATGTTCAGCTCGTTTGTTCCTTCGATAGAGGTCTCTTCTAAAAGAAATGAAGCAACTCGCTTATCCAAACTCTTCCACATGATTTGTTCGATCAGCCACATGACATCAGAAAAACGGGTAGCCATTAATTCATTGGTATAGTTTGCGACGGGAGCAGATTCCTTCATGATACCTTTATAGATTTCAGCAGGGATAATCCAAAGATCAGTATCTTTTTCTGCTTCAATGGTTACTTCAAATTGAATGGATCGCATGATACATGAGGCGGATAAAAGACACATATCCAGATCGAACAGACGGTAGAGTGTAATCTCCCGGCCTTCATCTGAAAGTATGTAGGTTCGAAGCTGCCCGGATTTAATCAGTAATAACCCAGTACAGTCCAGTTTTCCATTGTGAATGATCGTTCCTTTTTTTACATTCTGTGTGATTAAATTGTCTGAAATTAGTTTTTTCTGTGCTGTATTTAAGTCACTCCATAGTGGAAAATAATTTTCGAAGTTCATAACAGTTATCTCCTTTACGAACATAGTATACTTGCTTTTTTAAGATGCGTCAATTACATAATTGACATATGCCATAAATAAAAATATGTCACTTCAGTTATTAGCGTTCAAGGTAAATTCTTATGTAATAATATCACAGAAGAGTTTACCTTTTTCAGGTGTAATAGAGATACTAAATTTGAAAGGGGAACAAAGCATTGGAAAAAAGAGTGGCAAGTGTCGATAGAAAAGATGTGTTGCCTGCGGAGTATGTGAAAATACTTGTCCGCTGGCAGCGGTTAAAGTTCATCGTGGATGCTATGCGGTAGTAGAAGAAACATTGTGTGTAGGATGCGGGAAATGTGCAAAATCCTGTCCAGTAGGCTGCATTAGATTTTAACAATGATAATGCTAGAAAAATCATGTGAAAACATGAAATGCAATTTAGAATAAAGAATGAACTTGATGGTCTGGGATTTCCAGACTGTCAGGGCCTTTTTTCTTATCTGGCAGCAGTTTTCTAGGAATTAAAAAGTAGAGAAAAGCCTTATTTTAAGGTGAATGGTATTTACAATACGAGGAGATAACGAAACTATGTCCGTTACCTCCTTTCTACATTAGCTTATTTATATGTTGATTATTTTGCACCCTTTTTCTTTTTAACAAGCAGTACAATGTTTATTATGCTGAAACCAGAAATAAGGAGCAAAACAGACCAGAGGAGTAATTGGTTGCTATCACCAGTCGGAGGCTTTTGGGTAGATGAACCATCACTTGTCAGTTTTGTCCAACCAGCATAAACTGTTTTGTTTTCGTTCAGCTTGATTTCCGTGATTTTCTGCATCAGCGTCTTATCGGAATACCAGCCGGTAAAGTCATAGCCGTTGCGGGTCGGGATGTAGTCGGAAAGGTTAATCGTCTTACCAGAAGTCGTGCGGATTGCATGAATACTGCTACCACCGTTGGTATCAAAGGTCAATGTGTAGTAAGTGGTTCCTTCGTCGTTGTTTGATTTTCTTTCAAAAAGAGCCTTTACAGTCACATTTCCTGCGGGCATGGTAAACTTATCTTCGCTGATCGTCACATCACCGGAAACAACTTCCCACGACTTGAAGTGGTAGCCACTGTCCGGCGTAGCAGTTAGTGATATTGTCTCTCCCATCGTTGCGGATCCGGGAACAGCAGTTGCAGAGCCATTTCCATCATTTTCTACGGTCACAGCATAAACAGTTAAGTCATAGTAGAGTTTTAAGGTCAATATATCCGATGCACTGCTAATCTTTTTTAATGTCCCTTTGGTAATACTTCCTTCTGCATCAGGATTATAAGTGTAGCCTGTGTAGGTTTTTGGCTCAGCGGTAACATTCGAACCGATAGCACCTCCAAGATATTCCGTTTCTTCCAGCGTATAACCATCGTTACTAGCCTTATAATGCTCCACGATATATTTTACCGTATCGCCAGGAGTGATTGGCGTAGGGGAAACAGATTTTTTCCAGTTAGCTGTAACGGTTACGTCGGCGTTTGGCATGGTAAAGGTCGTTGTCGCGCTGCTTGCATCCGCAAAGGCAACATCACGATTGGAGGTCCAACCACCGAACTGATAACCGCTGCGCTCACCAGCCTTAATCGTTACTGTTTCGCCCTCTGAATACTCTCCATCGCCCGAATCTTGTGCGTAGCTTCCGTTCACTGTGACAGCATACTGCGGCTGCTTTGTAATCAGTGCAAGCTGTAAAGCGGATTCGTTCCCCGCACTATCCTGTGCGTAAAGGGAAAGAACACCACCGTTGCTCTCCAGCGTACCGGGTACGGTGAAGGAGCCATCGTTAGCCGCATCGACAGATTTACCATCATTTCCGTAGAAAATCTTGCTACCCGCGTCCGCCGTGCCTGTGATTTGATATTCGCCCGTCATCTTGTCAGCGTAGAATATCGGAGCAGAAAGAGTCAGCACAGGCGGCGTTTTATCCACACTAACCAGCAAGAACACACTGGTCATATCCTTGGCGGTCGTATTGCCCGCAACACCTGAAATACCGTCGATTCTGAACATCAGGCTGCCCTCAAAATCGGGAAGCATATACCCTGATCCTGCGGTATTCTCACGAATCTCGGCATTCGTATCCATCCGTGTGACCTTGTAGGTGACACCGGTTGTTTCGCAGCTTACCGTTAGCACATCGTCGGTACCGTCCACATAGGCATGGTACACGCCGTTTTCGTCTGCTATGCAAGGCGTATCATTCATGGAGAGCATCAAATTCAACGGCGTATATTGTGGCAGATATTGCTCGGAAGATTCGACTTCCGTACTGTAGTATTTGCCGCCCTCGATGGTTCTGTATGCCCTCACGCCCACCTTGTAGGTCTTGTTTGCTTCAAGGTTTTCTGCCGCCGTGGTGGAAGAAATTTCTCCTTCTTCGTTCACCTCAACCGCTTGCCCGCCAACAGTAAGTGCCATATTGATAGAGGTGGCGTTTTTATCAAGGTCATAGCCGAAACCGGTGTCCTTGTATGTGCCGTCGTCTTGCTTCTGATAGATTGTCACGGCGTAACCATCGGCACTGTCTACCTTACCCCACGATGCCGTCATGACCTCGTTTCCAGCAAGGTTCAATGCAACGTTGTCAGGCGCAATCGGATGGTTGTTGTTCGTGTAGCTCACCTGAGTGTCGAACTGCTGATTGTCGATGGCGACGAGACCGGTCAGGGTTTCCACCTCGCCGTCCTCGTTGGTACTTTCAACGCTCTTTTCCGTCATGAGGAAAGAGGTCACATAGTAGCTGCCCGTGGGTGCCAGCGCACCGCTCTGCGGAATCTCGACTGAGATATTACTTGCGTCCGTTACCTCCTGCTCATCAATCAGATAATCTGCTCCGCCCTTTTCATTTGCAAAATAGGTGCGAAGTACATACTTTGTACCAGTTTCGGCGTACTTGATTTGGCCAGTCACCTGCTGATTGTTCAGAGACAAGTCCAGTTCCTCAAATGGTGTTACAGCGGCTTCCTGGTGTTTTTTTAGTTCAAGCGAGCCCGTGTTGACCGTATAGGTCCCGCCTTCATTCAGCCGCAGGAGCGCCACGTTGTAGTCCTTGTTGTCCGTCGTGTTATGTATGATGTCGATGTCCGCATTGATGTCCGCGTCGGCATCAATCAGACCATCCTCACCCACCCAGTTGACACTAATCTCTTGGTTGTCTTTCTGAATCTTCAAAGCATCCTTGATTTCCTGTTCGGTGACCGTGTTCTCAAAGGCCAGCAAGATATACGGCGTTTCGTCTGCACCGGCAGTCACTGTGATTTCCTCTGTGTTCCCACCGCTAGCTACAGGTACACCTGATTCTTCCGCAAGCAGCATAGGGACAGCCTCGCCGCTGTCCTCCGACGGCATGGCCTGCACGATTGGATCGACGCCCTTGTCCGACCAGTCCCATTCGGGCAAATAGCCGAACGCGTTAACCTCAATATCCCAACCGCCGCCCATGCGGAAGTTGGTCTCAACGATATTCGGCAAGAGTACCCATGCCCGGGCACTGGCAAGCCAGCCGCCCACCTCGGTCATCGCACCGAGATACACGTCCATATTGCTAAACGCCTGCTTCATGCCCTCGCTGACGCTGGCATTCCTGATTGGGAAAACAGTCTGTCCTCCTATGACGAGATTGATATTCGCAACATCTACACCAAGACCGCCGAGGACGCGAATATTGTCCGGGAACTGCACTCTGCCCCTGACGCTGCCATTTGCGCCTACGCCAAGATAAAGGTTTGTTTTGTTCTCATCAGTACCGCCGAACGCACCCAGCTCGACGGAGGAGTTCAGGACAATAACATTGAACTCAGTATTCGGCAGATGCAGGTTAAGGGCCTCGGAGCCGACGAAATAGATACCCTTGTAGGTGGTTCCTTTATAAGTCCGCTCCTGTCCGTTGAGCTTGAGAGCATAGCCAAAGCTGTCAATAATGGATGCGTTCGTGCCGACGATACCCACCTCGCTGGCCGTAAGGGAAATCTCACTCGGTCCGATGACTACGTCCCCCTTGCCCTCGATGAGATGGAGATAGGTGCCCTTCAATGTGCCCCGTAGCTTGAGGGGTGGGATGGCGAAATAGTCGCCGTTCACTGTATCAGCCAGATTGCTGAATCCCGCGCCGCCGCCGTTGAGCTGTCCGATCGGCACCGGAGGAATGAGGGGAATGCCGGGGCTTGACGCGACATAGAAGTACAGCGTGTTGGGGAGCAGGCTGCCGTCTTGTTTGCTGCGTGTCAGCTCCAACTCGGCCTCGGTTTCAAAGAGATCAAAAGCGTTCAATTCCAGATTGAAAGCATATTTTTCTTTGCCCTTGAAGGTATTGACCTCGCCCTCGACGCTGGCCAGCTCCAGCGACAGCGTTTTGGCCGTGTCAAAGCTACCCGTTGCGTGAACGCCGTTGACCTTAAACTCGTTCTTCTCATTTAGGCCGTAGCCCAGTTCTTCCAGAGTGAAGCTTGCCCCCTCAAAGATGGTTTGGAAGCTAATATCACCGCTGAACACAAGATTTCCCGCCGCATCGGCAACAGCCTTTTCCAGCTTTGCATTGGCATATGGGATATCAACGTAAATCACAGCCTCATTTTTCGTTGGATTAATGTCAAATGTGAAACCGTCCTGTGTGAGCTTGATTTTCAAGTCCTTGCCTGCACCGCTTTTCGGCTGGTAGAACTTAAAGCTCGGTGCGTTCAGGCTCAGACCGCTATGAGTGATCGTTCCGTCCTTGTGGATGACGAGCTTGTTGTTTTTGTTGGAGGTATCCCATGTCGCCGTCACGGAGGGCGAGAGCAGTGCCGCCCCACCGGTAAAGGTAAATTCCGTGCCGTTTCTGCTCTCATAGTCACCGCTGATGAGGGCAATAGGATCTCCGTATTGCTGTTTCAGGGCGTTCAGTGCCGCATCGTCGGCCACATATTCCACCGTCACACTGTCCCCGTTGGCAAAGGCGGCCAGCCGCTTGGCCTCAATGGAGATTTCTACTTTGTCCGCTTCTGTCGGAACATTCTCAACACCTTTCTTCAATTCGCGGAAGCCCCAGAGGAAGTGCACATTCCCACCTGGTTCATTACTGTCGAAATGGTAAGCGACGTCGCCCTTACACTCCACATAGGTGTTGGCAGGACTACTGTCCGGCGTTACGCTGAATCTTTCCGGAAGAATAATATCAATGCCCTGCACATCAGAGGCTTGCGTTAGTCCTACAAATGGATTTGCCCAAGTGTAGCCGTCCACATAAACATCGCGGATATCGACCCCGCAATAGTCGCTTCCCTGAAAGAAGGCGTCCCAGGTAGACAGATTTTCCACCTTGCTGGTAAGAACAGAGCTTTCGGTCGATTCCGTATGCTGATCCGTATTGTAGACAGTGCGTCTCATCTTAATTGCAGGACTGTCTGTGGCGTTTGCGTGCCCCATGCCGGTAAAGTCGTCGAGGGTATAACCCCACCTTGGCATATAAGCATCACTATCAGTCGTAGGAGGGACATATCCGCCTGTGATATAGATACTGCTGACGGTCGTCAGTACGCCCCAGGTATCTTCTGACGATTCGTCTTCCTTGCACTGCACCAGCTCATAGTAGACCGCGGTCGTGGCGGTAAGCGTGCTGTCGGGCAGCTTGGTCGTCAGGTCATACTCCACTTTGATGGCTTTTGCATCGCCATTTGGTGTTTTATTTACAAAAGACACATTTTTCAGGCGGAGCGTTGTGGGATACACAAGCTCCTGTTTGTTATAGCCGTAGCCTTTCCATGTAACAAACTCACAGAATGGTTTTTGCTTGTCTGTTTGATTGACACTGCTCGACGTTGCGGCAGGGGAAGTTGTGAGAGAGCCGTCCTGCTTGTTCAGCGTCATGCGGATATAATCGTTTTGCAGGACGAGTGAGCTGTTGCCCACCGAAACCTGCTCTACAGTGTCTGCCCGTTGAATGTTGTCAGCAACATAAGCCAGCGCTTGTGCGGGTAGTGCGCCTAAAAACAGGCAGAGAATCAATAGCATGGATAGGAATTTTTTCATATTGTGTTCTCCTTTTGTTCTTTTTTTTGTTTTTGTTGTTTCTTCTCTCGTTCATGCAGCCTCATACAGACGACCGTTATCACTACGGCCAGCACGAATGCAGTCATAGCCACTAGCACATATCCACCCACCCCTTCATGCAACAGGATCGCGCCGTACATTCCTGCGGCATCCATCGGCTGGATCTGCACCGTCCCTAAAGCTCCCACAAGGGACAAAAACAGCAGAGAACACAGAGCAGACAGGTGATAGACTCTATGCCGCTCCTTTCGGCGGCGATATTCATACATTCGCTTTTTTACCAGCTCAACACGCTTTTCTGTATCGTACATACCTTCCAACCTCCTCAAAAGCACAGCTTAAAAAAGCCTTTCACTTATATAGGTACAAAAACTCGGAAAAACTCTCACCTCAAAATCGAATTTTTTCAAAAAATTTGGGAGCTGCACAAAAGCAACTCCCAAAGAAGAAAAATTCAGTTGTATCACGGTATGAGACGGCGGGAGATAAGCTTTCCCACTGTCAGAATCAGAACGGGCAGGAGATAAGCGATATACTGTGCCGCGCTGCCGTAGGCGATTAGCAGGTTATAGATTGCATGAACGGTAATTGCCGCCCCCAGTAGGCCACAGGTTCCGGCAATTTTTAACCATGTCCGCCACCACACATAGACAAGCCCTCCGCCCACTATGGCCCCACAGATGACGTGCATGGCTCCCGTCCCAATGCCCCGGAAGAAAATAAAGGAAAAATGTTCGGCTCCATTCTGAATCAGATAGCAGACATTTTCAAAAGTAGCAAAGGAAAGGGCGACGATCACGGCGGAAATTTTGATCTGCTCCGCTTTCGGCTCGAATACCAACAGATAAAAGAGCAGTGGCAGGAGCTTCATCACTTCCTCCACCACGGGAGCGATCTCCGAGGTGGCGGCAAAGGCATCCGCCTTGTAAAGCGCGGTAAGAAAGGTGTTGATATAAGCGGAGAGCAGACATGCACCCATTCCCGCAAAGCAGAACAGGAAAAATTTTGTCTGCCGCTTTCCCATACACAGAGCAGCAATCAGCAGAGGCGAGGCCATACAGATCAAAACATTTTCAATATAGGTCATCTCACCACCGCCTTTCCCGTGGCTGGCAACAGAGCGAGCAGGCAGAGTGTCAGCAGAAAGTCAAACCAGCAGTAGGGGTTGGAAATGGAAGCCCCCGACCAGAAGCAACCTGAAGTCCAAAGGGCATACTCCACCGCCGTATAGCACAGCACCCCAATGTGGAAATGCCGCAACTCCCGTGCCGTTCCTGTCTGTGTATAGGCGTAAGCAAGCCCCCGGATGGAATGATGGGAAATAACGATCATCATGCCGCACCAGAGCAGATTGGAGAGGACATCCCCAAAGGTGCAGTAAAACATGCACAGCGGAGCGCCGATCAGGGGGGCAAGCAGGGCTTTGCGGCATGCAAAACCCCGTTCCTCCGCGGTGGAAAGTCCGTATTGCAGAAGATAAAGAAAAATCACGCTGGCCACCCAGCCAAACTCCGACACATAAAAGACCTGCGGCGTTTCAGAAAATAAAAGCAGATACAGCGTCCAGTAGAGAGAGCCGAGGGCGAAGCAGCCGTAAAAGCAGGTCAGCAGGAAATACGCCTGTGCCCGGCTTTTCAGATACCAGATGCCGCTCAGGCAGAAGCCCAGCAGGGTAACGATGAATTGTGAAAGGTTACTGACAAGCTCCATCCGTACCATCCTCCTTTTGCTCATCCGGCTGTTCCTCCCTGTTCAGCAGACGGACGCGGAAGCATAAAATCGTCACGCACACGCCAAGAACAAAAGCGAGCAGTCCAATCACGATATATCCCAGCGCGGCGCTGCCACCTAACATCGTTGCCGCCGTTTCAAAGCCGGAGAAAGTCCCCGGCTCGATTCGTTCCACAATACCGGGCATGGAAAGGGAAATACCAACTATCACCGCAAGACACGCCGCCACGCCGGAAACAGCGGCAATCCATCTCCGCCGCAGTCTTTTTTGACGCTCTTTTTCTGCGGTACGCCGTTTTACCTCCGCGATTCGTTCCTCATGGCTCAACATTTGTGATCCCCTCCCGTTCCAATAATCCGCGCAAACGTTCTTTTCCACGGTACACCATATTTGTAATCTGCTTCACGCTTTTTCCCATGACCTCGGCGGCCTGTTGATAGCTCATGCCTTCAAAATAGGTCAGATAAAGGGTCTCTCGATATTCCGAGTTTAACTCGTCCATACAGAAATGTAAAATCTGATTCCGTTCCTTTGTTCGGACGACATCCTCCACCAGCGTTTTGCCGTCCGGCTCCCCGGTTAAGTCCTCAAAGCTGAAAAAAATCTGCCGTCTGCTTTTGTGGCGTAGAGCCATGTGCCGTGCTGCTTTATACAGATAGGCCTTAAATCCGCCGTCCCGGATGCGGGGCTTTTTCGTAAACAGATAGGAAAAGGCTTCGATCATCAGATCTTCCGCTTCGTGAACGTCATGCAGATAACCGTTTATATATAAGGTCAGCGGGTCGCCATATTTTTTCATCAGCGCCTCAAGCCCTGCTTCATCACCGCACAGATATTGCTTGTAAAATTCTTCATCGGTGCTCATGCTGTTCACTTCCTTTCTGCCATGTCATTCCTGCATTTCCCATTTTCGGGCAGTTTCTCTTATGGACAGATAACCTCACATTACGTTCCACTTTTTTCAAAGATATAATCCTGTTCTGTCTGAAAATAATATATACATTATATGTGAACATCAGCATAATTTCAAGAATGACGATAAGAAAATCAAATAATAGTAGAAATGTAAATATGCAGTAAGGAAAAAGTACAGAACCGGAAAAGTATACAACGATGAAATGCTGACGCAGGACAGCATCTCATCGTTGAGGGGAGACTACAAAGAGCATTCTTGAATATACCATATGATAATCTCAGCGGCTTGCTGCTCACATTATATGAGCATTATTTATAATTCAAATTCATCTAGATCATTCGGGATATAGAGGGTTCCATGGTAATACATGGAGCTTTCTTTTGTATACAGCTCTTTCCGATTCTTTAGTGTGTCATCTTCGGTGTGATACAGGATCAAGTTCCGGATATGTAGGGTTTCAGCCAGTTCACAGGCATCCTTTACCGTGGAATGATGCTTCTTATATGGCTGGTATTTGTCAGCTTGCCCATAGAGGCAGAATGCTTCATGAAGAAGCTATTTACTGTCTTTGGCATATGTTTCTTCGCAAGGGTTAAATGGTTCATCACCGCAGCAGGTTAATTTTTCTTCTCCGCCTTTTACTTTAATCATATGAATCTGTTTGCCAATGGCAGCGCAGGATATGAATGACCTCCTCATGGCCATAAATATTCAGTTCCCGTTTCAGACTTTTTTCTGCAATAATTATAGTCAGTAGTATTGCGGCAGTGTTCAGAAGTAATGGCGAAGGTGTGTTTTGTTAAAGAAAGAAGTTAAAGGGGCATATGTCAAAAACGTTATTGACATATGCTCTTAATGGAGCTAATATATAAGAAAAACAAGAAAGGAGCAGTTTATGCCAAGACCAGTAAAGTGCAGAAAAGTCTGCCATTTTCCGGATGTTTTAGAATTTTTTCCGGTAGATGATAATAAAAAAACTCCGCCCATTATTTTGACGATAGATGAGTACGAAACAATCCGTCTTTTGGACAAAGAAGGTTATAGTCAGGAGCAGTGTGCAGTATCTATGCAGATTGCAAGAACAACGGTTCAACGAATTTATGAGATTGCCAGGAAGAAAATAGCAGATGCACTCATTGATACAGATCGGAAGAGCACACG
>OMGU01002384.1_pt1 | contig 11007 bp, 5 predicted proteins | sample 1646121 | NCBI WGS metagenome assembly OMGU01 (sample SAMN05578581, study PRJEB25193) | human gut metagenome | biome: Human Microbiome; feature: human-associated habitat; material: feces | host: Homo sapiens | place: USA:Birmingham
CCGGCTTTGGCTTCGGTTCTCCCGCCTCTTTTGCATCCGATGCATATACGATGCGTTCTCTGACCGGTGCTTCCCACGCCCCCTCTTCGAGCTGCTTCTCGATCGCACGGATGCGGTCCAGTAATGCATCTTTGTTCTGATCCATCGCCGGACGGCACAATTTGATCAGTGTCACTTCCAGAAGTACCCTCTTCTGGGTCGCATATTTTAACTGGTTCGTCAGATCTGAGAAAATTCGGATGTAACGGATCAGCGTATCGCTGTCGATCATCTGTGCTTCTTCTTTTAAAAGTGCAAGATTTTCAGACGACACATCCAGTACATCTTCCATATTATCCGAACTCTTCACCAGAAGGAGATTTCGCAGATACCATGTGAAATCTGCCGCAAGCTGGGACAGTTCTCTTCCCTGCATCACCAGCTCATCGACCGTTTCGATCACCTGATGCACATCCATCGCAAGCAGCTGTCTTAAAAGCCGGCTGAACACTTCCGTATCCACCGCTCCCAGCACTTCCAGTACATGATCATATGTCAGTGTCTCATTCATATAGAACGCGGCACACTGATCCAGAAGACTTAATGAATCTCGCATGGAACCGTCCGCCATCTTCGCAATATAACGGACCGCCTTATCTTCTACGTCCCATCCTTCTTTATCAATCAGTTCCCGCAGTCTTGCTGCGATCGTTTCAATGGAAATTCTCTTAAAATCATATCGCTGACAACGGCTTAAGATCGTAATCGGGATCTTGTGTGCCTCCGTTGTCGCAAGAATAAATATAACATATTCCGGCGGTTCTTCCAATGTTTTTAACAATGCATTGAACGCACCGATCGACAGCATATGCACCTCATCGATGATATATACTTTATATTTTCCTTCTGTCGGACGGTATGTGACTTCTTCACGGATCTCTCGGATATTATCCACACCATTATTCGATGCCGCATCGATCTCGATCACGTTCATCGATGTACCCGCTGCGATCGACTTGCACATTGCGCACTCCCCGCACGGACTTCCGTCTACCGGATGTTCGCAGTTGACTGCTTTCGCAAATATTTTTGCAACCGTCGTCTTACCGGTTCCTCTTGTCCCGCAGAACAGATATGCATGTCCGATACGGTCTGCATTGATCTGGTTCTTAAGCGTCCGGACGATCGCATCCTGTCCTTTTACATCTTCGAATTCATCCGGACGGAATTTACGGTATAATGCCGTATATGACATTCTTTACACTCCTTGTCTAAATGCAGATCCTGCTTAACCTGTGTATCTTATTCATCACCGAAGCTGATACCGATGGTTTTTGCTTCTTTAATGATCGATGCCTTTGGATCTACATATTTTAATTTTCCGGCAACTTCTGACAATGGTACACGGATAATCTCCTGATTCTTTGTTCCTACCATACATCCAAAATCACCTTCCAGAATTGCTCTCGCAGCTTCTGCACCAAGTCTTGTTGCAAGCACACGGTCATATGCACACGGAGAGCCGCCTCGCTGTGTATGTCCAGGCACAGTAATTCTTACTTCTTTATCTGTTTTTTCCTGAATCTTCTCAGCAAGTTCATATGCAACAGAAGGGTATTTCTTCTTTGCTTTTTTCTCTTTTAATTCCTTCTTTGAAAGCGCTGCATCTTCTTTTGAAATCGCACCTTCTGCAACAGCAATAATTGTGAATCTCTTTCCTGCTTTGCCGCGCTTTTCAATTGCTTCAACTACTGAATTGATGTCATATGGCATCTCCGGAAGCAGAATAATATCGGCACCGCCGGCAATTCCTGCATGAAGTGTTACCCATCCTACTTTGTGCCCCATTACTTCCACGATAAATACACGGCTGTGAGACGTTGCTGTTGTATGGATCCTGTCAATTGTATCTGTTGCAATGTCTACCGCACTCTGGAATCCGAATGTCATGTCCGTTCCCCAGAGATCGTTATCAATCGTCTTCGGAAGTGTTACCACATTAAGTCCTTCTTCTCTCAGCATATTGGCTGATTTGTGTGTTCCATTTCCCCCAAGGATTACCAGGCAGTCCAGATTCAGCTTGTGGTAAGTGTGTTTCATTGCCTCTACTTTGTCAATTCCGTCCTTATCCGGTACTCTCATTAACTTGAACGGTTGTCTGGATGTTCCCAGAATCGTTCCACCAAGTGTCAGAATCCCCGAAAAGTCTTTTGACGTAAGCATCTTAAAGTTCGAATAGATCAAACCTTTATATCCATCTTGAAATCCATAAATCTCTACATCATCTCGTTTTGAAAAAAGCCCCTTTACGACGCCTCTCATCGCTGCATTCAGTGCCTGACAGTCGCCGCCGCTTGTAAGCATTCCTATTCTTAACATATGTCTGCTCCTTTCTATGTTGCCTGTGTATAACTTTATCATTACTATGAACCATAATAGTTTATCCACATTCTGTATACAATACCAGTAAAATTATAACTTATTTTTATGGTGGAGACAATAAGGGACAAAGGATTTTTCATTTGCGGCAATCCTATTGACAAAAATTCCCCTGTCTCTTTTTCCAAAACGTGCTATAATACATGTGGAAAATTTGTGTAGAAAGCAGGTAGTATTGTGGATAAGTTAGATATAAAATTGTGGACACTTGCGTCCAAAGGCCAGATCGTTCCTGACCGTTCATTACTGAAGACACCGGAACAGATTGAAATGATCAAAAAAAGTGCAGAACTGAACACCGCAGTTCTCGACCATGTAGCAGCTCATATTCATGCAGGAATGAGCACTGCCGAAATTGACAAACTTGTATATGATTTCACAACAGAGCACGGAGGAATCCCGGCGCCTCTGAATTATGAGGGATTCCCGAAGAGCGTATGTACTTCCATCAACAACGTCATCTGCCACGGTATCCCAAGTGAAAATGAGATTCTAATCGATGGAGATATCATCAACGTAGATGTGTCTACGATTTTAAACGGATATTTCTCTGATGCATCCCGTATGTTCACGATCGGTGACGTATCACCGGAAGCCGAACGTATTGTCCGTGTTACAAAAGAATGCGTAGAGCTTGGACTTAAAGCAGCAAAACCTTGGGGACATCTTGGAGACATTGCTTACGCGATCAATTCACATGCACAGGAAAATGGATATTCTGTCGTAGAGGAGATCGGCGGCCATGGAATCGGTCTGGAATTCCACGAAGAGCCATTCGTAAGTTATGTTACTCCGAAGGGCAGTGAGATGGTTCTGGTTCCTGGTATGATGTTCACGATCGAGCCGATGATCAATCAGGGTTCTCCGGAATTCTATGTAGATGAAGACAACGGATGGACCGTTTATACGGATGACGACGGTCTTTCTGCTCAGATTGAATATATGGTTCTTATTAAAGAAGATGGTGTAGAAGTTCTTACAAAATAATATAATTTTGCATTATCGAAACCAGATCTCACATTATTATGTTTGTATAAAAACGTAATAAAAGATTACCGGAAAACGCACTACATTTTCCGGTAATCTTTTTATTTTCTTTATTTCACTATTAGTCTGTTTGTATCTTCTTTACAAAATTCACTATTAGCCGGTCCATACCCATTCTACAAAATATACAGCCAGTCATGATCCTCTTCATTTCTCATTCCCAGTACAAGTGCCGAATGTGGTCCCATGTTCGCAACCACTTCTCCGTCTTCTACCAGATACTCTTCGTACTCTGTTGTATATCCATCTTTGTAAGAATATAGCAGACGTTTCATGCGGCATTTTATCGGAATCTCTGCTTCCCATACAGGAACTTTTACTTCTGCACGTTCGCTGCGGTTATTGATTACAACAATGATCCGGTCATGCCCTTTAAATCTCGCATAAGACAGGATATTTTCCTCTCCGCCAAGGATCTTCAACGAACCGTTCTTAAGTGCCGGATGCTCTTTGTGGATGCGGATCGCTTCTTTGTGGAATGCGATCAGTTCCTGATCTTCATGTCCCCACGGATAGGTTCTTCTGTTATCCGGATCTGTAAATCCACAGACACCAGCCTCATCACCATAATATACCGTCGGAGCTCCGACCCAGGTCATCTGCATAACAACCGCTTCACGCATAACCGCTTTATTCACATACTCGTTCGCAGCTTCCGGTCCCAGATGTTCCACACGGCCAACCATGTGATTCGTTCTCGTTAAGAATCTGGAATGATCATGGTTGGAAAGCTCATTCATCGCCACCTGAAGTGACGGAGTCAGCATGTTCGACATGTGATGTGCCATCGAACCGATAAAGTTATCGATGTTACCAAGGAGCTCTTCTCTCGCCTCATCACTATGCTTTTCCATTCCGGTCAGGAACCATGTAACCGGCTCCATGAACGCATCATAGTTCATAACGGTATCCCACTCATCCCCCTTAAGCCAGTCACTCGGATCGCCGTAATGTTCGGCAAGGATCAGTGCATTCGGATTTGCATCTTTCACGGCTCTTCGGAATTTCTGCCAGAACTCGTGATTGTATTCATTGCTGCGTCCCAGGTCTGCTGCCACATCCAGACGCCATCCATCTACATTATACGGCGGCGATACCCATTTCCGTCCGATATATAAGATATAATTTTCCAGTTTTACAGAATCTTCGTAATTCAGTTTCGGCAGAGTATCATGTCCCCACCAGCCATCGTAATTGGCATTATACGGCCAATTCTCCGGTCCTTCTTTGAAGAAACGGAAGTAGCTTCTGTACGGACTGTCTGCCGATACATAAGCACCCGGTTCATAATCCTCTTCACCTTCGTAAATTCTCTCACGGTCCATCCATTTATTGAATGAACCACAGTGGTTGAACACGCCGTCCAGAATCACTTTCATTCCACGGCGATGTAATTCCTCCACCAGTTTAATGAACAACTCATTACTTGCTTCCAGGTTCTTAAGACCTGTCGTGCGTTTTTTATACTTCGTTGCCTGACTGTTGTCCGTCACACCATTCGGAAGCACCTCGCCTCCGTCATCTACGATCTTTCCATAATGCGGATCGATATAATCATAATCCTGGATATCGTATTTGTGGTTAGACGGTGACACAAATAACGGATTAAAATATACGACTTCTACGCCCAGATCCTGCAGATAATCAAGCTTATCCATGACTCCCTGCAAGTCTCCTCCGTAGAACTCTCTTACACCCATGTTCGCCGGATATTTGTCCCAGTTCGTTACTCTCTGCGAATAATCCCCAATGTAGTAATACTCATTCGTCTCTACATCATTTGACTTATCTCCGTTATAAAAGCGGTCTGTAAATATCTGATACATAACCGCTCCCTTTGCCCAGTCCGGTGTGGAAAATCCGGGTACTACAACAAAATTATAGTACTCCAGGATCTCGCGAGAGATTCCACATCGTCCATAATAATATTTTTCTGTCCCAGACTGCACTTCGAAACAATATCTGAACGGCTCTTCCCCCAGACGTGTCTCGAACGTATAATAATCAAACTCTCCCTGTGTGCATTCTTTTTCCATTACATATGTGTCAGCCGATGTCACAAGCCCTACTCTGTCTACATCATCCTTCGCCGTACGGAACCGGAATGTCACCAGTTCGCTTTCTTTCGGTTCAGGGGGATACACATATCCTTCTGTTCCATCACAAAATAAAGCCGTCTTATTCATATAACTAACACCTCTCTCATTTTTTGCTCTCGGAAAGGAGCACGCTTTCTTCTAGTCTTCTGATACATCTTCCGGGAACAGCGCTTCAAATTCTTCCCTGGAAATCTTTTCTTTTTCCAACAGAAGATCTGCGCATGCATGCAGAACATCATCATATTTTCTAATGATATGTCTTGCTCTGTCATAACATTCATCAATAATTCTCTTTACTTCCTGGTCGATCACAGTCGCCACGCCCTCTCCGTAGCCTCTTGCTGTGTGCGCCAGATCACGTCCGATGAACACCTCATTGTTGTCATCATCATAGTTAATAAGTCCGACTGCCTCTGACATACCGAACTTCGTAACCATGGATTTGGCCAGGCCCGTTGCCTGCTTGATATCCTGAGATGCACCGGTTGTAATATCATCAAATACTTCTTCTTCGGCTACACGTCCGCCAAGTGCTACCGTAATATCCTGAAGCATCTTTCCTTTTGTATTAAACATCTCATCCTTTTCCGGAAGCGGCATCGTATATCCGCCCGCACTTCCCGTCGGGATGATTGAAACACTGTATACAGGTCCCACATCTGGAAGCACATGGAACAAGATCGCATGCCCTGCTTCGTGGAATGCTGTGATTCTCTTCTCTTTTTCGGAAATAACGCGGCTCTTCTTCTCCGCACCGATTCCAACTTTGACAAATGCTTTTTTTATGTCTTCCTGTTTTAAGAATACTCTGTTATCCTTTGCAGCCAGAATTGCTGCTTCGTTCAAGAGATTTTCAAGATCAGCTCCGGTAAATCCTGCCGTTGTCTGCGCGATCTGCTGCAGATCGATCTCTTCGCTTAACGGTTTCCCCTTCGCATGTACCTTGAGGATCTCTTCACGGCCCTTAATATCCGGTCTTCCGACCATAACCTTACGGTCGAATCGTCCCGGACGTAAGATTGCAGGGTCAAGAATATCCACACGGTTTGTAGCCGCCATCACAATGATGCCTTCATTGACGCCGAATCCGTCCATCTCTACCAGCAACTGGTTCAGTGTCTGCTCACGCTCATCGTGTCCGCCGCCCATTCCGGTTCCACGGCGTCTTGCAACTGCATCGATCTCATCGATGAAAATGATACACGGTGCATTCTTCTTCGCTTCCTCGAACAAGTCTCTGACACGGGAAGCTCCGACACCAACGAACATTTCCACAAAGTCTGAACCGGAGATCGTAAAGAACGGAACTCCTGCTTCTCCGGCAACTGCTTTGGCAAGCAGCGTCTTACCGGTTCCCGGAGGGCCTACTAACAGTACACCTTTCGGGATTCTTGCTCCCACCTGGATATATTTCTTCGGAGACTTCAGGAAATCAACGATCTCCTCCAGTTCCTCTTTTTCTTCTTCCAGACCTGCCACCTGGGCAAATGTCACTTTCTTGTCACGGTCTGTGCTCAGTTTTGCACGGCTCTTTCCGAAATTCATTGCTTTCGAATTGGCCCCGCCGCCCTGACGGTTCATCAGACCAAAGATCAGGAACACTCCGACCAGTGTAAGGATAACCGGCAGAAATGTAGTTGCTGCCCAGTTGTCCTGTGGAATATCCGGCATGGTATAATCCACATTCTGCTCTTTCAGGTAATCCTGGATCTCATTTACATCGGAGACATACAGATATCTGACATTATCGGAACTGTCATCTCTCTTCAGCGTAATCTCCACGCGCCCCGTCGGAACGCTCTTGTTCTGATTCACTTCTACAGACTCGATCTTGTCGTTCTGAACCAGCTGTTGGAATTTCTTCCAGGAAATTTCTTTCTCTCGTTGATCGAACTGATTGGTAAACCACAGTGCTGCGAACAAAAATACGACAAACACGAGGAATACAACACCATTCAGCCCTCTCGCTTTCTTATTATTCAATTTTCAGGCTCCTTTCTTATGCCGCGCCTTATTCCACGCCCTCTACCACTCCGATGAATGGAAGATTTCTGTATCTCTGGGCGTAATCCAGTCCATATCCCACAACGAATTCGTCCGGGATATTGAATCCGACATAATCTACTTTTACATCTTTTACTCTTCTTTCCGGTTTATCCAGAAGCGTACAGAGCTTCATGCTCTTTGGATTTCTCTTAGATAAGATGTCCATCAGATAATATAATGTTCTTCCGGAGTCAATAATATCCTCCACGATCAGTACATTTTTTCCTTCCAGTGTCTCATCTAAGTCTTTTGCGATCTTAACAACACCGCTTGACTTCGTTCCGTCACCGTAGCTGCTGACACTCATAAAGTCCATTGATACCGGAACGGTGATTCTCTTCGCCAGTTCGCACATGAAGAATACGCCACCCTTCAATACACAGATCAGATGTACCTGCTTTCCGGCATAATCTTTGCTGATCTGTTCGCCAAGCTCTTTGATTCTCTTTGCAACATCCTCTTCAGGAACTAATACTTTTACTTTCTCTGCCATCTTCTTCTCCTCCGTTAAATTCTATTTCCAGAATTCTTCTGGTTTTATCTGTAACCTGATATACCTGGTTCTGTCTGTATCCGATGATCCACAGGATGTGGCTGCCGTCTGCTGCCAGCCAGATCTTCTCCCTGTCTTCTCTCGGGACTTTCACATTGACAAAATACTTTTTCAGGCTCTGTGTACTGCCGTTTTTGTCAATCGTAATATAGTCTCCAGGCTGCTTATGTCTTATTTTTACAGTGCTCTTAATTATATCATAGTCAAACCATTTCGTGTAGGTTTTTTTAGGAAATACACTGGTTTGTGGTGTTCGTTCCAGTATGCGCATCTGTACCGGCGGCTTAGAATTTTCTCCGGATTTTTCTTTATCCTTCACTTTATGAAGCCAGATTCCTTCGTAACACCTTTCCCCGGTCATCTCATAAGGCAGCATAATCTTTCGTCCGGTCTGATGTTCCATCAGTTCTTCCACCAGTTTTACGTGGATCTGTTCAATATCTTTTTTGCGTCCTGCCGTTTCGCACAACAGTTCATGGATCAGAAACGTCCGGACAGTCTCATTTACACTTCGGAAACCCTCTTCCAGGATCACTACTCCATCTGCTTTATCTTGTTTGGGTTTTACGCAGTATTTTCTGCATTTTTCCACTTCCTCTTCCATAAATGCCCACACTGTCCGCATTTGCTCCATCGTATCTGCCATATGTGAAACAGCTCTTGGATTAATCTCTCGTTCCAGGTATGGGATCACATGATTTCTAAGACGATTCCTTGTATAATGGTCTTCCAGATTCGTCTCATCGGTACAATAGTCTATATTATTTTCTTTTAAATATTCTTCGATTTCCTGTCTTCTTACCCCCAGAAGCGGCCGGATATACTTTCCGTCAACCGGACTGATCCCGCCGATCCCTTTAAGACCACATCCACGGCTTAAATTCCACAGAAGTGTCTCCGCATTGTCATTCTGATGATGCGCCAGCGCAATCCTCGTTCCGTTTTTCCTGTGACAGACTTCTTCGAATATATGTCTTCTGACATTCCTTCCTGCCTCTTCGAGCGTCAGCTTCTGTTCTTTCGCATATCTTCCGACATCTTCATGAAAAGCCAGAAGTTCAACATCCAGCTTCTCACAAAGGGCTCTGACGTAATTCTCATCTGCATCCGCACTTTCTCCGCGAAGTCCGTGATGAATATGCACTACCGTCAACCCAAACCGCATTTCCTTTTGAAGTTTTACAAGCATGAAAAGAAGGCATACGGAGTCTGCACCTCCCGATACGCCTGCAATTACATGATCTTTTTCCTGCAGCATATGGTATTTTTTCACATATGCCCTCACCCGTTCATACATTCCGGTCTTCCTTTTTATCTGATTTGTTTTCATATTTTTTCGAAATATATAACTCTTTTATTTGTTTCGATATCATGATAAATATATATAATTTCTTATAGAAAGTCAACTTATCGGAAAGTCAGCTCACGCCCCACAGGCCGATCACAAGGATCGTCATATCATCCAGTGGCATTTCTCCCGAATATTTCAACACCTCACTTAGAATGCTTCTTGCAAACTCTGTCGGATTTACAATATTCGTGTTTTGAATAATATCTATCATCTGTTCTTCCTGTTCTTTTGCCGGAAGTGCATCCAGAACTCCGTCCGTCACCATGACCACATAATCCCCGGATTCCAGATCACACACTTCCCGGTCAATCTCAATATTCTGTATAACCCCGATCGGAAGTGTTGTTGATACAATTTTTTCAACTTTATCCTTCTTTTTGATAAATGTTGCGGCCGCGCCCGCCTTTACAAATTCACAGCTTCCACGATACAGATCAAACAGACATACATCCAGTGTGCAGAATTTCACTTCTTCCCTTCCGATCACCAGCGCCGTATTCATCATCTGCACCGCCGTCTCTACCGGGAATCCTGCCTCTAACAGTTCTTCTAACATTTCTACCACCATCGTACTGTCCCGGAATGCTTCTTCTCCCGATCCCATTCCATCAGAAAGCGCGATTCCTTTGCGGCCTCCCGGCAGATCTTTCATAAGAAAAGTATCCCCCGATATCTGCTCCAGTCCTTTTCCGATCCGGGCAATCCCCTGAAGCGTCTGGAATTTCGCACCTTCCACACATGCAATGGTTCCATATTCCCCTCCTATCACAAGTCGTTCTCCCTGTCTTGGGATCATGGTTCTTCCTATACATTTTCCCACCAGAAATGCGATATCTTTTGCAAGGATTACCCGTCCCTTAACCGCTTTTACCGTCAGATGTACCTCATATTTTCCCTGCTGGGTCATATAAAATACAATCGATAACATCTTTACATTCTCTTTTTTTAAGGCTGTTTTTATACGTTTTTCCAGATATTCATCCTGAAAGATCCCCGCATCCAGTTCTCTGGTTGTATACTGTATCATCTTTGCAAAGCTTGTAAGCTGTGTGGCATATCCTTCTCTTGTCTGCAGCATCCTGTGATTCCACATCAATATCTGTTTGGCATTTTCAAACACTTCCAGACTTTCCCTTAGGAAACGCGGCGCAAGCATGCATTGCCTTTTCAGTCTTTTTTTCAATTCCATATTCAGTTCTGCACCATACTCTTCTGCTGCACACATGATTTCATACATCATCTGATATGTTTTCTCCCGCCTCTCGCCGAGACACACTTCTTTTCGCTCACAACCGGCACAGACATTCCCCGTTACTTTGTCAAACATTTCATCAATTTCTTCTTTGGACAATGTTCCTTTATAATGTTCCATATTTAAAAATGTTTTTGATAGATGCTGCAGAGACTCCGCAAATTTGTCCATCTGCACCACATATGGATTCACAAATATTTCCTGTTCTTTTATCCGTGCCGGTTGTGAGCGAAAAGAAGTG
>OMGU01002385.1_pt1 | contig 11004 bp, 10 predicted proteins | sample 1646121 | NCBI WGS metagenome assembly OMGU01 (sample SAMN05578581, study PRJEB25193) | human gut metagenome | biome: Human Microbiome; feature: human-associated habitat; material: feces | host: Homo sapiens | place: USA:Birmingham
CCGCCACTCCCGGTGCCATCCTGAACATCAGCGTGGTGGCAGAGGAGGATTGCGAAATCCTGTTGCTGAACGTCAAGCGGCTGCTTACCGCCTGCCCCACCGCCTGCGACCATCATCAGAAACTCATCCGCAATCTGGTCAGCGTTCTGGCAAATAAAATACTGCTTTTTAACGATAAGATCACCCATGTCAGCAAGCGCACCACCCGGGAAAAACTGCTGTCCTACCTGTCTGCCGAATCCATCCGGCAGTCCTCCCTTTCCTTTGACATTCCCTTTGACCGTCAGCAGTTGGCGGATTTTCTCTGCGTGGAGCGTGCTGCCATGTCGGCAGAACTTTCCAAGCTGCAAAGGGAAGGGCTGCTGGTCACCAAACGGAGCCATTTTGAGCTGTTGACCCGTTGACCGCTCCATGCGCCGCCCGCAGGCGGGTTTTATTGGGCAGATTTCCCTTGCCGGGATGTCCAGGCATAAAAACAGCGGACAACCGTTTTGAGGCTGTCCGCTGAAGGGTGCAGAATGATCTATTCGCCTGACAGATCGGGAGATTTCAGATTCCGATTTCCGAATAAATTCCTTCGATGAAGGGAGATTTATATTCAATATAACGTTCAATATCGTCAGGGTATTTTTTCGCTCCCTCTTCTTTTATAAGAGAATATTTTCGCACAGCATCGGGATGTGTCCGAAGGTAATTTCTAAATGCGATGTGTCTTTTCAGCTCCGGTGAATCAGCCGGACACACATATAAATGATGTTTTTTCAGGTGATCTTTACCATCGTAGCGAAATGCCTCTCGTCCCGGAATACCGAGGTCTCCTTCATATTGATAACCAATTTTCTCCAAGGCAGAAATAGTATCTTTCAAAGCGTTGTAATCCTTAATAACTACATCTATATCAATAATCGGTTTTGCAGACAGCCCCTGCACGGAAGTACTCCCCACGTGTTCGATGCTAATTGCCAGCTGCCCAAGAGCATCCGTAAGTTCATTCTGTATTTTAAGAAAATCCAGTCTCCAATGTTCATCGAATGGTTCGACAACAATATGTTTCGTAATCATTTTACGCTCCCTCGTTGGCCTTCCAGTTGTTACGTCCAGTATACCACACCAAATCCCATTGTAAAAGAGGATATGTACGCCGCCCGCAGGCGGCACCCTTTATTCTCCCGGTGATTCCTGAAGCCAGCCTTTGCGCAGCTGATCCAGTGCGTGGGTCTCGAGCCTTGAGACATAACTTCTGCTGATCTGGAGCAGCTGTGCCGTTTCCAGTTGGGTCAGGGGCGGCTGACCCGCCAGCCCGTCTTCTTTATGACCGGGCCGCGAATTACGGAAGTATCATTGTCTGGAAGTACCTGAAGCTGCATATTCAATTTTCAAGGGCAGCCGGGATGAAAAGCTCGTTGTACTTTACTGCAAGCAGCTTGGCATCAACTATAAAAATCTGTCAGACGAAGAATTTCGCTGGCTCATTCGGATTCTCAAAAAGTCAAAGAAAATGGGAACGCCTATCAGCCAGAGGAAAAAACGGTAAAGAAAAACCGCTGTTGCATGGTTTGTTGGCTTCCATGTAGCAGCGGTTCGTGCTGTGGTTATTCAGTTGATATTGTATAAAGCGATAAATTGTAAGCTATCAATCGCCACTTAGGCGTGTTTTCCTAATAACAATGTAAAACAACGGTATCATTATAACCATTGCTGCTATGATATGTACATATATGAAACTTTGTGTTCCTGTAACAAGAAACAAACTTGTTATTGTATAATTCCATAACCAATGAAATCCTGTGGGCATCCAAATACTCTTTGTAGTGTAAAACATTTCGTTGGCAAATATTCCATATAGAAAAGGAAAAATAAACATTACCAGAACAGAAATATTATCGGTATTAAAAATATGTGGTAGTGTAAAAATAAGTGCAGCTATTACGCAACTCAAATACTTATTTTTACATTTTTGCAGCAACAGCCCAAAAATAATTCCTCTAAAAATAACTTCTTCAATAAAGGACACGAAAAAGTAAAATATGAATTTCCCTTTATGATTCATCAACAGTGATAAAAAATCAGTGTCTTGAAGAATTATATTTGATTTGACTGATGAATAAACTATAAACAATACAATGATTGGCATTATAGCTCCAACTGCAAAATTCAGAAAATCTATTTTTCTAAAATATAACCCTATGCTTTTTAACATAACGCACCTTTTAACCTCTGATTTGTCATAATCCTGACACCACACTATTATGAATAAATTATCTCATGCAAAATAATTTCTTCTGCCCGATTGTGGATATTATTGCACCGCCGCACCCATTCCATTTGACGGGTACACTTTAATTCCTCGGTTACGCCCTCGGCAATTTTCATCTGCTCCATGATGGTGTCTAACCGTTCCTGTGCCTGTTCGTTCAGGTCTGCAAGATATGTCCACAATTCTCCGGTCAGTATCAATGTGTTCAATCTGGCTGGGTGGATTTCTCTCAAATATTCCCGGTGCATCCGTCCGTGCTGATGTGCTTTCCCTCTTTGCTCATGTTGGCAATCATATTCGTTGTCATACCGGCGGCAAGCCTTAAATCTTCTTTTCTCATATCACGCTCTATCAGTGTGTGCCAGAGTGGTTTATAGCTGATGTGCATATTGTTTTCCTGCCTTTCTATCCATACCACCGGGCGGTTGCCCCGGCAGGAACTTTTCTCTTATTATAACTCCAATCTTGTGAAATCACAATTTATTCTTGTGGTCTGCCGCTGATACCGTCTGGATTGTGCTTTTCCTTTCTTTTTGTTCCCGCATCTCAAGCGCTCCATAAGCAAAATTTATAGGTCATAGTAAATTTATTCGGTTTACTGATATGATACTTCATGTTATACTATATTACAATAGGAAATATGGATAGGAGTTTCAGAATCATGGAAAAGAAAGCAAGCAGCTTCTCCGGACAAATCGGATTTGTCCTTGCTGCCGCCGGAAGTGCGGTGGGTGTCGGCAACCTGTGGCGGTTCCCGTACCTTGCCGCAAAGGATGGCGGCGGTTTGTTTTTGCTGGTGTATCTGGTGCTGGTGCTGACCTTCGGTTTCACGCTGCTCACCTCGGATATCGCCATTGGCCGCCGCACCAAGCAGAGTGCCATCCGCGCCTACGAGACGATGCGCCCCAAGTGGAAATTCCTCGGCATCCTGACCTTTCTGGTGCCAGTTCTGATTATGACCTACTATGCCGTCATCGGCGGGTGGATTACGAAATATGCGGCAGTCTACCTGACCGGACAGTCTGCTGCCGCTGCTGAGGACGGTTATTTTACCAGCTTCATCACCTCGCCGGTCTCCCCTGTGGTGTTCGCTCTGCTGTTCATGGGCGTGACAGCTTTCATCGTGTACAATGGCGTGGAGGGAGGCATTGAGCGGGTGTCCCGCTACATGATGCCCATTCTGCTGGTTCTGGTGGTGGTGATTGCGGGCTACGCCCTCACCCTGCGCCACGAGGACGCTTCCGGCCAGATGCGCACCGGTCTGGAGGGTCTGCGCTACTACCTGACCCCGCACATGGAAGGGCTGACTGTCAGCCGCTTTTTGCAGATTTTGCTGGATGCCATGAGCCAGCTGTTCTTCTCCCTCAGCGTGTCCATGGGCATTATGATCACCTACGGTTCCTACGTCAAACCGGACGTAGACCTGAACAAAGCGGTGAATCAGATTGAGATCTTCGATACCGGCGTAGCCCTGCTGGCCGGTGCCATGATCATCCCCGCCGTGTATGTTTTCTCTGGCACCGAGGGCATGAGCACAGGCCCCAGCCTGATGTTCGTCTCGCTGCCCAAGGTATTCAACGCCATGGGCAAGGCGGGCGTGTTCGTGGGCATCCTGTTCTTTGTCACTGCCATTTTTGCCACCCTGACCTCCTGCATCTCGGTGCTGGAATCCATCACCGCCAACTGCATGGAGATCTTCCACTCGGGCCGCAAAAAGACGGTGCTTGTGCTGGCGGTCATTTATCTGGCCGCTTCCGCCATCATTGCGCTGGGTTACAGCATCTTCTATTTTGAAGTACAGCTCCCCAACGGATCGGTGGGTCAGCTGCTGGATATCATGGACTACGTCAGCAACAGTGTTATGATGCCTTTCATTGCCCTGCTGTCCACCATCCTGATCGGCTGGGTCATGACACCGGATTACGTCATTGACGAGATGCAGCGCAACGGCGAGACCTTCCGCCGCAAGAAACTCTACCGGGTGATGATCCGATATGTTGCTCCGGTGATGATGCTGGTGCTGTTTTTGCAGTCCACCGGGATCCTTGCTTAAGCCGTGAAGCCCCCGCTGGCTTTTGGGAAACCGGACGAGCAGAAAGGGATTTACCCCGACACGCTCGGTTCCGTTATCACCTGATCCACGCCATTGAGGGTGCATATAAGTATCGGAAAGACTGATGATATCAGTTTTAGCGGATGGTTCTGCGGAGCCATCCGTTTTTTTTTTTGCTCAAATCGCATTTTTTAGAGGTTTAAACGCATCTGAATTATCGCAAGAAATTCAAAATAAGCTTGAAACGGTTTTAACAGAATGCTAGAATATAATGTCACTACTTTTATAGGAGAATCCACACAAGATCCAGTGCGGACAGGCCGCAAGCGTTGACCGCAAACGCCTTCCTTGAGGATGTGAAAAAGAGCAAGGAGGCCGGCATGGACGAGCGTCTGTCCAAGCCCGTGGATATCGCTGCGCTGGAACAGACGGTCAAGCGCTTCCGCGTTATCCCCCTGAAAATAAATAGTGGAATCGCACGGTTTCGCAGATGACCGACACCCACGACCTAGCAGGGCCGCCCATTTGCGGCCCAGCTCTTTTTTTGTGAGAGAGCAATCATGATGAATCAAAGTATTGGATGGTATTGCGTATGGAACAACAGCCAAATAAAATCCGGCCTATGTTGCTATCGGCACTTGCCCAATTGAGCGCCTGCCTGATCGTCTGGAATTTTCATATTCCAAATCCAAATATCCTGCTTTTTGTTGTTCTTTCTGCTGTGCTCGTGAAATACGGCTATGCAGCAGGAATCGTAAGCAGCCTCATTGCATTCCTGTACTCCGCGTTTTTCTTTTCTACCGACCACAGCTTTTTTCTTTACACCTCTTTGAACTTTCAAAAGTTCATCGTGATCGGCCTTGGTATCGCTGCGAACATTCTGCTGATCGGTCGCCTGCAATGGCAGTTCGAGCGCTCCAGCATAGAAAAGATGCAGGCCGAAGCCGAGGAAAAGCTTCAAGAAACAACAGAGAGCTACCGTGCAAAACTTTACCACGATGTCTTGACTGGCACGTACAACCGCCGCTACTATGAGGATATCGCATCCCGTATCGTCGGCCCCGCAGGCATCGCGCTGATAGATGTGGACGATTTCAAAATCTGTAACGACACCTATGGACATTACGCCGGGGATATGGCACTGGAAACAGCGGCAAATGCCATCCGCTCCTGCATCCGGGAGTCGGACCTGCTCATCCGCTATGGCGGAGACGAATTTCTGCTGGTCTTACCCGGCATTCCGGGAGATATTTTGCAGACCAAACTGGAACAGATCCGCATGGCTGCACAGATGGCATCCGTACCCGGCTATTCGCATTTCCGCCTCTCGCTGAGCATCGGCGGAACGATACAGGCCATCACCGACCCGATGGAGAATGCGGTTCGCCGGGCAGACCGGCTGATGTATCAGGCAAAGTGCCGCAAGAATGCCGTCACGGTGGAGGTTCCGGGGGGCAGCCTGGCCGCACCGGAAAAGCTTTTGCAGGAAAAATCCCAGATCCTGCTTGTGGACGACTCCAAAATGAACCGCATGATCCTGGCAGAGATCTTAGGAGACGGCTACCATATTCTGGAGGCAGAAAATGGACAGGAATGCCTGGAAAAATTGCGGGCAGAAGCCGGAAACATTGCACTGGTGCTGCTGGACATCAACATGCCCGTTATGGACGGCTTTGAAGTGCTGAAAGCCATGAATGCCAACCACACCATCGAGGACATCCCGGTCATCATGATCTCCAGCGAGGACTCTGATGCGGCGATCCGGCGCTCCTATGAACTGGGGGCGAGTGATTATGTCAATCGTCCCTTTGATGCACGCATCGTATACCGCCGCGTGACCAACACCATCAAGCTGTACGCCAAGCAGCGGCGGCTGGTGCAGATGGTCTCTGACCAGATCCGTGCCCGTGAAAACAATACGGATACGTTGGTAGGTGTACTGAGCCATATCGTAGAATTCCGCAACGGCGAAAGCGGTCTCCATGTGCGACATATCCGCATGATCACGGAACTGCTGCTCCACCGTCTGCTGGAAATCAGCAGCAGATACTCTATTACTGCGGAACAGCAGGATATGATCCCGCTTGCCTCTGCCCTGCACGACATCGGCAAGATCGGCATTGATGAAAAAATTCTCAACAAACCTGGCAAACTGACCCCGGAGGAATTTGAGGTCATCAAGACCCACAGTATGCTGGGAGCCCAGATACTGTACGATCTGGATAATTTTTCCGAGCAGCCGCTGCTGCAAACGGCCTACGAGATCGCCCGCTGGCATCACGAACGCTGGGATGGGCGCGGCTACCCGGATGGACTGAAGGGCGACGAGATCCCCATCAGCGCACAACTGGTCTCGCTGGCCGACGTATACGATGCACTGACCAGCGAACGATGCTATAAAAAAGCCTTTTCCCACGAAAAAGCCATGCAGATGATCCTGAACGGCGAGTGTGGAGCGTTCAACCCGCTGCTGCTGCAATGTCTGACGAATATCCAGTCCGACCTGAAAGAAGAATTGAAGCAGCACAACTGAACAGCGGATGCAATAAAAACAGGAGAATAAAAAAGCCCGAATGAAACACAGAATCTCACGCCGTGCATTTCTGCACGGCTGCACGCTGCTGGCGGCATCGGCTGCCGTTGGCAGTCTGACTTCCTGCGGCGGAACGGACGCGAAGGAGAGCGGTCTTCCGCAGATCATTGTGGGGAGCGATACTTATCCGCCCTATATCTATCTGAACAATGACGGTGTTCCCGCCGGGATCGACGTGGAGATTGCCACCGAAGCATTCCGCCGCATGGGATATGCTGCCCGGTTTGAATCGATCGAGTGGGAGCAAAAAACAAATCTGGTGGAAAGCGGTGCCATCGACTGCATCTGGGGCTGCTTTTCCATGGATGGACGCGAGGAAGCCTACCGCTGGGCGGGCCCCTACATGGTGAGCCGTCAGGTGGTTGCAGTGGATGCCGACAGCAGCATCCAGACACTCGGTGACCTTGCCGGAAAGACCATTGCCGTGCAGAGCACCGGCAAGCCGGAGGAGCTTTTTCTCAGCGGCTCCGATCCGCGGATCCCGCAGACGGTGGAGGTGTTCAGCATCGAAGACCGCAACGTGCAGTACGCGATGATGGCCTGCGGCTATGTGGATGCCATCGCTGCCCATGAGACAGGCATCTTGCAATATATGAAGGACAATTCCGTGGAGTTCCGCATCCTTGAAGAGCCGTTGCTGGTCACCGGGCTGGGCATCGCCTTTGCCAAAAACGACAGCCGCGGGCTGGACACCCAGCTGAACGCGGTTCTTGCGCAGATGCGCACAGACGGCACGCTGGAGCGGATCATTGGCCGATACCTTGAAAATGCTTCGCAGTATCTGGAGGTGGACACCATTGGCGCATAAAAACAGAACCCTTTCAGATGCAGAGAGATGGGGGATCTATCTGATCGTCGGTGTGCTTTTTATGGCCGGCATCGTTTTTCTCTCGGATTGGCGGGCACTGCGCACAGCGGAGGGACGTTTCTGCCAGACCCTTGATTTTGTCAAATCGCAGTCCACCAGCTTTGAAAAGTACAACGATATCGTTGCTGCCAAAGCGCTCCGCCGCACGGCGGTATCGGTGCATCAACTGGCACAGGACCCTGCGCTGGATCTCTCCGATCCGCAGTGCCTGAAAAAGCAAACGGAGAAGCTCTGGCTCACAGGGATCTCGGTTCTGGCCCCGGACGGTACGTTCCTGTGCGAATCCACAACAAACGGCATCGGCTATGCTCGGTTTAGAGAGCAGCTCAAAAATGATACCGTTCTGGACGTTTCTTCTCACCCGCAAAAGACCTACCTGAAGCGGGTCCTGCTGGAAGATGGGGCGGCTGTGGATATTGTGGCACACCAGGCAGAAGGCAAAGATGTGATCCTGCTTGCCTACCGCTATACCCCGGCAGAATTTATCAAGGGAACGTCCTTGTCCATCCAGAGCGTACTGGACGGCTACTCGGTAGAAACCAGCGGCACGTTGTTCATCGTGCAGAACAATCAGGTCATTGCCTCCAACCGCCCGGAGTTGATCGGACAGGATGTTACGGACAGCCCGCTGGTACAGGAGATCCGCAAAGTCGGAACCGCCGAAACGCTGACCCATACCCATGATTGGAACGGCTCCGGCTGCTATTTTGGAATGTACTGTCATGGAAGATCCTTTGATCTCTATGCGTATACAGACGAAAGATCGGTCTTTCGTGAATCACTTCCGTTGATCCTGATGGCGCTGGTCGGTTACATCCTGCTTGTAATGATCCTTCAGGTACTGCGCCACCGTTCTGTGCAGGAGATGGAACAGCAGAAAAAAGAACAGGAGAAGAAGTATCAGGCCCAGCTGGAAGAACAGAACCACAAGCTGGAGATCGCGCTCCAGCACGAGGGGGCGGCAAACCGTGCCAAGCGGGAGTTCCTGTTCAATATGAGCCACGATATCCGCACCCCGATGAACGCCATCATTGGCTTCACCTCGCTGGCTGCGACCCATATTGATCATAAGGAACAGGTGCTGGACTACCTGAAAAAGATCTCGACCTCCAGCCAACACCTGCTTTCCCTCATCAATGATGTGCTGGATATGAGCCGCATCGAGAGCGGAAAAGTAAAAATTGACGAAAAAGCGGTGCATCTGCCGGATCTCGTCCACGATGTGCGCTCCATCATCCAGCCCAATGTTTCGGCAAAGCGGCTGTCTCTTTTCATTGATACCATGGATGTGGAGAACGAGGACATCATCACTGACCCGCTGCGGCTGAACCAGATCCTGCTGAACATTCTGTCCAACGCCATCAAATTCACTCCCACAGGCGGCATGATCAGCATCCGCATTTCCGAGAAAAACGGTGCGCCCAAGGGCCGGGCCTGCTATGAGTTCCGCATCAAGGACAATGGCATCGGCATGAGCGAGGAATTCCAGAAGCACATCTTTGAGGAGTTCACCCGTGAGGAAAACTCCACCGTCAGCGGCATTCAGGGCACCGGCCTGGGCATGTCCATCACCAAGAACATTGTGGACCTGATGGGCGGCACCATCGCCATTGAAAGCGAGCCGGGCAAGGGCAGCGAGTTCATCGTGGATCTCTGCTTCGCACTCAGCGGACAAAAGATAGAGCCCAGGCAGCTCCCGCAGCTGGAAGGGCTGCGGGCACTGGTGGCGGATGACGATACCGACACCTGCCTGAGCGTCAGCACCATGCTGTCCAAGATCGGGATGCGGCCGGAGTGGACGATCTCCGGCAGGGAGGCGGTGATCCGCACCCGGTACGCCATGGAACAGGGCGACGAATTCAGCGTCTACATCATCGACTGGCTGATCCCCGATATGAACGGCATCGAGGTTGTGCGGCAGATCCGCAAGGTGATCGGGAAAAACTGCCCCATCATCATCCTGACAGCCTACGACTGGGCAGATATCGAAGAGGAAGCCCGCGCTGCCGGCGTGACCGCTTTCTGCGAAAAGCCGCTGTTCCTTTCCGAGCTGCGCAGAGTATTGGCAGAACCGTTCTGCGCAGAGCCTGCCCACAAGCCATCGCAGCCTAATGCCGCCAAGCTCAAGGGAAAGAAACTTTTGCTGGTGGAGGACAATGCGCTGAACCGTGAGCTTGCGCAGGAGATTTTGAAGGAAGCGGGTTTTGTGGTGGACACTGCCGAGGATGGTGAGATCGCCGTCCAGAAGATGAAGCAGGCGGCCCCCGGGCAGTACGACCTGATCTTAATGGACATCCAGATGCCCAAGATGGACGGCTACGAGGCAACGCGGCAGATCCGTGCCCTGCCGGATGCTGCAAAGGCAGGCATTCCCATCTTTGCAATGACGGCAAATGCCTTTGAGGAAGACCGTCAGAATGCATTGAAGGCCGGGATGGACGGCCACATTGCAAAGCCGCTGGATATCCCGCACCTGCTGCAGGTCCTTACAGACGTACTGAAATAAACAGCGAAAAGCACCCACGGCAAGCGCCGCAGAGGTTTTGGACCTCCGGTGAGCAGCTTGCTGTGGGTGCTTTATTTTTGATGCCTGACAGGGCGGAAAACTGTGGGGGCAGCCTGCGTTACTGCACCGCACGGATAGCATCTATCGTGATGTTGTACTGTTCTGTCACACGGTCAAACCATTCCTTTGAGCCTTCCAGGGTACCCGCACGCAGCACCTCGGTCAGCTCATAGGTGGGCTGATAGAGATTGGTAAAGCCAAGGTTCTGGCATACCCCCTTGAGCGTGTGTGCCGCACGGAATGCTTCCTCTACATTTTCTTCCTTTAATGACCGCTCCAGCTTTGGATAACTGTCATCGTCCAAAAACATTCTGGCAAATTTACGGATCATCCCCTCACTGTACAACCGCTTGAGCACATCCTCATAGTCTGCACCCATTTTCTTATAGCATTCCTGGATCGTCATAGTTCCCTGCGCATCCTTTCTTATATATAGCGTGATTGTAACATTATCGCGGATGCGTTTCAAGAGATTTTGCTTGTAAAGGCTACTAGTTTTCTATTATTAGTGCTTGACAAAAAGCCGCCGAAGATACCTCCCAACATGGGAAGAATCGTCAGCGGGAAAGCGGCGCATTCGTGCTGGCCGTCGATCTGCCCAGCGGCATCAACACAAAAAAGCACTTTCCCTTATATTTGCATTGCAAATAAGGGAAAGTGCTTTTGT
>OMGU01002396.1_pt1 | contig 10953 bp, 8 predicted proteins | sample 1646121 | NCBI WGS metagenome assembly OMGU01 (sample SAMN05578581, study PRJEB25193) | human gut metagenome | biome: Human Microbiome; feature: human-associated habitat; material: feces | host: Homo sapiens | place: USA:Birmingham
CCACTGGTGTAAATTTTCTCTTTTTGACTAGTCCTATTTATATGCTAACATCATTGGTGTGCTTTATTGAACGTGAACCTGTATACTTCACATTCATTTCCTTGAATGCCTGATAATCTGATTTACCCTTAGAGATATCAATGGATACTATTGGACCTTTCATAGATTATTCCTTCTTTCCTTTAGTATTTGAAAGCATAACTTCCCGATTTATGACTATCTATTTTCGTCTTACATGCAGGCTCTATCAATAAATCAAAAGGCCTATTTGGATATAAACTGACTCATGTCATAAAAGGAAGCAGAGAACTTTTTTAACGAAATCACAACTGTGTTTCCAAGAGAACCTCTCTCTGCTTTCTTAAGTCTATTATAATGTATGCCTACAAAATAAAAGACTAGAAGTTAAATTTAAGCAACCTCTAGTCAATATGTTTATTTAGTGAAGAGAAGAACGATACATTAATAGTCGTAGCTATCAATCGTTGTTTACGAGCTTACCTTATGGATGTCTCAAGTTATAATGATTAACTTCTCTTCAGTGATATGATATCACTTCTAGATAAAATAAAAAACTAGAATTATTACTTGAATAACTTCTAGTTCTATAATACGAAAGAGATTCAATGCTTGAAGAACATTTTGGAGAGAGAAGGAATTTCTTATCAGGAAGAATTGAATCAATTAAAGAATTCTATAAATACAGAAACTTTTGAAACGAATCAAGGCAGTCGTATTGTTTTTCCAAATGAAATCACAAAAGATATGGCAAATCGTTTTTTTGCACGTTTTTGGGGTCGTACAGATGTATACGCAAAAAGAGTAGAAAACAAGAAAACAAATAAAGCGGGATACTATCCACAATGTATTAATTTTTGGTCGGATGGTTGTGGCAAGAAGTGGAATGCAGGGTTTCGTTGCCAAGATTGTCATTACCAAAAGTATAAAGCTTTGACAATTGATAGTATTAAGTCACATTTAAAAGGAAATGAAATCATTGGTGTTTATCCATTGCATAAAGATAATACGTGTCGTTTTTTAGTCTTTGATTTTGATAATCATGATAAAGATGCAGGAAATGATTTTGCGAATATAGATGATAGTTGGAAAGAAGAAGTTAATGCGATGCGTGAGATTTGTCAATTAAATGGAATTGATCCATTGATTGAGCGTTCTAGATCAGGTAAAGGAGCACATATTTGGATTTTCTTTGATAAACCGATTTCATCTATCTTGGCAAGAAATTTTGGAAATGCTTTGTTGGATAAAGGGGCAGAACAAGTGAATTTAAAATCATTTAAATATTATGATCGTATGATACCAGCACAAGATAGTATGCCAAAGGGTGGTCTGGGAAATTTAATCGCATTGCCATTACAAGGACGAGCATTGAAAGATGGCAACAGTGCATTTATTGATGAAAATTGGAATGCCTATTCAAATCAATGGAATATATTGTGGTCTAAGCCTAAGCTTTCACATGTGTTTATAGAAGAAAAAATAAAAGAATGGCATGGAAATTCAGATGATAAGCCATGGGATTCAATGAGTGAATTTGAAAAGAATGAAGTGAATGGAAAAATGCATATCACTTTATCAAATGGTATTTATGTGGATACTTCAAATTTAAGTGTGTCTATTCAAAATAAAATCCGTAAATTGGCTAGAATTAGTAATCCTATTTATTATAAAAATCAAGGTATGGGAATTTCTACTTTTGGCATGTATAAATATATTTATCTTGGTGAAGATCACAATAGTGGATATATACAAATTCCTAGAGGATGTTATGATGCTTTAATTTCGTATAATAAGAATGCTGAGATTCAAATGATGATTGATGATAAAAGGCAACAAGGAAGAAGTATTGATGTTACTTTTAAGGGAGAGTTAAAACCTGAACAAAATGTAGCTCTAAATAAAATGATTGAGCATGATAATGGTATTTTATTAGCGGCTACAGCTTTTGGTAAGACTGTTCTTTGTGCAGATTTAATTGCGACAAAGAAAGTGAATACATTAATTTTGTTGGAGAGTTCATCTTTATTAGAACAATGGAAAGATAAGCTGCAGAAATTTTTGGATATAAATGAAGAGTTACCTGAATATACGACACCAAAGGGGTTGATCAAAAAGAGAAAATCATTGATAGGTACTTTACAGGGATCTCATGATTCTATGACAGGTATAATTGATATCGCAATGGCTGGTTCTATATGTAAAAAGGGAAAATTTCATAAACTGTTGAATGAGTAGGGCATGATCATTGTGGATGAATGTCATCATGCGGCTTCAAATACAGAAAGTGCTGTTTTAAAAGAAATTAAAGCTAAGTATGTGTATGGTGTTACTGCCGTTGATCGAACGGATCAATTGGATAAGATGAATTTTATGCTTATTGGTCCAATACGACATAAATATTCCGCAAAAGAACAAGCAAAACAACAAGGGATTCCTCGTTTGTTATATCCTCGGTTTACACATGTGGTTGCACCAAGAGGAATAATGAAAGATGAAAAGAATCCCAATGAAGCATACTCAATATTACGAGATAATGATTTGCGAGATCAAATGACTGTTCAGGATATAAAAGATTGTATTCAAAAAAATCGTACGCCTGTGGTTTTGTCTAAATATGTAAATCATTGTAAGAAGCTATATCAACAATTAGAAGGTGTGGCAGATTTTGTTTTCTTGTTGATAGGAAGTCAATCAAAAAAAGAAAATAATCGTATTATTGAATTAATGAAAAGCGTACCTGAAGATAAAACTATGATATTAATTGCGACAGGATCGATCGTTGGAGAAGGATTTGACCTTGATAGGTTGGATACTTTGTTTCTAGCAATGCCTGTAGCTAGTAGTAGTGTTATAGAACAATTTACAGGAAGAATTCATCGATTATATGATAAAAAAGATACAATACTTGTATATGATTATGTAGATGTCCATATTCCGATGTTTGATCGAATGTACGGAAAAAGATTAAAGGCCTATAAAAAATCAGGTTATGAATTAATTTCAGATACTAACGGCATAAAAAGTGAATCGCAAATTTCTCAATCTATATTTGATGCAAGTAATTATTATGATATGTATAGTCAAGATTTATTGTGTGCTAATAAGAATATTATTGTATCCAGTCCTTCATTATCTGGCGATAGAGTTGTAGAATTTACTAAATTGATCAAAGAAAAGATGGAAAGTGGAGTTGAAGTAACTATAGTTTCTTGGATGCCAGATAAAATCAGGTTTGGAAGTTCAAATTATAGAATGCAGTTGTTAGAGGAAATGAGACAATCTGGTTTTTATCTAAAATCGGCAGAAGATAATTGTGAACATTTTGCGATTATTGATCAGGAAATTGTATGGTATGGAAATATAAATTTATTAGGTAAACAAGATGTAGAAGATCATATTATGCGGATTCAAAGTAAAGAAATCGCAAGTGAACTTATGGAAATGACTTTTGGGAATAGTTTATATAATTATTTGAATAACTTCTAGAAATTTTCCTAGAAGTTTTTCTATTTGTGATAAAATAATGGGCAGGTGATATTTGATGAGTGAAAAAAGAGAAGGTTACCAATTTGTTGGTTGGTATATAGATAAAGAGTGTACAAAAAGATTAAATCCAGGTGGGGTGCTTCCTCATTCTGTGACTTTATATGATAAATGGATTCCTATTTGGTATCCCATTGAATATGATGTGGACGGCGGAGTTATGTCGCGTCGTAATCCAAGATATACATGCATTGAATCGGAAGAATTATTGTTGTATCCGGCATTTAAGAAGGGCGTTATGTTTGTAGGTTGGCAGTTGAATGGTGAAATTATAACGAGTGTACCAGCAGGCATTCATGAACCTGTTATATTGACAGCTATTTATAAAGAATGTCCAGTTATCCACTTTGAAACGTGTGGTGGAGCCAATTATATGGATGTATGTACGGATGAACATGGTTTATTGGAGGATTTAAAGCCGCCAGTTCGAGTTGGATATACCTTTGATGGATGGTTCTGGGATTGTGATTATCGTTGGCGTTATAACTTGGATGAACCCATTCATGAGTCTTGTACTTTATATGCTCATTGGCAAGTAAGTCAATATAAGATTACATATGATTTAAATGGTGGACTAAGTAGTCGAAGAAATCCAAAGTCATATACGTATTTTTCGGATACGATTCATTTGTTGCCGGCAACAAAGCCAGGATATGAATTTGTGGGTTGGTTTGATGAAAGAGGAAATGAGTTAAATGTCATTCGTGAGCATTCAATGGGGAATAAGCATTTAATTGCACAGTTTAGAAAGAGGGAATTGAATTAGTATGCAAAATCCATTAGGGTATGAAAAAGAGTCATCATTATTAAAAAAGTTTGCGATACCAAGTATTATCTCAATGCTTGTATCGTCACTATATAACATTGTGGATCAAATCTTTATTGGTCAAGGTGTTGGTTTTCTAGGAAATGCGGCAACCAATGTAGCTTTTCCATTGACAACAATTGCACTTGCGATTGCATTGTTGATTGGGATTGGTTCAGCAAGTTTATTTAGTTTATATCTAGGTGAAAAGAAGCCAGAACGATCAAGTAGTATTGCTGGGAATGGTATTAGTATGTCTGTTCTTTGCTCAGTAATCTATGTTGTTTTAGTACTTGTATTCCTTGAACCACTATTAAAATCGTTCGGGGCTACAAGTACAATTATGCCTTTGGCACTTGAATATACACGAATTACAACTTTGGGTGTTCCGTTTTTGATTACGACAAATGTGATTAGTAACTTGATTCGTGCAGACGGGTCACCAAAATATTCAATGATATGTATGGTTGCGGGTGCTGTTGTGAATACTATATTAGATCCTTTGTTTATTTTTGTGTTTCATATGGGTGTCGCTGGAGCTGCCATTGCTACAGTAGCTGGTCAAGTGATTTCATTTTTTATTGCTGCCTGGTATATTAAGAGTTTTCAACACATTGAATTTAATAAAAAGAGTTTACGTATTTCTTTGAAGGATACAAAGGAAATGGCAACCATTGGAATGAGTGCTTCACTAAATCAGATCGCGATTTTGTTTGTGCAAATCGTATTAAATAATTCATTGACGTATTATGGACAGTTTACTAAGTTTGGTAGTGATATTCCTTTAGCTGCATGTGGCATTGTGATGAAAACCAATGCGATATTATTAGCTATCATCATTGGTATTTCGCAAGGTATGCAGCCAATCATTGGATTTAATTATGGAGCGCAAAAATATGAGCGTGTTAAAAAGACGTTCAAGCTTGCGATAAGTGCAAATTTGGTTGTTTCATTTATTGGTTGGGCCTTATTTCAATTCTGCACAAGTACTGTATTATCAATATTTGGATCAGGGGATGCGAACTATTTTGAATTTGCGACAATGTTTATGCGAATCTATCTAATGCTAGTATGTATTGATGGAGTACAGATGTTATCGTCTAGCTTCTTTTCGTCAATTAAAAAAGCATATTTAGGAATGTTTTTGTCTATGACTAGACAAGTATTATTTTTGATTCCACTTGTTTTGATTTTACCTAAATTTTTTGAGTTGAATGGAATCTTATACGCGGCTCCCATTGCGGATTTTGTAGCCTTTGTAGTATCGGTTATTTGTATTTTAGTTGAATTCAAGAAGTTAAATGAATTAGAAAAAAGTAGGAAAACAAATTCTCTGTAAAAGGAGAGTTTTTTTCTTTAAATGACATTCTACGGATTCTGTATTTTAGAAATGCGTAGAATTGATTATTATCGATATTTATGGTAGAATACTAATGTTTCGCATGGAGGTATAAGTGAACGCATATTATCATTCTTTAATCGAAGAAATAAAAAAAGAGATAGATGAAAAAAGTTATGCCCAGGCGTACGAATTGATTTGTCAGGAACTGAACATGCCTTATGTTCCAAAGGATGCATTGGAGTTATTGGAATATTATAAGTCTGAATGTAAACCTTATTTGGAACAAAAGAGTAAGAGTATGGATTTCAGCAAGTTACAGGATTATGTTCATGGTACTCTAGAACAAAAAATCTATGCGATTTCTATTTTAGAAAACATGAATCTAAGAATGTGTCATGATGAAGTTCAGGAATTACTAGATTCAGATTTACCTGATGAATATAAGGGTACATTGATTGAAGCTTTAATGGAGCAGAAAATTGATGATCCGTTTGATTTGATAAAATCCGGGTTGAACATTACGTTTATACCGAGTGCTATTTTACCTATGGAGCAAGATCAGTCAATCAATGAGGCTAGCTCATTATTCGAAAGTTGGTTTACAAATGAGGATCCTACTATGATTCAATTTTGTATGTCCCTTTTGATGCAGTTAGTTTTATATGAAAGACCATTCGATCAAGAAGACAAAGATCCTTACCAGCTTGCGAAAGGTATTTGTAGACTTGTGTATGATGCAATGCAGAAATCCGATGAATGGCCTGGTTTTGTTAAAAAACAAGGTCTTGAAAGAATTGAGGATATTGAGTTATCCATTGAAAAGCGAGGAGAAAACAATGACTAGTACTTGGACTTTGAAAGAAAATTCTACTGGTGAATTAGAAGTAACAGTAGAAGGTGAAGCTTGGAAAAAAGCACAGAAAAAAGCATTAAACTATGCTAAATCTCACATGAATTTGAAAGGATTCCGTCAAGGACAAATTCCTGATGCTTTAGTTAAAAAACAACTTTCTTCAAAAGCATTATATGATATGGCTAGTGAAGAAGTAGCTAATGAAGCATTATCAGAAGGAATCAAAGAACACAACATCGATTTAGTAGCTCGTCCTACTTTAGATGTTAAAGAAGCTGATGATGAAAAAGCCGTATTAGTATTTACATGTACAGTACTTCCTGAAGTAACTTTAGGTGAATACAAAGGATTAGATATCAAAAAAGCGGATGTAGAAGTTACAGAAGAAGATGTTGAAAACGAAGTTAAACGTGTTCAAGATCGTTATGCTGACTGGGTTGTTCGTGAAGATGACGATGCTGCTCAATTAGGTGATCAAGTAGTTATCGATTTTGTTGGAACAAAAGATGGTGTAGCATTTGAAGGTGGATCTGGAGAAAACTATCCATTAGAACTTGGTTCAGGATCATTCATTCCAGGTTTTGAAGAACAATTAGTTGGAGTTAAGAAAGGTGAAGAAAAAGACGTTGAAGTTACTTTCCCTGAAAACTACCAAGCAGCTGAACTTGCTGGTCAACCTGCAACTTTCCACTGCACAGTTCACGAAGTAAAATATAAAGATCTTCCTGAATTAAATGATGAATTAATCAAAAAATTAAAAATTGAAAATGTTGAAACAGTAGATGCTTACAAAGAAAAAGTAAAAACTGATTTAACTGCTCAAAAAGAAAGAGAAGCTGAAGAAAACTTCACAAATGAATTGTTAGGAAAAGTTTGTGACAACGCTAATGTTGAAATCCCTGCAGTAATGATCGATGCTGAAGTTGATCGTATGTACAAAGAATTCGAAGGTCGTATGCAACAATCTGGATTCACTGCTAAACAATTCTTAGAAGCAACTCACCAAACTGAAGAAGCAATCCGTGCTCAAATGAGTCCAGAAGCTGCTGCTCGTGTTAAAACTCAGTTAGTATTAGAAGCTATCGTTAAAGCTGAAAGCATTGAAGCTAGTGATGAAGATGTAGAAAAAGAATTTACTACAATGTCTGAAATGTATAACATGGAAGTAGAAAAAATCAAATCATTGATTTCTCCAGAAAGTATTAAAGCAGATTTAGCAAATCAAAAAGCATTAGACTTCATTAAAACTTCTGTAAAGTAGTATAATGTAAAAGAAAAAAGACGCTTAGCGTCTTTTTCCATATTTAATATAAGGAGGTTTTCGTATGGAATTAAATACCTATCCTTTAGTTTGTACCAGAGGGGTTGTCCTATATCCAAATCAAGAAATTGTGATTGATGTAGGTAGAGATACTTCTGTACATGCTGTTGAAAATGCGCAGGATAATTATGATAAAAAGATTTGTTTATTTTCTCAAAAAGAACTTGAAAAAGAAAATCCTGGAAAAGAAGATATATATCCTGTAGGAACTTTATGCGAAGTTCGTCATATTCGTCGTTTTGATAACTTTTTACGTGTAAAGTTTCGTGGAATTAAGCGTGTTAAGCTAAATAATTGGATCAATGGAAGCCTAAGTGATTTAGCCGAAGTTGAAATTCTTGAAAGCGAAAAACAGGACGCTGTCGAAGAAGAAGCTTTGATTCGTATGATTGCAGATGAACTTGATCGTATGCAAGGACAAGATCGTTTTGTGACTAAAGAAATTGTTATAGAAATTTCAAAGGGTATGGGCGGTGAATTCTTAAGTGATAAAGCTGTTCAAGGATTGCCTTTAGATATTGAAAGAAAACAACAGTATCTTGAAACATTAGGGGTGAATGATCGTCTAATGATGTTGCTTCAAGATATGGCTAAAGAGAAAAAGATGAGTGAAGTTGAACAACAAATCAACGAAACTGTCAAAGAAAGAATTGATCAAGGACAAAAAGATTACTATCTTCGTGAAAAGATGAATGTCATTCGTGAAGAATTAGGGGATACAGTTGCCCAAGATGAAGATGCGGCTAAGATTCGTAAGCGTTTAGCTGAAAATCCATACCCAGACTACATTAAGAAAAAGGTATCGGACGAAGTGAGTCGTTATGAAATGCTACCTATGGCAAGTGGAGAAACAGGTGTCATTAAATCTTATATTGATTGGTTAATGGATCTTCCTTGGTGGCAAGAAACGAAGGACAATGAAGATTTAAATGAAGCTGAAGCTATTTTAAACGCAGATCACTATGGTCTAGAAAAAGTAAAAGAACGTATTCTAGAGTATTTGGCTGTTAAACAAATGACAAATTCATTGAATGCACCAATTATTTGTTTGGTAGGTCCTCCAGGAGTTGGTAAAACGTCTTTGGTAAAAAGTGTTGCTAGAGCTTTAGATCGTAAATTTGTGAAAATGTCACTTGGTGGTGTTCGCGATGAAGCAGAGATTCGTGGTCACAGAAGAACATATTTAGGAGCTTTACCTGGACGTATCATTCAAGGTATGAAAAAGGCAGGCGTTACGAATCCAGTATTCTTGATTGATGAAATTGATAAAATGGCAAGTGATTATAAGGGAGATCCATCAAGTGCAATGCTTGAAGTATTGGATCCTGAACAAAATTCAGTATTCTCAGATCACTATATTGAAGAGCCTTATGATTTATCAAAAGTGTTGTTTATCGCGACGGCAAACTATTTAGAAAATATTCCACCTGCATTAAGAGATCGTTTGGAAATTATCGAATTATCAAGCTATACAGATGCAGAAAAGGTTCATATTGCCAAGGATCACTTAGTTCCTAAACAAATAGAATTAAATGGTTTAAAAGCGTCTCAGTTAAAAATTGATGATGATATGTTACTATATTTAATTCGTTACTATACTCGTGAAGCGGGAGTTCGTTCTTTAGAGCGTACAATTGCGACAATTTGCCGTAAAACAGTATTGGCTATCTTAAAAAACAACAAACGTAGCATTAAATTGACTAAAAAATTAGTTCATGAGTGGTTGGGTAATGAAAAAGTTGATTATGGTAAAAAAGAAAAGAAAGATCAAGTTGGAACTGTAACAGGACTTGCCTATACAAGTTTTGGTGGGGATATCCTTCAAATCGAGGCAACTCGCTTTACAGGTAAAGGAAGACTTGTTCTTACTGGACAATTAGGTGATGTCATGAAGGAAAGTGCTAGTATTGCGCTAGACTATGTTCGTACGCATGCAAATGAATTCAAAATTGATCCTAAATTGTTTGAAGAAAATGATGTACATATTCACGTACCAGAAGGTGCGGTTCCTAAAGATGGACCAAGTGCTGGTGTTACAATGACAACGGCATTGGTATCTTGTTTCTCTAATATTCCAGTTAAGGCGAATTTAGCTATGACTGGTGAAGTTACACTTAGAGGAAATGTTCTTCCTATTGGTGGATTGAAAGAAAAATCATTGGCAGCACATCGTTCTGGAATTGATACGATCTTGATTCCAAAAGAAAATGTAAAAGACTTAGATGATATACCTCAAGAAGTAAAAGATGCAGTTACTTTTATTCCTTGTTCAAATGTATCTCAAGTGTTACATAACGCATTGGTAAAATAGTATGATCAGTGAATTTGTGATTAGTGCTGTTGAAAAAGAACAATGGCCAGAATCTGATTTACCAGAAGTTGTAGTCGTTGGACGTAGTAACGTTGGAAAATCAAGCTTTATTAATGCATTGACTAATAAGAAAAAACTTGCCTATGTAGGAAATACACCAGGTAAAACACGTTTAATCAATTTCTTTAAGATTGATGATACTTGGATGTTAGTGGATGTTCCTGGATATGGTTATGCGAAAATGTCTAAACAAATGCTGATCAAGATGGGTAAAATGATGGATACATACTTTAACCAAAGAGAGCAGATTTGTTGTGTTGTACAACTTGTCGATGCAAGACATGGCGCCACGCATGATGATTTAGATATGATCGAAATGATTCAAAGTCTTGGAATTCAAATCGTTATTGTAGCTACAAAAGTTGACAAGATTCCTAAGACAAAACGTGTTCGTATGTTGAAAGATATTTCTCAACAGCTTTATTTGCCAATGAAAAACATCTTTGGGATTAGTAGTACAGAAAAAACAGGTTTTGAACCTGTCTTAGAAAGAATCAATGAAATAGTAGAACAGGCTAAAAAATAGTCTGTTCTTTTATAATGCAATCTGAGAACACTCGTGACTTTAGTCATGAGATGAATTAGATATGCAGATGTTATATAAATAATTCAAAAATAAATGATAAATATAGTGCTTTGAATATATACATATGTTATAATATAGATGAGGTAAAAACATATGGAAGTTGTTAAAGGA
>OMGU01002397.1_pt1 | contig 10953 bp, 10 predicted proteins | sample 1646121 | NCBI WGS metagenome assembly OMGU01 (sample SAMN05578581, study PRJEB25193) | human gut metagenome | biome: Human Microbiome; feature: human-associated habitat; material: feces | host: Homo sapiens | place: USA:Birmingham
GATCTACACTCTTTCCCTACACGACGCTCTTCCGATCTTAAAAGCATTGACACTATTGACCAAGGGAAAGCTGAAAGCTGCAAAAAGTGGCATAAAGCCTTTTTTAACCAGTCTTACGAAGAGATTAAGAGCATAGAAAAAGAATGCTTGCGAGAATAAGAGTAGGGCAAGTAAAATAATAGTTGCAGGTCTTTGATTACTCTTGATTGAGCTGGTAATGAGAAGGGCCAGAGGTGCTGCTAAAATGGCAAGTATAGGTCGATAGAGGTGAGGGATGGCTATCTGTCTCATTCTCCACAAAACAAGTGGAAAGAGGGCTAGTGTCGCCAGTCCCGTTAGTCCCAGAATAAGTCCCTTGATGCTAGTTGGAACACTAGCTGGTACTGTCACAAGACTGATAGCAGGTCCAACGTAGATCACGAACCAGCTTGGAAAGACTTGGTTCAAAGATAGTGGGTGCATAAAACGCAGACTGAAAAAAATAATATAGGCAATATAAAGTCCAAGGAGCCCAACCCAAGTCACACTTAAGCCTATTTGAGCTAGTGGAAGGCGGCTGGCAAAGAGAAAGGCAGCCATAAAGTAGCTAGCAAAGGCCGAAGCAATGACTGGATTGTGCAAATCTTCCCTTACTTTTTCAAAGCCAAGAATCAAGCGTCCTAGTATAAGCATAAAACCTATACTTGCCAGAAACCAAATGCCCTGAGCAATCAGGGCATAGTGGTTTATTTGATTGGATAAACTAAAGAGGGCAAGAACTAGACTAGATAGGGCCAAGGGAATTTTCTTAAAAAATACCTTCATTGTTCTACCGGCCTGTCTAGCTAGCTGCAAGAATGTGACGAAGCTGTACCGCACTCGGAGATACAATTGGAAGGAAGACGCCTTCATTCCAACGACGGATAAAGCTTGACTCTGATTCTTTCAAATAGCCACGACCACCACTAGCCTGAAGTTCGAGGAGCAGGCTGTTGGCTACGACGTCGACAATATCGATACGCAATTGGAAAAGTTCACGTGGTTTTTCAATGAAATAATTAGCATCATTAAGACCCGCAAAGAGTTGGTCTTGAATAGCAAGAAGATTTCCACGTGTTGCTTCAAATTCCTCACGAAGAACGCTACGGTTACTGTTTAGACTAGCTTCAACCTCATCAAGAGAACGTTGTGCCAAACCAAAGGCAAGACCAAATTGGAAACCAAGGAAGTTCGGACGTGTTTTGGCAATATAGTCTGCACCTTCTTTTGAAAGGACCCAATTAGGATCTAACTTAACGTGATCAAAAGTAAGAGAGGCAGTGTTAGCACCTTGAAGGGAAACAAATTCCAAATCTTCAGAACGGCTGAGGCCTTCAGCTTCAGATGGAATGGTGATAATCCAAGGTTGGCTACCGTCTTTAAAGTCAGCAGCAAAGAGAGCAGCGAATTTATCAGAACGAAGGTTAGTTACCCAAGGCAAACGACCATCAAGATAGTAGTCATCACCTTCTTGGCTGATAGTAACATTCAATTCTTCAATATCAGATAAGAATTTGACGGCGTTAGACAAACCGGTACCACCAGCACGCTCACCGGTATATAATTCTTTCAACCATGTTTCACGAGGGTAAGCATTGTCGCTAGCTAAGATATACTCGATGAAAGTACGGTGTCCCCAAGAAATAAAGGAAGCTGTCAAAGAGTGTTGTGCCAATTCATTAAGCACATCAACAACGTGAGTAGGACCACCACCTAGGCCATTAAACTCAGCAGGTACGCCGATCTTAAAGACGTCGTTTTCAGCAATTTTTTCAAGAAGTTGGTCCGCAATTGGTCCAGACTCTTGGTCAATATGGTCAGCGTTGGTGTCCAACCAAGTAAGGAACTCTTTTGAAAAACGTGACATAGGCTTAGATCCTCCTCTAGTTTATCGTTTGGTTTTGAATTAAGCGAATTCTTGAAGTTCAGGGTTAATCGGTGTTTGTGCGAGATTGTTAGCGTAGTTACACAAGCTAGCAAGGCTGACACCCAAGATAACGTCAAGGGCATTTTGAGCAGTGTAGCCAGCTTCCAAGAAGTCATTGTAGGCTTCGTCACCAACAGCACCTTTAGTATTGATTACGGCAATAGTGAATTTAGCAAGGGTATCAAGTTTTGGATCGTCTTCGATTGGTGTACGGTTACGAAGGGCTTCCAAAAGTTGAGGTGCCATTTGGATTTGCTTGATTGAAAAGGCTGTGTGACCTGCCACACAGAAGGCACATCCGTTAGTAACAGCAGCTGTAATTTGAACAACCTCACGTTCAGTTGGTGTCAATGAATTGCGACGGTTGATTTCACCGACAGTACGGTAAGCTTCAAGCGCAGTTGGCGCATTAGCAAGGAGACCAATCAAGTTTGGAATGAATCCCCCATTGGCATCTTTGACTGTTTGAAGGACGTCTTTAACTTCTTCTGGTGCAGTTTCGATTGTATGAATGGTAATATCTGGCATGATTTCTATTCTCCTTTAGATAGAAACGACATCTAGCAAGTTGCTGAGTCGTTTAATTTTTTGTCATGGACCTATGATAGCACTGTATGACTTTTCTGTAAAATTTATATTATTTATGGCTAGTCATAAATTTGATTTATATGTGCTATAATGGAGGGTAGTAAAAGGCCTTTGAAGGTATATTTAGGCCCCCTAAAAGTAAAGAAAGTTGAATTATGTTAAATAAAAACGATATTGTAGAAGTTGAAATTGTCGATTTGACACATGAAGGATCAGGCGTAGCCAAGGTCGACGGCTTTGTCTTTTTCGTGGATAATGCCCTACCGGGTGAAGTCATCAGAATGCGTGTGCTTAAGCTTAAGAAGAATATCGGCTTTGGTAAGGTTGATGAGTATGTGACCCTTTCACCAAGTCGTAATCAGGATATTAATGCTACTTATCTTCGTTCAGGGATTGCTGATTTTGGGCATATGACTTACACTGAGCAGCTTAAGTTCAAGCGTAAACAAGTCGTCGATAACCTCTATAAGACAGCCGGTATCTCGGACGTAGAAGTTGCTGAAACACTAGGTATGGAAACACCTTACGCCTACCGTAATAAGGCGCAGGTGCCCGTTCGCCGTGTTAAAGGTCAGCTTGAAACAGGTTTCTACCGCAAGAATTCGCACGACTTGATTCCAATTGAAGATTTCCTCATTCAAGACAAGGAAATTGATAAACTCATTGTCTTTGTCCGTGACCTTCTCCGTCGTTATGACCTCAAACCTTATGATGAGAAGGAGCAGACAGGTTTGATTCGTCATTTGGTAGTTCGTCGTGGTCATTATTCAGGTCAGATGATGTTGGTCTTTGTAACGACCAAACCAAAAGTTTTCCGTATTGACCAAGTCATTGCTAAGATTACGGAAGCCTTTCCAAGTATTGTTTCAATCATTCAAAACATCAACGATAAGAACACTAACGCCATCTTTGGTAAGGAGTTCCGCACCCTTTATGGCCAAGACACCATCACAGACAGTATGTTGGGCAATGACTATGAGATTTCTGCCCAGTCTTTCTATCAGGTTAATACTGAGATGGCTGAAAAACTCTATCAAATAGCCATTGATTTCTCAGATCTAAACAGCGACAGCATTGTTATTGATGCCTATTCAGGAATCGGGACAATCGGTTTGTCATTTGCAAAACAGGTCAAGGAAGTCTACGGCGTTGAAGTCATCGAAACAGCCGTCGAAGATTCCAAGAAAAATGCAGAACGCAACGGCATTACAAATGCCCACTATGTGGCTGACTCAGCTGAAAATGCCATGGCCAAGTGGAGCAAGGATGGCATCAAACCAGACGTCATCATTGTGGATCCACCACGTAAGGGCTTGACTGAAAGCTTCATCAAAGCCAGCGTCGCCATGCAACCTGAGAAGATTACCTATGTCTCATGTAACCCAGCAACCATGGCGCGTGATATCAAACTTTATCAAGACTTGGGCTATGAATTGAAGAAAGTCCAGCCGGTTGATTTATTTCCGCAGACGCATCACATCGAGTGTGTAGGTCTACTCACTCGTGTGGAACGGTGATATAATAAGGTTTTGAGCAGCTCGGGGGAATCCTCGGATTGCCCTTTTTCCGTGTAAAAATGACTTTTTCATGGCGAACCGTAGAGTTGACAGAAATGTTATGGAGCCTTGAGTTGACGGGTTTTACACCGTAGAGTTGATAGCTTAGATGATTTTGGTAACGGTTACGTGATATAATATATTATCGAAATTCCATGGGAGACAAGGTTATGAAGCAGATTTTTATATTCTCAGATTCACAAAAAGATAATATTTCATATTTTGAACGTGAGCCGGCAATGCTAGTTTCCATGAATCGCAGTGACTTGCCTTATCTAAAAGAACAAGACTTTGCGAGTCATACAGCTATCTATGTTTTAATTGGTGGAAATAAACGCTACGTGGGGCAAGCTGCAGGCCAAACCATTTATCAACGGTTATATCAACACTTTTCTAAAGAAGATAAGAAATGGGTTGAGTCAGTTTTATTTTTCTCCAGAACAGATGGGAAACTATCAAAAGCTGATACCGATTATTTGGAGAAGCGACTCATTCAAGATTTCACTGAGAAATCAGATTACCAAATGATGAATTCAACTATTGGAAACAAATCTTATATTGGGAAGCTTTCAAAAGCCCAGTCAGATCAATTGTATGAGACTGTTTTTGAGATCATTGATGATATTGCAAATATTGATCTGTTTGGTGTTTCAGAGGGTGAATTAACGAATGAGGTTAGTCCATCAGATATGTTTGAAATTCAATATGATGGTCATACACTACAATCAAAGTCTGCAAGAGGTCTGTTTGTTGATTTCGTAAAATCAATGCTTGTCGACGATAAATACAAACAACAGATAGAAGAGTTAATAGCGCCAAATGCACCAACTGCTGGAGTCGTTTTAGGTAGAAAAGTTTCAACTTATAATGGCAGACCAATTTCAGCAGAAGTGGCTCCAGGTGTATGGCTATTCACAAATTTTTCAAGAAAAGATACTAAAAATAAGCTTGAAAAGTTAACTAAGCAGCTAGGAATTTCAGCTAAAATTAATTGGAAATAATGACGGGTGCACTCTGGTGAATAATTCCCTAGAGTGCCTTTTTATCACTCAAAACTCCAAAAAAGTACATAATAAGTTTAAAACGGTTAATTATAAAGTGGCATTCTGTGATATAACAATTCTATATTTATAGAATAATATTCCACTTTTGTGGACGGAGGAACTACATGGGTTTTAGTTATGAACGACTGTGGGAGTTAACGTTGAAAAGGAGAATTAACAAAACATCTTTGAGAGATATGGCTGGGATTACAAATTCGACATTATCTAGATTATCTAAAGATGAGACAGTTTCTATGGAGGCACTTGCAAGGCTATGTGAAGCACTTCAATGTCAACTAGAAGAGATTATTGAATATAAACTTGAAAATAAGGATAGGGTTGAATGATGTGCTATTTGGGAAATAAGACAAAATTGTTAACTTTTATTGAGAAAGTTATTGACAAATATAAAATTGAGGGAGAAACCTTTGCAGACTTATTTGCAGGAACTGGTTCGATAGGAGATTACTTTAAAGGGAAATATACGGTTTATTCAAATGACTATATGTATTTTTCTAAAGTAATAAGTGAAGCAAAGCTTTCGAATTTTAAGACACCAGATTTTAAAGAGTTTCACAAGAAGTATGGAGTAAGTCCATTTGAATGGCTGAATAAAAAACAGTATAAAACGGAAAAAAGTTATTTTACCTATAATAACTACACACCTCTCGCTGATAGAATGTATTTTACGGAAGATAACGCATTGAATATTGATGGAATGAGACTTGATATAGAAGAGTTGTTCCATGAAGGCTATATTTCAAAAGCAGAGTATTCGTATTTGTTAGCATCATTATTAGATTGAATTGCTAGATGCTCTTATAGATTTCTTCTTAAGATTTGAAAAAAGAGTGAGATAGATAACCCTAAGTTTGTCGAGGTAATACCTTTAACGATAACTTTATACTATCGTTAAAAGGTTAAGTGGATATATTCCCACATAAGAAACCAAACTGAAAAACTATCAGTACTTAAATGAGGTCGTCATCAAGGGGGAGATGCTCTTCATTGTCTCCTCTCTCATGGAGCTTTTTCCCCTTTGTTAACTTGCTAGGAGTAGAGGTATCGACGATATCATCTATAATCGAGGCATCAGTGGTTTGAATACGGATGAATTTGTCCAGCATATCCATTCCCTGCTTTTGGATTTGAGACCGACTAAGGTTTTCAGCAATATCGGTACTAATGATATAACCGAGGAGACTTATGGAAATCAGTGGTTCCACCATATGACGGCGTTCACCTATATGCCAATGTCTACTTAAAGGTCTATGAATCTCTTGAACCCTACCTATTGGATTAAAAAAATATGAGAGAATTTCCAGTTCTTACTCGCTTTTTTCCCTTGATTACAGTACAATAGACGTCAAAAGTGAAAAATTGAAATGAGGTATCCCTATGTGGAAATGGTTTAAGCGACTCCTTATCCTCGTCATTGTGCTCTTTTTGGCAGTGGTGGCTCTACTTATTCCGGACAAGATTGATAGTCAAGACCAATTAAAAAATGTATCACCACAAACATCTCTTGTTGATTTAGCCCAGGCTGGTATCGGTGGGGCATCCCTATCATCAGGTGGCCTTTCAACCGAGATTAATCTTGATAGTAATCAGTTTCGCCAAGTCCTAAAAGCAAGCATGGCTGAATCTAATGATGATTCCTTGCAAAACAGTACCGTAGAGTTGAATGATGCCTATCTAACAGCTAAGGTTCCCGTATCTCTTGGCCTTATCGAATCAACATTTAGTCTTGATTTTACGGTTAGCACTAACAAAGAAGTCATCCTACTAGATTTGGCAGGTGCCCACCTTGGTCGCCTTCCAGTTCCAAAATCACTGGTTCTGCCTTATCTCAAGAAGAGTATTGCCCAGTCTAGCAGTGGTGTTCGTATGGTTAACAACCAGATCCAGATCAAGCTTCCTGAAATAGGATACGAGATTGACCAAGCCACAGTTACCAACGGTAAGATGAAGGTGAGGCTTAATATTCCGATGTCCTTGCCAACAAGTTGGTAGTTTAAAATCATTTGTTCAAAAATAAAATCCAAAACCAAGTCTAAGCTGACTTAGTTTTTTACATGAGCAAAGTCGTTAGAGGGAGGATTACTTATATTTTTTCTAGGTTTCGGAATGAAGTGAATAACGTTGTTTAGATAAAAATGATATTAAATTGATTTTTTAAAACATAGATTATAGCGTTTACAAAAAAAGTTGTGAATTTTCAGATACTAGTTTATAATATTAGAAAAAAGCATAAGGAGATTATTAAATGAGTGACTTAGTTTTAGGACTTGATATCGGTATAGGTTCTGTTGGTGTAGGTATCCTTAACAAAGTGACAGGAGAAATTATCCATAAAAACTCACGCATTTTCCCAGCAGCTCAAGCGGAAAATAACCTAGTACGTAGAACGAATCGTCAAGGAAGACGCTTGACACGACGTAAAAAACATCGTATAGTTCGTTTAAATCGTCTATTTGAGGAAAGTGGATTAATCACTGATTTTACGAAGATTTCAATTAATCTTAACCCATATCAATTACGAGTTAAGGGCTTGACCGATGAATTGTCTAATGAAGAACTGTTTATCGCTCTTAAAAATATGGTGAAACACCGTGGGATTAGTTACCTCGATGATGCTAGTGATGACGGAAATTCATCAGTAGGAGACTATGCACAAATTGTTAAGGAAAATAGTAAACAATTAGAAACTAAGACACCGGGACAGATACAGTTGGAACGCTACCAAACATATGGTCAATTACGTGGTGATTTTACTGTTGAGAAAGATGGCAAAAAACATCGCTTGATTAATGTCTTTCCAACATCAGCTTATCGTTCAGAAGCCTTAAGGATACTGCAAACTCAACAAGAATTTAATCCACAGATTACAGATGAATTTATTAATCGTTATCTCGAAATTTTAACTGGAAAACGGAAATATTATCATGGACCCGGAAATGAAAAGTCACGGACTGATTATGGTCGTTACAGAACGAGTGGAGAAACTTTAGACAATATTTTTGGAATTCTAATTGGGAAATGTACATTTTATCCAGACGAGTTTAGAGCAGCAAAAGCTTCCTACACGGCTCAAGAATTCAATTTGCTAAATGATTTGAACAATCTAACAGTTCCTACTGAAACCAAAAAGTTGAGCAAAGAACAGAAGAATCAAATCATTAATTATGTCAAAAATGAAAAGGCAATGGGGCCAGCGAAACTTTTTAAATATATCGCTAAGTTACTTTCTTGTGATGTTGCAGATATCAAGGGATACCGTATCGACAAATCAGGTAAGGCTGAGATTCATACTTTCGAAGCCTATCGAAAAATGAAAACGCTTGAAACCTTAGATATTGAGCAAATGGATAGAGAAACGCTTGATAAATTAGCCTATGTCTTAACATTAAACACTGAGAGGGAAGGTATTCAAGAAGCCTTAGAACATGAATTTGCTGATGGTAGCTTTAGCCAGAAGCAAGTTGACGAATTGGTTCAATTCCGCAAAGCAAATAGTTCCATTTTTGGAAAAGGATGGCATAATTTTTCTGTCAAACTGATGATGGAGTTAATTCCAGAATTGTATGAGACGTCAGAAGAGCAAATGACTATCCTGACACGACTTGGAAAACAAAAAACGACTTCGTCTTCAAATAAAACAAAATATATAGATGAAAAACTATTAACTGAAGAAATCTATAATCCTGTTGTTGCTAAGTCTGTTCGCCAGGCTATAAAAATCGTAAATGCGGCGATTAAAGAATACGGAGACTTTGACAATATTGTCATCGAAATGGCTCGTGAAACAAATGAAGATGATGAAAAGAAAGCTATTCAAAAGATTCAAAAAGCCAACAAAGATGAAAAAGATGCAGCAATGCTTAAGGCTGCTAACCAATATAATGGAAAGGCTGAATTACCACATAGTGTTTTCCACGGTCATAAGCAATTAGCGACTAAAATCCGCCTTTGGCATCAGCAAGGAGAACGTTGCCTTTATACTGGTAAGACAATCTCAATCCATGATTTGATAAATAATTCTAATCAGTTTGAAGTAGATCATATTTTACCTCTTTCTATCACATTCGATGATAGCCTTGCAAATAAGGTTTTGGTTTATGCAACTGCTAACCAAGAAAAAGGACAACGAACACCTTATCAGGCTTTAGATAGTATGGATGATGCGTGGTCTTTCCGTGAATTAAAAGCTTTTGTACGTGAGTCAAAAACACTTTCGAACAAGAAAAAAGAATACCTCCTTACAGAAGAAGATATTTCAAAGTTTGATGTTCGAAAGAAATTTATTGAACGAAATCTTGTAGATACAAGATACGCTTCAAGAGTTGTCCTCAATGCCCTTCAAGAACACTTTAGAGCTCACAAGATTGATACAAAAGTTTCCGTGGTTCGTGGCCAATTTACATCTCAATTGAGACGCCATTGGGGAATTGAGAAGACTCGTGATACTTATCATCACCATGCTGTCGATGCATTGATTATTGCCGCCTCAAGTCAGTTGAATTTGTGGAAAAAACAAAAGAATACCCTTGTAAGTTATTCAGAAGACCAACTCCTTGATATTGAAACAGGTGAACTTATTAGTGATGATGAGTACAAGGAATCTGTGTTCAAAGCCCCTTATCAACATTTTGTTGATACATTGAAGAGTAAAGAATTTGAAGACAGTATCTTATTCTCTTATCAAGTGGATTCTAAGTTTAATCGTAAAATATCAGATGCCACTATTTATGCGACAAGACAGGCTAAAGTAGGAAAAGATAAGGCGGATGAAACTTATGTCTTAGGGAAAATCAAAGATATTTATACTCAGGATGGTTATGATGCCTTTATGAAGATTTATAAGAAGGATAAGTCAAAATTCCTCATGTATCGTCACGACCCACAAACCTTTGAGAAAGTTATCGAGCCAATTTTAGAGAACTATCCTAATAAGCAAATGAATGAAAAAGGGAAAGAGGTACCATGTAATCCTTTCCTAAAATATAAAGAAGAACATGGCTATATTCGTAAATATAGTAAAAAAGGCAATGGTCCTGAAATCAAGAGTCTTAAATACTATGATAGTAAGCTAGGCAATCATATTGATATTACTCCGAAGGATAGTAACAATAAAGTTGTCTTACAGTCATTAAAGCCTTGGAGAACAGATGTCTATTTCAATAAAAATACTGGTAAATATGAAATTTTAGGACTGAAATATTCTGATATGCAGTTCGAGAAAGGTACTGGGAAGTACTCTATTTCAAAAGAACAATATGAAAATATTAAGGTTAGAGAGGGTGTAGATGAAAATTCTGAATTTAAGTTTACACTTTATAAAAACGATTTGTTACTCGTTAAAGATACAGAAACAAAAGAACAACAGCTTTTCCGTTTTCTTTCTCGAACTATGCCTAAACAAAAGCATTATGTTGAATTAAAACCTTATGATAAACAGAAATTTGAAGGAGGTGAGGCGTTAATTAAAGTGTTGGGTAACGTTGCTAATAGTGGTCAATGCAAAAAAGGGCTAGGAAAATCAAATATTTCTATTTATAAGGTAAGAACAGATGTCCTAGGAAATCAGCATATCATCAAAAATGAGGGTGATAAGCCTAAGCTAGATTTTTAATATTAATTGTTAGAAAGTGTTGCAATTATAGTTATCATATACTATAATAATAGTGTAAGGGACGCCTTACACAGTTACTTAAATCTTGCAGAAGCTACAAAGATAAGGCTTCATGCCGAAATCAACACCCTGTCATTTTATGGCAGGGTGTTTTCGTTATTTAAAGATCGGAAGAGCACACGTCTGAAC